>JFJP01005656.1_pt1 | contig 14640 bp, 7 predicted proteins | sample 431651 | NCBI WGS metagenome assembly JFJP01 (sample SAMN02602958, study PRJNA72255) | Microbial mat metagenome, whole genome shotgun sequencing project. | biome: fresh water; feature: sink hole; material: water; isolation source: purple microbial (photo- and chemosynthetic) mats found in...
CCAAAGGTTTTGCCCTGGCCGACCGGCCAGGTCATGGGCACGCAAGGCATGCCGAGTTCGCGTTCCACCTCGTCGAGGATGTCGAGCGGATCGCGCACCTCACGATCCATCTTGTTCACAAACGTGATGATGGGGGTGTCACGCTGGCGGCAAACTTCGATCAGGCGGCGGGTTTGCGACTCAACCCCGTTGGCTGCGTCAATCACCATCAATGCCGAATCGACAGCCGTCAATACGCGGTAAGTGTCCTCGGAAAAGTCCTTGTGGCCGGGGGTGTCGAGCAGGTTGATGACGTGGTCGCGGTACACCATCTGCATCACCGAACTGGCTACCGAGATGCCGCGCTGCTTTTCGATCTCCATCCAGTCGCTGGTGGCGTGACGGGTGGCCTTGCGCGCCTTGACACTGCCGGCGATCTGAATCGCGCCCGAAAACAGCAGCAGTTTTTCAGTGAGCGTGGTTTTGCCGGCATCGGGGTGCGAGATGATGGCAAAGGTGCGGCGGCGGCGAGTTTCGAAAGCGTAGGTCACAGGGGATTCTTTGGTCGTGGGTGAAGGGTGTGCAGCGCTGCCGATTGGCGGTGAACGAGTGCCAGGCACTTGCGTTTTATTGAGCTACATCAACATTGAGCATTTTAATCGGCAAGCCTTGCCGGTTTCGGAAGCGCAATTGGTGCTAAATTCAAACTCATCACAGCATTCCAGAGGCACCCCATCATGACCATTCAAACGATACCTACAACACCAATTGCTGGGCAGCGCCCAGGCACTTCAGGTTTAAGAAAAAAGGTTACGGTGTTTGTGCAACCGGGTTACCTTGAGAATTTTGTTCAGTCGCTGTTCGATGTACTCAACGCGACCGGCCAGGATGGTCAGGGTCTCAAGGGGCAGACGCTGGTGCTGGGCGGTGATGGGCGTTACCACAACCGGGCGGCAGTACAAACCATCCTGAAACTGGCGGCGGCCAACGGGGTGCAGCGGGTGCTGCTGGGTCAAGGCGGTATTCTGTCCACGCCGGCGGTCAGTGCGGTGATTCGCAAACATCAGGTTTTTGGCGGTATTGTGTTGTCAGCCAGTCATAACCCGGGTGGACCAGAGGGTGACTTTGGCATCAAGTACAACGCTAGCAATGGGGGCCCGGCCACTGAGACGCTGACCGAGGCCGTCTATGCCCGTACCCAGATCGTGCGAGAGCTTCGCATCAGTGATGCGCCAGATATTGTGATCGATACACTGGGCCTGCAATGGGTGGAGCAGATGCAGGTTGAGGTGATTGACCCGGTGGCAGACTACGCCGCCTTGATGCGGGAACTGTTTGACTTCGACCTGCTGCGCGGCATGTTTGCGCGAGGTTTCACCATGCGTGTTGATGCCATGTGTGCTGTGGGGGGGCCCTATGCCCAGGCCATTCTTGAAGGGGAGCTTGGCGCACCCCGTGGCACGGTGGTGAACGCGCAGCCACTGGAAGATTTTGGTGGTCTGCACCCAGACCCCAACCCGGTCAATGCCGAAGACCTGATTGCCCATATGGCGCGTACCGATGCCCCTGATTTTGGCGCTGCGATGGATGGTGATGCCGACCGTAACATGGTGGTGGGGCGTGACTTTGTCGTGACTCCATCTGACAGTCTGGCGCTGATGACTGCGCATGCCCGCCTGGTTCCTGGTTACAAGGATGGCCTGCTGGGGGTGGCGCGGTCCATGCCCACCTCAGCGGCGGTGGACCGGGTGGCCAAAAAACTGGGTATCGCGTGTTTTGAGACGCCAACCGGCTGGAAGTTTTTTGGCAATTTGCTCGATGCCGGCAAGGTCACCCTGTGCGGCGAGGAGAGTTATGGCACCGGCTCCAGCCATGTGCGTGAAAAGGACGGCTTGTGGGCGATCCTTTTCTGGATGAGTTTACTGGGGGCAACCGGGCGCTCGGTGGAATCGCTGGTCCGAGAGCATTGGCAGACGTATGGCCGAAACTATTACACCCGGCACGATTATGAAGGGGTTGCGGTCGAGGCAGCTAACCAGCTGATGGTTGACTTGCGCGCCGTATTGCCCGGTTTGCCAGGGCAGAAATTTGGCACACGTACCGTCACCCTGGCTGATGATTTTGCTTACGACGATCCTGTCGATGGATCGATCTCCAAAGCGCAGGGTGTCCGGTTGATTTTTGATGATGCTGCCCGGGTGATCTTTCGCCTGTCGGGCACAGGGACCGAAGGTGCGACTTTGCGTCTGTATCTGGAGCGTTATGAACCGAACCCGACACAACAGGATATTGCGGTACAGCAGGCGTTACGCGACCTGGCTGCGCTGGCCGACCAGGTGGCGGGTATTGCCCGTCATACCGGCATGAATGGCCCAACCGTGGCGACCTGAATGAAACCCTTGAATCAGCCTTAACCGAAGCGCAGAAATCGATGCCTGGGGATCATCATGCATGTTGTCGAAAAGGCCCATACAACCCACCAATTGGTGCGTCACACCGTTGCGTTGGTGCTGGCGGGTGGCCGAGGCAGCCGACTTAAACAATTGACGGACAGACGTGCCAAGCCGGCGGTCTATTTTGGCGGGAAGTTTCGAATCATCGACTTTGCCCTGTCCAATTGTCTGAACTCGGGCATACGCCGCATGGCGGTGGTGACCCAATACAAGTCGCACTCCTTGATGAGTCACTTGCAGAGGGGGTGGAGTTTTCTGCGTGCTGAACTTAACGAGATGGTTGATTTACTGCCAGCGCAGCAACGCGCAGGGGAGGAGCACTGGTATCGAGGCACCGCAGATGCGATTTTTCAGAACATGGACATTATTCAGTCCAGTAACCCGGAGTACATCGTTATTTTGGCTGGGGATCACATTTACAAAATGGACTACTCGATCATGCTGAAGGACCATGCGGTGCATGGTGCCGGTTGTACCGTGGGTTGTATCGAGGTGCCACGTGCTGAAGCCAGTGCTTTCGGCGTGATGGCGGTTGATGCCGAACGTAACATCACTGCGTTTGTCGAAAAACCTGTGAATCCCCCGGCCATGCCCGGCAATGAGGCTGTTTCTTTGGCGAGCATGGGCATTTATGTGTTCAATGCCGACTACCTCTATCAATTACTGGAAGATGACCTGGCCAATCCGGATTCCGAGCATGATTTCGGTAAAAATGTGATTCCCAAGGCCGTGGCGGACGGCCGTGCGCTGGCTCACCCGTTTGGCTTGTCATGTGTCTCCAGGGAGCAGGACGCAGAACCCTATTGGCGTGATGTTGGCACCATTGATGCGTTTTGGTCAGCCAATCTTGATCTGGCATCGACACTGCCAGAGCTTGACATTTACGACACCGAATGGCCGATCTGGACTTACCAGCGTCAATTGCCGCCGGCCAAGTTTGTGCCCGATACCTTGGGCCAGAACGGGGTGGCAGTCAACACGCTGATTTCGGGCGGCTGCATTGTGTCGGGTTCTTATGTGGCGCATTCGGTACTGTTCTCCGAGATTCGAGTACATTCGTTCTGCCGGGTGGTACAAACGGTGTTGTTGCCTAAAGTGACCATTCACCGCAGTTGCCGCCTGACCAAGGTGGTGGTTGACCGGGGTTGTGATATTCCGGAAGGTCTGGTGGTGGGGGAGGATCCGGTGCTGGATGCGGCGCGCTTTGAGCGCACTGAAGGGGGCGTGGTGCTGATCACGCGTGAGATGATTGAAAAACTGAACTAAGAAATGGATGTCGTGGCTTATGGATGTTTTGCAGGTCAGTGCTGAAATCTTTCCGCTTCTCAAGACCGGGGGCCTGGCTGACGTTACTGGTGCCCTGCCGACGGCCCTGAACGCGGCGGGCTGTGATACCCGTGTGTTGCTTCCTGGCTTTGCACCGGTCATGGCGGATTTGCACAACAGCACCGTGCTGGCCGAATTGGTGACCCCCTGGAACGAACCTTTTGTATTGTGTGTGGGTCACCTTGCCAGTCTGAATTTAATGGCCTATGTGATCGATTTGCCCTATTTGTACCAGCGGCCCGGATCGCCCTACGAGGACGAGCAGCACCAACCATTTTCCGACAACCATCGTCGTTTTGCTTTGCTGGGTTGGGTCGCATCGAGGCTGGCAAGTGGGCTTGATTCGAATTGGCAACCGCAAGTGGTGCACAGCCATGACTGGCATGCGGCGCTGACATCTGCCTACATGGCTTTTTCACCGCCGCAACGTATGCATGTTGCCAGTGTTTACACGGTGCATAACCTGGCATACGACGGGCTTTTTGCACCGCGGCATTTCTTTGAGCTGGGCCTTCAGTCAAGCGCACTGTCTGTGGAGGGCATGGAATTTCATGGCCAGATGTCGTTCATGAAGGCAGGGTTGTTTTTTTCGGACTACATCACCACGGTGAGTTCAAGCTATGCCCGTGAAATTCAGACGCATGAACAAGGCTACGGAATGGATGGTCTGCTGCGTTTGCGTGCCAAAGAACTGGTCGGCATTCTGAACGGGGTTGATGAAGCGGTCTGGAGTCCGGCGCGAGACCCTGCCCTTGCCCAGCCTTTTGATGCCCACAAGCCAGCGGGTAAATTACGCTGCAAGGCCGAGTTGCAGCAAGAACTTGGGCTAGCGGTGCAAAGTGATGCTCCTTTGTTCGGTATTGTCAGCCGCCTGACCGAGCAGAAGGGCCTGCATCTGGTGCTCAGTGTTCTGGATGAGTTGCTGGCACGTGGCGGGCAGTTGGTGCTATTGGGTGCGGGAGATGCCTATCTTGAGACCGCTTTCCGGGAGCGTGCCGCTGCCAATCCACACGCGATTTCCGTGCATATCGGCTATGACGAGAATTCCGCGCACAAGATATTTGCAGGAACCGATGTGACCCTGGTGCCTTCACGATTTGAGCCCTGCGGATTGACTCAGATGTATGGCCTGAAATATGGCAGTCTGCCGTTGGTACACCATGTGGGTGGTCTGGCAGACACGGTGGTGGACTGTTCTCTTGAGGACATGGCCAACGAAACGGCCAACGGTTTTGTCTTTTATGACTTTGACTCTCAATCCATGGCGCGCGCCGTCCGACGGGCGTTTGCCCTCTACGCACGTAAAGCTGAGTGGCGCGCTGTATGCACGCGAGCGATGGGCCAGTCACTGGGATGGGATACTGCAGCTGCACAGTATGTGGCGCTGTACCGCAGGCTATGCCTGTGATCTGTGGCATTTTGGACCAGCCCTGCTGATCTGTCGTACATTCATCAATCTGATTCTGGAGTCCTTCAAGTATGGTCGATTCACCGCTAAAGCAGCGTCGTGCCGGGGTCGTGTTGCACCCCACGTCTTTACCTGGTCCGCATGGTTCTGGTGATTTTGGCCCCAATGCGTTTCGTTTTGTGGACTGGCTGCACTCGGCCAGACAAACACTTTGGCAAACTTTGCCGCTGGGGCCGGTGGGGCCGGGTCACTCGCCCTATATGGGCAGTTCGGCGTTTGCAGGCAATCCGTATTTGATCGCATTCGAACCGATGGTTGAGCGTGGCTGGATCGATGCCGGTCATTTGCAGGGTGAATTTGATGCGCTGCATGTCAGCTATCAGGACGTGGTGCCTTGGCGCATGCAGCGACTGCGTGAAGTGTTCGCAGGGTTTGTCAAGCACAGCCAGGCCACCGAACAGCAGGCCTTTTATGCTTGGGCGCAATCGCAACAGGCTTGGCTGGATGACTACACGCTGTTCATGGCCTTGGACAACCGGTACTCGCCGGCACTGTGGCCAGATTGGCCCCCAGAGTTGGCGCATCGCGATCCAGTGGCAATGGTCAAGGCGCGTCTGGAACATGCTTCAGAGATCGATTTTTGGTGCTTCGTCCAGTGGCAGTTCGATGTGCAGTGGCAAGCGATCAAGAATTATGCGCATCAAAAGCAGGTGTTGCTGGTGGGTGATCTTCCCATTTTTGTGGCGCATCACAGTGCAGACTGCTGGGCTCGACCGGACTTGTATGTACTCGATCAGGCGGGGCAACCTACCGTTGTGGCCGGCGTGCCCCCTGATTTCTTCTCCGATACGGGCCAGCGCTGGGGAAACCCGCTTTACGACTGGGCTGCCATGAAGCGGGATGGTTATCGTTGGTGGATTGAGCGGGTGCGACGACAGTTAACACTCGCTGACATTGTCAGAATTGACCATTTTCGGGGTTTCGCCGACTACTGGGAAATTCCTGCCGACGAGCCTACCGCGGCGCGAGGTCGATGGCAGCCCGGGCCCGGGGATAGCATTTTTGCAGCGCTGACGCAGGCTCTGGGTGGTTTGCCCATCATTGCCGAAGATCTTGGCATCATCACTCCGGAGGTCACGGCATTGCGTGAGCGCATTGGTTTTCCGGGCATGAAGGTGCTTCAGTTCGCCTTTTCCGGTGACGAAAGTCATGTGTTTTTGCCACCAAACTATGAGACTAATACGGTCGTTTACACCGGCACGCATGACAACGATACGGTGCACGGGTGGTGGGCTACATGCAGCGCACAGGAGCGGGATTTTGCCAAGTACTATCTCCACACGGATGGGAGTGACGTGCATTGGGCCATGCTGCGTGCCGGTGCCATGTCTGTGGCGTGTATATCACTGTGTCAGTTGCAGGATGTGCTGGGACTGGATGGAACGCACCGCATGAACACCCCGGGCACCATGACAGACTGTTGGACTTGGCGCTTTAGCTGGGACTGGATCGACCCCGAGGCGACCCAACAACTCGCAGCCCTCACAGTCCAAAGCGAAAGGGTCGCCGTGGCGACGAACTGATTGGTTTCAACTGCGCTGAACCGAGCAAGACGGGCAGTTTAGCTCTTTTGGTAAAGGCGTGTTGTGGTTTGTTGTAGCAGCAGCAGGCTGTGGGCAACCACCGGAACCGGTGTGGTTCCTGCGGCCCGCCAGACCGCCAGTCCACGCGGATGACTGGTGTCAAGAAGTGCCTGCCACTGACCTCGGGGCAAGGCAAATGTCTCCGGACTGGCTCCGCTGTTAATCAGCAACAGTAGTGGTAGTTTGGATCGGCCGGGTTTGCCAATCAGGCAGCCCAACGCGCGTTGCAGGGGTTGGTGCCAGGCATCGCCCTGGAGTGCGCTGCCATCTGCGTTCCACCACGACAGGTCGTAGTTGCCGCTAGCGTCGGGTGCACCGCTGTACCACTGGTTGGCAAAGGGGCGCAGCTGGTGCCGCAACGAGATCAGGTGTTGCGTAAAGGCCAGCAGGTCTGCGTCCAAAGCATCCCAGTTGATCCAGGTCAATGGGTTGTCCTGGCAGTAGGGGTTGTTGTTGCCATCCTGGGTGTGACCCATTTCATCACCCGCGCACAGCATTGGTGTGCCTTGAGCCAACAACAGGGTGGTGAGCAGAGACCGCTGTAGCCTGGATCGCATACGGTTGATGGTGGGAATTTCGCTGGGGCCTTCGGCACCACAATTGAAATTCAGGCTATTGCCCTGGCCGTCACGGTTGTCCTCGCCGTTGGCCAGGTTATTACGCTGGTTGTAGCTCAGCAGGTCGCGTAGCGTAAATCCGTCGTGTGAAATCACGTAATTGAGCGACTCGGCAGGTGATCGTCTGCGTGCCTGGTACAAGTCGGATGAGCCACAAAGCCGCATTGCAAAATCGCCGCGGGTACCCCCTTCTGAAGCAGACTTTGGCGCGGCGGCGCTCTGTACCCAGAATCGGCGCACACTGTCGCGGAACTTGTCATTCCATTCGGACCAGCCGCGTGGAAATTCTCCGACCTGGTAGCCGCCCGGCCCAATGTCCCACGGTTCTGCAATCATCTTGACGCGGCAAAGTACCGGGTCTTGTGCCACGGCCGCGAAAAAAGCCGCCTGAGCGCTGAAGCCGCTATCGGTGCGACCCAGCACCGTGGCCAGATCGAAACGAAAGCCGTCAATGTGCATGTCACTGACCCAGTAGCGCAGGCTGTCCATCACCAGTTGCAATACCCGGGGTTGCTGCACATCCAGGGTATTGCCACAGCCGCTGTAATTTTCATAGCGGCTCAGGTCGTTGGTTGACAACCTGTAGTAGCTCGCGTTGTCCAGTCCGCGAAAGCTGATGGTGGGACCGGACTGATCTGCTTCCGCCGTGTGGTTATAGACCACATCCAGGATGACTTCCAGTCCGGCTGCGTGTAATGCGCGCACCATGTTGCGAAATTCGGTGCGCACAGAGACACCACCATGACCACTGGAAAGCCGTGGGTTGATGCAGAAAAATGCAATGGAGTTATAGCCCCAGTAGTTGCTTAGGCCCATGCCTACCAACCGCTCTTCGCTGAGACTGTAGTGCACCGGCAACAGGCTGACAGCCGTGATGCCCAACAGTTTCAGGTAGTTGGTGGATGCACTGTGTCCCAGGCCTGCCAAGGTGCCGCGCAACTCGGGTGGAATCAGTGGGTTACGTTTGCTGAATCCTTTGACATGGCATTCGTAGATGATGGAAGATTCCAGGGGGGTCCTGGGAGCCTGGTCGTCACCCCAGTCAAAGTGGTCGTTGATGACGCGGGCTTTCAGCGCCAGACGTGCGTTGTCGTGGGTCTCAAGGTGGCGGGGGTGTTGCCGATCGGGTGCAAAATGTTCGTCACGCCAGATGAACTCCCCCACAACGTCCCGCGCGTACGGGTCGAGCAAGAGCTTCGAAGAGTCAAATCGGTGGCCCCGGTCGGGTCGCCACGGACCGTGTGCACGCAAGCCATAGACCAAGCCTGGTTGGGCACCGGGCAGGTAGCCATGCCAGATATCCCCGCTGCGGCCAAACAGGCGTAACCGCGCCAGTTCATGGGTGCCGCTGGCATCAAACAAACACAAGTCCATGGCCTGGGCGTTGGCAGAAAAAACTCCAAAATTGACCCCGTGGCCATCAAAATGCGCCCCCAGTGGCCAGGGTTGGCCGATCTGAAGCGTGGCTGCGGTCAGCTCGTCCATTCGATGAAAACAGCGCCGAGGGGGGGCAATGTCAACAAAATGGACTGGGGTCTGCCATGCCAGTGGATGTCTTCTGTGGCAGTGACATGGCCATTGATGGCCTTCACGTTGCTGCCCCCGTAACAGTCTGAGTCTGAATTCAGCACTTCTTGGTAGTTGCCTGGTTGCGGAACACCCAGCCGGTAGTCGTTCCAGACATTGGGCGTGAAGTTACATATCACTATCATGAACGATACGCCATCTGCCGCTCGCCTGATGAAACTCAGCGTCGAGCGTTGCGTGTCGTTGTGCTCGATCCATTCAAACCCTGCGGGAACGAAGTCCTGCTGGTAAAGCGCCGGCGTGGCCCGATAAAGCCGGTTGAGGTCTCGCACCAGACGCTGGATGCCGGCATGGGCTGGTTGCTCAAGCAGATGCCAGTCCAGGCTGTGGTCATGGTTCCACTCGCGCTCCTGCGCAAACTCGCAACCCATAAAGAGCAGTTTCTTGCCGGGGTGGCCAAACAAGTAGCCCAGAAACACCCGCAGATTGCCCAATTGTTGCCAGCGGTCTCCCGGCATTTTGTTGAGCAACGAACCCTTGCCGTGAACCACCTCGTCATGAGAGATTGGCAACACAAAATTTTCGTTGTAAGCATAGACCATGCTGAAGGTGAGTTCGCCTTGATGGTGCTGACGGTGAATCGGGTCCCGCGCCATGTAGGTCAGCGTGTCATGCATCCAGCCCATGTTCCATTTGTAGTGAAAACCCAGTCCTCCGGCATAAGTCGGGCGTGACACTGCCGGATAGGCGGTTGACTCTTCCGCCAAGGTAATGGCTTGCGCCCGTTCGATGCCAACGACCTCATTCATGCGTTTCAAGAATGCGATGGCATCCAGGTTTTCGCGACCACCGAATGCATTCGGGATCCATTCACCTGCCTTGCGACTGTAGTCCTTGTAAAGCATCGATGCCACAGCATCCACGCGCAAGCCATCAACATCAAAGCGCTCCAGCCAGTAAAGTGCGTTACCCACCAGAAAGTTACGCACCTCGGTACGTCCGAGGTTGTAGATCAGGGTGTTCCAGTCATTGTGAAATCCTTCCTTGGGGTCTGCGTACTCATACAGCTGTGTGCCGTCAAAGTTGGCCAAGCCGTGGGCATCTGTTGGGAAATGAGCGGGCACCCAATCCAGTATCAAGCCGATGCCTTCGGCATGGCAACGCTCCACCAATCGTCCAAATCCGGCCGGGTCTCCGAAACGTGATGTGGGTGCGTAAATGCCAATCGGTTGGTAACCCCAGGAGCCGTCGAATGGATGTTCGCTGACGGGCATTAACTCCAGGTGGGTAAATCCCATGTCCCGTGCATACGGAACCAGTGTGTCAGCCAGTTCATCCCAGTTCAGCCAGCGGTTGCCGTCTTCGGTGATGCGCCGCCAGGACCCCAAATGCACCTCGTAAATGCTGACCGGTGCGTCCAGGGCGTTGGCCCTTTGGCGCGCCAGTGATGCTGTGTGCATGGGCGGGAGCTCACCTACAACGCTGGCGGTAGCTGGGCGCAATTCGGATTGCAGGGCATACGGGTCGGCGCGCTGCGCTGAAACAGCACCGTTTTGGCTGCGAATTTCGTACTTGTAGCGGGTGCCCTTTTCGACACCAGGCAAAAAGAGTTCCCAAACACCGCATTCGCGGCGCAGGCGCATGGGGTGACGCCGACCGTCCCACAAATTAAAGTCGCCGACCACGCTCACCCGCGAAGCGTTGGGTGCCCATACGGCAAAGCGGGTGCCTGCCACATCCTGCATGGTGCAGGGTTGTGCCCCCAGTACCTCGAATGGTCGCAAGTGTGTGCCTTCTCCGAGAAGCCAGACATCCAGTTCGGCCAGCACCAAGTCAAACCGGTAGGGGTCCTCGAGGGTGTCTTCATGCCCACTGTTCCACAGGACGCGCAATCGGTACGGCGCATCCCGATTCATTTGGATCGCAGCCTCATAAAAACCATCGTCGTGACGTCGTTCCAGCTCACCCAAAACTGACCCGTCCGCAGCGACGACTGCAACGCGTGAAGCGCAGGGGAAAAAGCAGCGGATCGAGCGATGTCCCGGTGAGCTTTTATGCGGCCCCAGCGCTGCAAACGGATCGCCATGGCTAGCATTGCAGATCATCTTAATGTCCCGGGTGTGTAACATGGCAAATCAATCGAGGGTTAGGGTAAAAAAGCTCAGAGGTAGGGCGGTTGAGGCCTATGGTGCAGGATCCAGAGGTGCAACATGCCATATTTTGCTGGCGTACTCACCAATGGTGCGGTCCGAAGAAAACGCGCCCATGCCTGCCACGTTGGAGATGGCGCGCTCGCACCACCGTGTCGGCTGAGAGTAAAGGACATCGACTTTGGCCTGGGTTTCAATGTAGGACTCAAAGTCAGCCAGCAGCATGTAATGGTCACCGCCCCAGGCCAGCGAATCGATCAGACCGCGGTAACGGTTTGGTTCATCCCTCGAAAAGTGCCCACCGGAGATGGCATCGAGCACTTGGCGCAGTTGTGGCAGGCTTTCACAATAACGCATGGGCTGATAGCCACTTTGCCGCAAGGCGCGAACCTCTGGCGTTTTCAGGCCAAAGATAAAGATGTTGTCATCACCAACGTTTTGCCGGATTTCAATGTTGGCACCATCATCGGTACCAATGGTCAGTGCGCCATTAAGAGCCAGCTTCATGTTGCCGGTGCCTGAGGCTTCGGTGCCGGCCGTGGAAATCTGCTCGGACAGATCGGCACCAGGCATGATCACTTCGGCCACTGATACCCCGTAGTTGGGAATAAACACCAGCTTGAGCTTGTCGCCCACCCGGGGGTCATTGTTAATCACGGTACCAATGTCATGGATCAGCCGGATGATGGATTTGGCCGAGTGGTAGCTGGAGGCGGCCTTGCCGGAAAATATCACAGTGCGGGGTACCCAACTCACGCCGGGGTCCGCCAGGATGGCCTGATAGCGCCACACCACATGCAGCAAGTTGAGCAATTGGCGTTTATATTCGTGAATCCGCTTGACCTGCACATCAAACAGGCTGTCCGGGCTGACCTCATAACCAGTGGTGCGCTTGATCAAAGCCGCCAGTCGCAACTTGTTGGCGCGCTTAACGGCCATGAACTTCTGCTGAAAACTGCTATCGGTGCGATGTGCATCCAGCCGTCGCAGCTGATTCAGGTCAAGTCGCCAGCCGGTGCCCAGGGTGTTGTCGAGCAAACCGGTTAATCCGGGGTTGGCCTGTGCCAGCCAGCGCCGTGGTGTGACACCGTTGGTCATGTTGGTAAAGCGTTTGGGCCACATGTCGGCAAAATCGGCAAAAATGGTGTTCACCAGCAATTCCGAGTGCAACGCAGAGACCCCGTTGACGGTGTGACTGCCCACCACTGACAGGTGCGCCATACGCACCCGGCGCTCACCGCGCTCGTCGATCAGCGACAGTCGCTGAAGAAAGCCATTGTCGCCCGGTCGGTACAGGGCTGCTTCGTCCAGAAATTCCTTGTTGATGCGAAAAATGATTTCCAGGTGGCGCGGCAAAACATGCCCGATCAGGCTGACCGGCCAGGTTTCAAGTGCTTCTGGCATCAACGTGTGGTTGGTGTACGAGAACGTCAGCCCGCACAGTTGCCAGGCCCGGTCCCAGGGCATGTGATGTTCATCGCACAAAATACGCATCAACTCGGCCACGCCGATCGCCGGGTGGGTGTCATTGAGGTGAATGGCAACGTGTTCGGCCAGGTTTTCCAGTGTCGCGTGTTCCTCAAGATGGCGTTTGACCAGATCTTGCAACGAGGCCGCCACGAAAAAATACTCCTGCTTGAGGCGCAATTCGCGCCCGGCCGGTGTACTGTCGTTGGGGTACAACACCCAGGAGATGTTTTCGAACTCGTTTTTGGTACTGGCCGCGCGGGCGTAATCGCCGGTGTTGAATGCGCCTAGGTCGAAGTGCGCGGGGGCCACGGCTTTCCAGAGCCGCAATGTGCTAACTTTTTTAGTGCCGTGCCCGGGTACAACCATGTCGTAAGCCTTGGCCGCCACTTTGCCCGCGTGATGCCAATGCGCTTGCCCATTCACATGCTCAACCCAGCCACCAAAGCGCACCGGATAGCTGATATCGGCTCGCGGGAACTCCCAGGGTGTGCCGTCCACCAGCCACGGATCAGGATATTCCACCTGTGCGCCGCCAATGATCCGCTGCGCGAACATGCCGTATTCGTACCGAATGCCATAACCCCAAGAGGGCAGGCTCAAAGTAGCCATGGAATCCAGAAAACAGGCTGCCAATCGCCCGAGACCGCCATTGCCCAGTGCGGCATCGGGCTCATGATCGGCAATATCTTCAAGGACCTGAGCGTGTCGCGCCAATCCGCTGGCGGCGTCGTCAGTCAGGTCAAGTGCGGCGAGCGCATTCGACAGGGTGCGGCCCATCAGGAACTCCATCGATAGATAGACCACCCGACGCGCCTTTTGTGCGCGCTCTTGCGCCTGGGTTTCGACCCAACGCTCGGACAGCTGTGTGCGGGCCATTTGCGCAACGGCCAGCATCAATTCGTTTGGCGATGCTCGGTCAGGATCTGCACCAATCGCATGCAGGAGATGGGAGTCAATCAATGCGCCAGATTCATTTGGCAAGTGTTGGGTGTTCAATGGCATTCCTTTTGAGTGTTGTCAATGTGATGTGGCGCGAGGCGTATTTTGCACCCTTGCGCGTATGGAACTGGCCAATTCGTCACGGAATAGTTACAAAAATGGGGTGATCGGCCAAAAGGCCTGATGCCTTGTTGCGAATGTCCATCAGCTTTGGTGTTCTATAATTTTTCAAATCCGAGGAGCGTTGCAATGTGATCCTGACCCTGTGTGGGGGTGTCGCGTGAGGCTCGGAACCCGCCAAACCATGTGTCTGGCGTATTTTTAACGGCGCTCACCCACTGATTGTGTGCGGTGAGTTCGATGTTGATGACTTTCCGTCACTACAGTGTTAATTCCTTAACTTCTGGAGTGAACCATGAGCGCTGAATCAAAAAACGACCACCACGCTGACCACGTCATCGCCGACATCAGTCTGGCGGCCTGGGGCCGCAAGGAACTTAACATTGCCGAGACCGAAATGCCGGGACTGATGGCGATCCGCGAAGAATTCGCCAAAGACCAGCCCCTCAAAGGCGCACGCATTACTGGCTCATTACACATGACCATCCAGACTGCAGTGCTGGTCGAAACTCTGCAAGCCCTGGGTGCCCAGGTGCGTTGGGCCTCATGCAACATTTTTTCGACACAGGACCACGCCGCGGCCGCCTTGGTCGCCCAAGGCACGCCCGTGTTTGCCTACAAAGGCGAATCGCTGAGCGACTATTGGGACTACACCCACCGTATTTTTGAATTTGGTGGTAAAAAGGGCACGGCCGCTGAAGGCCCCAACATGATTCTGGACGACGGTGGCGACGCCACACTGCTGATGCACCTGGGCAGCAGGGCCGAGAAAAACATCAAGCTGCTCGACAACCCCGGCAGTGAAGAAGAGGTGTGCCTGTACAACGCCATTCGGGCCAAACTGGCCAAAGACCCAACCTGGTACAGCCGCCGCCTGAAAAACATCATTGGCGTGACCGAAGAAACCACCACCGGCGTGCACCGCTTGAACGAGATGTCGGCCAAGGGCGACCTGATGATTCGCGCCATCAACGTCAACGACTCGGTCACCAAGAGCAAATTTGACAA
>JFJP01039065.1_pt1 | contig 14640 bp, 10 predicted proteins | sample 431651 | NCBI WGS metagenome assembly JFJP01 (sample SAMN02602958, study PRJNA72255) | Microbial mat metagenome, whole genome shotgun sequencing project. | biome: fresh water; feature: sink hole; material: water; isolation source: purple microbial (photo- and chemosynthetic) mats found in...
TCATTCAAACTCAAAAGTAGTAAGTTACTCATTACCCAATAAAAAATCCCAAGTCTGCAATTAGCAAACTTGGGATTTTTTAGTTTTATGTCCTCTTTTGGGGCGTTGAGGGGTATTTAAAACAAGCTCCAGGCAACAGTCAATCCGGCCATTACAATAGAAACCATGCTCATTAATTTGATAAGGATATTTAATGAAGGACCAGAAGTATCTTTGAATGGGTCGCCAACAGTATCGCCTGTTACGGCAGCTTTGTGACTGTCAGAACCTTTTCCACCATAGTTTCCTGCTTCAATATATTTTTTGGCATTATCCCAAGCTCCACCTGAATTGGCCATGAAAATTGCCAAAATAAATCCTGTAGAAACACCACCCAGCAACAAGCCCATTACACCCGAAACTCCAAAAAGAATACCAGTAAGAATAGGAATGGCAATGGCCAAAAATGAAGGTAATAACATTTCGTGTTGAGCTCCTTTGGTAGAAATCTCTACGCAACGGGCATAATCAGGTTTCGATGTTCCTTCAAGAATTCCCGGGATTTCGCGAAACTGACGACGAACTTCTTCCACCATGCTTTGAGCTGCGCGCCCAACGGCATTCATAGTTAATCCGCTAAACAAAAATGCAGTCATCGAACCAATAAACGCACCCACCAAAACCAATGGATTCATTAAAGTAACATTGAAATACTGCATCATGTCTGGTATTGTGGCTTGATGAATATCAACGTGCATAGTTTCGGCAAATAAAGCAGCTTTTTCAGGAATGCGAGCCATCGCAATTTTAATTTCTTCCATATAAGCAGCCATCAAAGCTAAAGCAGTCAATGCGGCCGAACCAATGGCAAAACCTTTTCCGGTAGCAGCAGTGGTATTTCCCAATGAATCCAACGCATCGGTACGATTACGTACTTCCTCTCCTAGCCCGCTCATTTCGGCATTTCCACCGGCATTGTCAGCTATTGGACCGTAAGCATCTGTAGCTAAAGTAATTCCCAAAGTTGAAAGCATACCAACGGCAGCAATAGCAATACCATATAAACCAAAGCTGATATTACTCATATCAAAATCGGCAGCAAAAAGGAAAGCCAAAATAATAGAAGCACCAACGATAAGTACTGGGAAAGCTGTGGATATCATTCCCGTTCCAATACCAGAAATAATTACGGTAGCAGGACCAGTTTTGGTCGATTCGGCTATTTTCTGTGTTGGACGATAACCCGCAGAAGTAAAATATTCAGTTACCTTACCAATGCCAATACCACCAGCAAGACCCACTATCATTGCTCCCCAAATTCCTAAATAATTAGGAATTGCAAGGTATTTAAGAATGAAAAATGAAATAATAGCAATAAGTACAGAACTGACATTCACGCCTCTACCCAATGCACTTAACAATTCTTTTTGTGAAGCACCCTCTTTGGCTTTTACCAAAAATATACCAACAATAGAAAGTAAAATTCCAACTGCAGCAATTATCATAGGTGCAATAACACCATTTAATTGAGTTTCGTAACCCAAACCAGCAAAAGCTGTTGCTCCAAGTGCAGCAGTAGAAAGTATGGCGCCGCAATACGATTCGTATAAGTCGGCACCCATACCAGCCACATCGCCCACATTATCACCTACGTTATCGGCAATGGTTGCTGGGTTACGCGCATCGTCTTCGGGGATTCCAGCTTCCACTTTTCCTACAAGGTCGGCACCCACATCGGCGGCTTTGGTAAAAATACCACCACCCACACGGGCAAACAATGCTTGAGTAGAAGCACCCATACCAAAAGTAAGCGTGGTAGTAGTAATGATAATCAATTTCATGGAAGGATTAGCCGCAATTAAAGCATCGGTAGTATTGTCCAACGCACCAATTACATATTGCAAAGCATAAAACCAGATAGAAATGTCGAGCAAACCAAGCCCAACCACTACCAAGCCCATAACTGCACCCGAGCGAAAAGCCAAGCGAAGTCCATCATTCAACGAACGTTGAGCAGCATTGGCAGTACGAGCCGAAGCATAAGTGGCTGTACGCATGCCAAAAAATCCAGCCAAACCAGAGAAGAAACCTCCCGTAAGGAATGCAAAAGGAACCCATGGATTTTGTATTTCCAACACATAAGCCATAATTGCGAAAAGAAAAGTAATGACTACAAAAACCAAAAACACTACTTTGTACTGTTGCTTGAGGTAGGCCATGGCACCTTCGCGCACATACAAAGCAATTTGCTTCATTGTATCGGTACCTTCACTTTCCTTCATCATTTGTTTGAAGAAATAATACGCGAATCCCAAGGCAATAATGGCTGCCGCGGGCACTAAAAAGAAAATTTTACTTTCCATAAACGTGATTGATTAGAATTTAATTAATAAAACGGAGTTTGTGAATTAAAGTAGAAAGTTTTTATAGATAGGACTTTAAATATTATGAAAAAGACAGTGTATTTATGGTTTTTAGCATATAAGAAATGCATACAATTCGCTGGTTTTGAAGACATAGACGAACGAATGTGAATATTATTTTCAGAAAGAACCAACAAGGGCAATCAAGCTCCAATCAATCCTATATATTCTTTGAGAATAGACAATGAATAATCACTAGCATGTTGATCTACAAAGCCTATGGCAGAAATATGTGCATTTTCATCCGCAGCATCCGAAATAACCCTTACTACCACCAACGGCACTCCATAGTCATCACATACTTGCGCCACTGCTGCACCCTCCATTTCGGCACAAACCACAGAAGGTAAATTCTTGATAAGAGCATTTTTCATGGCTGAGGAAGAAATAAACAAATCGCCACTGGCAATATCGCCAATCAGCATTTTGGGAGTATGAATATTATTATCGGCCAGTATTTTTCTAAACTCCTTGTTGTTTTTCAGGAAGTTATGAACCGCTTGCGCCATAATATCCACGTTTTGCTGCGGTGTTTCGTAAGAAGTCTTGCCAGTAAGTGGAATTTCAAACCTTCTGAGCAGTGGTCGGGCATCCATATCGTGCTGAAACAATCGTTGCCCTATCACCACATCGCCCACGTTCAACAGGGGGGAAATACCACCCGCAATGCCCGTAAAAACGATTCTATCAACTTTAAACTCCAAAATGAGATGCGTAACCGTAGTTGCAGCAGCCACTTTACCCCACCGCGAAAAAACGGCAACTACCTCTTGACCATACAATTGGCCTCTATAATAAATACGGCTACCTCGCTCTACAATTTCTTTGTTGCCAATAGCAGCTATAATTTTGTCCATTTCTTCGGGCATGGCACCCACTATTCCTAATAACATAATAATGAAGGGAGACCCCCAGCCACTATCCCGATAGAAATCGGGAGGGAGCAAGAGTGATTAGTATTGATTTGTTTATTTTTGCTATTTTTACCTAACTATTTGTTTAGTAAATTTATTTTTAAATTATGGTTTAGCAATTCCTTCTGAGCTAATATTTTTCCCACGTCAATATTTCATCCAATGGTTTTCTTTTTTTCTCTCGCAACGGTTGAGCAGAATAACCGATTAAAATTACAAGCATTACCCTTTTATTTTTAGGAATATCAAGCACCTTTCTCACTTTTTTCTCATCGCACCATCCTATCATACACGATCCTAAACCTTCGTCGGTAGCAGCTAAGCAAATATGGGATGCCACAATGCCCAAGTCTAAATGCGGATAATGTTTGTTTGTTGCCCAGCCACCCACTGTGGAAGTAAAATTAGCATTCTCTTCAATTAAAACCAATTGGACAGGTGCCTGCTTAGAGAAATGATTCATTGACAACACTTTACTTGCAGTAGCATCAGCTATTTGCATGCGCTTTTCGGGGTCAGTAACCACTATAATTTTCCAAGGTTGTGCATTACATGCCGAAGGTGCCAAATGGGCAGCTTCCAATATACGTTCTAATTTTTCCTTTTCCACAGGATTATTTAAGTAGGCACGGTCGCTTTGTCGCAATTGCACAAGATTCAAAAATGTTTTCATTTTTCAGCTAATTTGTGGGTATGTTGTTCTAAAGTTATAAATTTGTCCAAAAGTATATCTAAAAAATTTATACCTTTGCCATTGCAAAAAAAAACAATAAGAAACACACAAATTCAAGCAATGAATCTAATTCGTTGCAAAGATAACTCAAAACCATTATCATTATGCAATATAAAGTTAAAAATTACATAGAAAATAATAAATTGCTTATTCCTCAAGGCGTTATTATTGTAGGGGTAAGTGGAGGGGCCGATTCTATGGTATTAATTCACTTGCTTTTAAAACTAGGATACACCTGTATAATAGCACATTGCAATTTTAATTTGAGAACGGAGGAGTCTGATGCCGACGAGATTTTCGTACGTAAGTTTGCCCAATCAATGAAAGTACAATTCTACAGTATCAATTTTGAAACAACTAAATATGCAGCAGCTCAGCATATCTCCATTGAGATGGCAGCTCGAGATTTGCGTTACGCATGGTTTTATGAATTACTCCAGAAACACAAAGCCCAAGCCATTGCGGTAGCTCATCATGCGGATGACAGCATTGAAACTTTATTAATGAATTTGGTTCGTGGAACCGGGTTGAGGGGCTTAACTGGCATTGCTCCACGAAATGAAAAAGTGGTTCGCCCCCTGCTTTGTTGTACCCGCAGCGAAATTGAAAATTATATTTTCAAGCAAAATTTGGAGCACATTACCGACTCCTCAAATGCAACACTTAACTACCAGCGAAATAAATTTAGAAACGTTGTTATACCTTTGTTGGAAGAAATAAATCCATCGGTAAGGCAAACTTTGTATCAAAGCATGGAGCGATTTGGAGGAACTTTGGCTATCTACCAACAAGCTTTGGACAGTATTGAGAAAGAAATCGTTCATTATCAAGGCGAAACAATTCTGCTGGACATTGAAAAATTGAAAAATCAAGTGCATTTACCAACTATAATGTATGAATTTCTCCACAAATTTGGTTTTGGAAATGTTGTCATTCAGCAGATTACCGAACAACTTGATGGAGCATCTGGCAAACTGTTTTATTCAGAGACTCATCGGCTGATAAAAGACAGAAACCAATTGATAATCAATAAAATGGATTCAAAAATAGATACTAATTACTGGATTTCAATATCTGACTCCGAAATTATAAAACCATTTGACCTAAAAATCAGCAAATTTACCATACCTGTTAACTTTCAACCGTCTAAAGATAAGAATTGCATACACTTGGATGCTTCCAAATTGGTATTTCCATTGCATATCCGGCATTGGAATGAGGGTGATTCGTTTATTCCGTTTGGCATGAAAGGAAATAAAAAAATCAGTGACTTTTTTATTGATAACAAATTTAGCATTTTAGAAAAAGAACAAACCTGGTTGCTTATTTCTGACAACGATATTGTTTGGATTGTTGGTCATCGAATTGACAATAGATTTAGAGTGACAAACGAGACGAAAGAGGTGGTTCAATTGTCTATAAATTAACTAACTGAGTTAAAAAAGCCGCAAAACATGGAAACTCATCAACTTATAGAAAAACCGATTGTTGACAAACAATACCTGCTTCAAAAAATGGCGGGCAAAGGTGGTTGGACCTATGCAGCTATTCCAGAAATACAGCAGGATAAACAGGCTCATTTTGGATTGGTGAAAGTAAAGGGAACAATAGATGACTATGAAATAAGCGATTACCACCTGATGCCCATGGGTAATGGGATATTATTTTTACCCGTAAAAGCTGAGATACGCAAAAAAATTGGCAAAAATGAAGGGGAGTGGGTACACATTAAACTCTATTCGCAAAATTTACCCACAGTTGTACCCGACGATTTTTTACTTTGCCTACAAGACGAACCTACAGCGCATAAAAAGTTCAATGCACTTTCTCAAAAAGAACAAAAATCGCTATTAGACTGGATTTATGCTGTAAAAAATGACGAAACAAAAGTAGAAAGAATAGTGCAAACCATAGACAAATTATCAATTAGCGAATGAACATAAGGCTTGTATTTGTTGTTTAAATGGCTAATTATCAATTATAAAATTTTATATTTTGTCAATCAAACGCGATTTAATCAAAAAAGAAGTTCATGCCATACGCACGGTAGCTGATGGTGTTTTTGTAATATCATTTGTTCGTGATTTTAAATTTCGGGCTGGTCAGGTAATTGCCATTGATATAGTACCCGACGGAAAACCAAGACTTTACAGCATTGCAAGCGGAGAAAAAGAAGATTATATGGAAATTCTTTTCGATGAAAAAAAGAATGGACAACTCACACCATTTTTGTCGAAACTAAATGCTGGCGATGCCATTTATGTATCCGAACCTTTTGGCACATTTGTATCGAGTTCAGAAAAAGCTTACTGGATTGCTGCCGGAACAGGGGTTGCACCTTTTGTTTCAATGGCTAGGTCGGGATTGGCAGGCAATAAAATTTTAGTGCACGGTGCTCGTTTTGATGAGAACTTTTACTTTTCAGACCTACTGGAAAAAATCCTTCCAGAAAGATATGTCAGATGCTGCTCACAACAAGATGACACCCTTCATTACAAAGGCAGACTTACTGAATGGTTGAAAACCCAAGAGAATTTACCGCTTAATCATCAATATTATCTTTGCGGAAGTGCCGAAATGGTGGTACAGGTACGCGATATTTTGATAGCAAAAGAAATCCCTTTCCAAAATATAATTTCGGAAACGTACTTCTAACTAGTGTTAACCGATTTACTTGTTTAAATGACGCAACCACAATAGGAACAATAGGTTAATGCTTATTTATTATATCTTTCGGTTTCAATTTCACTTCAAATCAGGATTTTAAAATCTGTTATTATCTGCTATTCCGACAATTGTCCAGGGCAGCAAACTCCGTCAGGTCGGCACGAAGGTATATTCCGTGCGCCACCCCTTAATTCTATAATAATCAGCTTAGGATTTGAGGTAAATTATTATTCTATCTTTATTATGAAAACCAATCTTTTCGGGCTTACACCTGACCAATTAAAATCCGTGGTTTCTTCACTTGGTTTACCTGCCTTTACGGCCACCCAATTAGCAGACTGGATGTACAAAAAACGTGTTGTTAGCTTTTTGGAAATGAGCAATTTATCAAAACTATCACGCGAAAAACTTGAAGCAGATTATTGCGTAAACCTTACTCCTGCCACCAAAGTAGAAACTTCGCAAGACGGAACAAAAAAATACCTTTACCCAACACAAACAGCCAAATTTATTGAAGCAGCCTACATCCCAGACAACGACAGAGCCACTTTGTGTGTTTCTACTCAGATTGGGTGCAAAATGGGATGTTTGTTTTGCATGACTGGAAAGCAAGGTTTTCAGGGAAATCTTTCGGCTGGCGAAATAGTGAATCAGGTACAGTCACTACCAGAATTTGAGAAACTGACCAACATAGTGTATATGGGCATGGGCGAACCGATGGACAATGTGGAAGCAGTGTTGAATAGCATTGAGATAATGACATCGGACAAAGGCTACGGTTGGAGCCCAAAACGTATAACAGTTTCTACCATTGGCATTATTCCGGCTATGATTACATTTCTCGAAAAATGTCAGGCGCATTTAGCGGTGAGTCTTCATTCGCCTTTCGACGCTGAGCGACAAGAGATTATGCCCATTCAAAGTGTTTATCCAATCACCGAAGTTATCAGCGAAATTCGTCGTTGGGATTTAGGTCGTCAGCGCCGCATTTCGTTCGAGTACATCATGTTCAAAGGCGTAAACGACACGCCACGCCACGCCAACGAATTGGTGCGGTTGCTCAACGGTATAAAATGCCGCATCAACCTCATTCGTTTTCATCCCATACCCGACACGCCATTGGAAGGCACGTCGGATGCTGGAATTGTATTTTTTCAGAATCATCTCAAAGCCAAAGGACTAACGGTAACCATACGCGCATCCCGTGGTGAAGATATTTTTGCTGCGTGCGGATTGCTTTCTACCAAAGAATTGCTCAAAAAACAGCAAGAAACTGACTTTTAATCAATCAATTACAATCGAATGGCAAACTTTTTTAGCCGTGCATCCAGCATGTAAGCTGGAATTATTTGCTTAATACATTCAGCCACAGCGTTTAGCATTCCTTCACGCACAAAATCATGACGGATAACTACCGATATTTCGCGGGTTGCCTCAGGATTGACGATATTGCGTAAATTCAACTTTTGATTTTCACTCAACAATTCTATATGTAGTTCAGGAATAACGGTATAACCACCATTTACATCCACTATTTTCACTAAAGTATCAATACTTCCAGCTTCGTAAGTAGAGGTATGTTGCACTTTTTTGGTACAGAAATTAAACACCTGATTTCGAAGGCAATGTCCCTCTTCTAGCACCCACAACTGGTCCAAGGGCATATCGCTTGCCGAAAGTTCAACGCGCTCGTAAATTGATTCCTTGGGAGAAATATAAGCTGCAAATTTTTCGTAATAAAGTGGAATCTCTAATATTTTTGCATCTTCAAGCGGAGTAGAAAGTATAGCCATATCTATTTCGGCAATGCGCAACTTTTCAACAATTGTGCTGGTATGCATCTCGCTCACTTTCAATGCTATTTGAGGATATGCTTTCTTAAAAGCAGCAATAAAATGGGGTAATAAATAAGGTGCAATGGTTGGAATAATAGCCAAATGTAAAGACCCGGAAAGCAATTCTTTCTCAGACTGCACCGTTTCTTTCAATTGATTGGACTGAAAAATAATATCTTGCGCTTGGTGAATTATCTTTTTTCCTATCTCAGTAGTTTCTAATGGATTGCGCGAACGGTCAAATATTTTACAATCTAACTCATCTTCCAATTTCTGCACCATGGCACTCAATGTTGGCTGGGTAACACCACATAACTCGGCAGCTCGTACAAAATGACGGGTTTTTTCTAATGCCAATACATATTCCAATTGTTGTAAAGTCATAAATTGTAATTTTTTATTTTAGTATAATATTAAGATTTCAAGATTTTTTCTAGTTGGAAATACTCTTAAGTAATTTGCTTAGGACTAAGCACTATTTTAAATGATTTTTTCAACGCAAATGGAATATCAGACTAATTCTCGAAAGCAATTGCTTCACCTACCACAAAATTACTTCCGCCGACAAAAACCAAATCATCCACTTCCGACGCACCAATGGCAGCACTTAAAGCCTCATTTACAGATAAATAACTCATCCCATTTAGGTTATACGCTTTAGCCATTTCCATCAATTCAGTTACTGGCAATGCCCGTTGAATATTAGCCTGTGTAAAATAATATACAGCATCCGCTGGTAGCAATTCCAACACGGATGAAATATCCTTGTCGTTTACCATGCCAATTACGATACGTAAAGTGCTATAATTCTGAATCTTAAGTTGCTCTACAACATACGTTATTCCACCCACGTTGTGTCCGGTATCGCAAATTACCATGGGCGATTGGCGCAACACCTGCCATCGGCCTTTCAGCCCGGTAATTTCACACACTCGCTCCAAGCCCTCATTTATAGCTTGCTTTGAAATATCAAAATCCATTGCTTTTAATTGTTCAACAGCGGTAAGCGTAGTGGCAATGTTATTCAATTGATAATGACCATTTAATCCAACTTTATAGTTAGTGTCATCAGTTGTTTTCACCAGCATTTTGCCATCAGCATAACCCTTCAAAACGACTTGTAGCTTCTCTTCGGCAAAAACTATTGGTGCGGTCATTTCCAATGCTTTATCGTTGAATACAAGACGGGTTTCGGGTAGCGCTTCACCTATTACCACGGGTGTATTTTGCTTGATAATACCCGCTTTTTCCGAGGCTATTTTTGCCAACGTGTCACCAAGAAATCCAACATGATCGAAACTTATATTGGTGATAACCGAAAGTACGGGCCTAATAATATTAGTACTATCCAATCGGCCCCCCAAGCCCACTTCTATAATGGCTACATCTACCTCAGTGTAAGCAAAATAATTGAATGCCATGGCCATGGTAGCTTCAAAAAATGAAGGTTCTATTTGGTCAAACAAATCTTTATGATGAGCTACAAAATCAATCACATATTGCTTTTCAATCATAAGTCCATTCACGCGAATCCTTTCGCCAAAATCGACCAAATGCGGCGACGTATATAGCCCAACTTTATAACCTGCTTGTTGTAAAATAGCAGCCAGAAAATGGGATACTGAGCCCTTTCCATTCGTACCAGCCACATGAATGGTTTTATATTTTGTTTGCGGATTGCCCAGCGCATTCATTAAAGCTATCGAGTTTTCCAACCCGGGCTTATACGCTGCACCCCCAATGTGGTGAAATACTGGCAGGCGGTCGTAAAGGTATTGAAGCACTTCTGTGTAGGAAGTAGATGCTGAAAATAAAATTTCATTTGTTTTCATGCGGAACTACGGCTTCGTTTAACTTACTGATTCTCTGATACAATGTTGGGTGAGAATAATGAAAAAATACATTAAATGGATGCGGCATTAAATTACTAAGCGAGGTAGAAGATAACTTTTTCAATCCCGATTCCAATTGCATGGCATATCCGTAACTTGCAGCAAAAGCATCGGCTTGATACTCAAATTTACGAGATAAAACATTGGTAAATACATCAAGCACCAATGAAATGGGTGAATATAAAATACTAAATGCCAAGGCATTGAGGTGAAAAGAAGCCACTTGCCCTCCCAAAGCTTGTGCCAAAGCATCACTTTGAAGTATCAGCCCAAAAACAAAAAAAAGCAACAAAGTGGAAGGAAGCGAAACTGCTAAATTGATTAAGGTATGTTTGTGTTTATAATGACCTACTTCATGCGCCAATACAGCCACTATTTCATCCGTAGTAAGTTTATCCATAAGCGTATCATACAGCACTATACGCTTTTTACTGCCTAATCCACTAAAATATGCATTCGCTTTTGTTGATCGTTTTGAACCGTCAATTACAAATATATTAGTAAGATTGAACCCCGATTTAATGGCAAATTTTTCTATTTCAGTTCTCAATTCACCCGCTTCCAATGGCGTTTGCTTATTAAATAAGGGCACTATAATTTCGGAATAAAACATGGTCATAAAAAGACTAAATCCAGTAATTACGAGCCAAGCCCACAGCCAAAAATACTCAGGAGTAAGGTTATAGATCCAAATTATTGCAAATAAAATTCCACCACCCAAAACAGCAGTCATTCCATAACCCTTCAATTTATCAAGCAAAAAAAGCGAAGGAGTCACCTTGTTAAACTCAAATTTCTGTTCAATTACAAAAGTATCGTACCATTCAAACGGAATACTAATTATATCATTTACAAAATAAAGAACCGCAAAAAACACTATGGGAGTCCATATTAAACTTTGAACGTAACCTTGCACCAACGTATCTACCCATGCAAAACCACCAAAACTGTACATCAACAGTGTGATTACAAAGCTAAAAGAGCTGGTAATCATTCCAAAACGGGTATTTGTTTTAAAATAATCTTGTTGTTTAGCATATTTTTCAGGGTCGTAAATATCCTTCAAAATGGCTGGGAGCTCTTTTTTGGCATATTGAATATTAAGAAAAGACAAATACCTTTCGAAAAAAAAATCGGCTACAAGAATAAAAATAATTGCGAAAAAAAGGAAAGAAACCATAGTTGGAAATATTGATTTATAAATTCATACAAAGCACAAATATAGTGATATTGAAATTAAAAACAGCATTTGTTTATAAAAAAAAGGTTCTAACTCTTTTCGAAAGGTTTTGACATTTTTGCAATATAAAGCCACATTTATATAAAAAAAAGGATAACCATCCCGATAGCTATTCCCGAAATGTTGTGACAAGCCGGGATGGTTTCATTTTTTCATGTTTAATGTTTCGTTTAAACCAAACCCACACAATTGATTGTAGAACACATTATTCATTACTTATAATCCCCCTATGATCACTGAGCTTGCCGAAGTGTAGTGGTCTTCGCACTTCCTTCGCTCTCCCACCGCACCTTGTTCTATGTTCCTACAAGGTTGCTCCATGCTTCCTCCATATTTACTACAAGTTAAAAAGATAGACTGTTTTTAGAATATACTTTCAATCTACTTAGATATTATTTATCTAAATAGATAAGTGTTTTGTAAGTATCTATTAAGTTCTATATAAGTATTATGTAAGTATTGTACTTATAGCATATATAGAGGTAACATAGAGGAACTATAGAGAAACATAGAACGAGGTGCGGTGATGGTGCGACCAATAACTGGAGGCGCGACTTTGAGTAGCACTCCCAGTTATTGAAAAAATTTCTTTGATTTTATTTATTTTTTAAATAGTTAGGCAAAATAGATGTGGTGTTAATAAGTTTGTGTATTTTTGAGGGCTGAAAAAATTACAATACTGGAATTAATCAATCTTAGGAGTGCATTTAATCTTAAATAAGAGTAATTTCAAGGAAACTGTTAGTTTTACAAAGGGGGTTCGCGATCAATCAAAACTCAAATCTAATTTTCATTCTCCATTGTTATCACACTAGCAGCCAGTTACCTCCATCCACAGCTATTGGGCTAAAGGCAATTGAAAAGAGTGCGACCAATGGATTTCCTTACAATTAAAATAATACCGATGTGAAGTGCAGATGTTACATAATACTGGCAATTATGACATATTTAAATAATATAATATCATTGGAAAATAGGTGGTGGTGTTAAATAAAATGTGTATTTTTGAAACGAAAATAAATAGCAATAACAATAACGATAATCGGTATAACCTTACAAAGCAAACAAAACCATGGGACTTTTTCAAAAATCAGTAATATCCAAATACCTCAAAAATCAGAATAAAGAGACTGTTGCAAATAAATGGAAACAGTATAGCGCTCATTTTCTGAACTCTAAAGTGCAGGACGAAATTAAAGCACTAAAAGAAGAACAGTATCAGGGTGAGTTTTTGGAGGACTTGTTTGTAAAGATATTGGGCTATACTAAACCGGCTTCTGCGGGCGAAACAAAGTTTAATTTGACCACAGAATATAAAAATGTAAAGGACAGCAAAAAAGCCGATGGTGCCATTATTATTGATAACAAAGTAAAAGCGGTAATTGAACTGAAAGGGACCAATACTACAGATTTAGGAAAAATTGAAGAACAGGCTTTTGGTTATAAAAATAACCAACAGGATTGCCTTTATGTCATTACTTCCAACTTTGAAAAGCTAAGGTTTTATATTGATAATGCCATTGAGCACATAGAGTTCAATTTGTTTAGGCTGACTTTTGAAGAGTTTCAGATACTCTATTTGTGTCTGGGTTTTGAGTATCTATCTCAGAATACAGCCAAGAAGATGAAAGATGATTCGCTGAGCGAAGAGGATGTAATCACTAAAAAGCTATACAAAGACTATTCATTGTTCAAAAGAGAATTGCATCAAAACCTGGTGGAACTGAACCCCGAACTTGACCCGTTAGAACTATTCAAAAAATCGCAAAAGTTGCTGGATAGGTTCCTATTCTTGTTTTTTGGCGAAGACCGAAATTTGCTTCCGCCCAACTCCGTTAGATTTATTTTAACTCAATGGAATCAATTAAGGGATCTTGATGAATATACGCCCCTTTATGGACGGTTTAAGAAATACTTTGGCTATTTGAATACTGGCCACAAAGACAAAAATCAGGATATTTTTGCCTATAATGGTGGTCTGTTTAAGCCTGATGAAGTATTGGATGCCATACTGATTGATGACGATTTATTGTATCGACACACTTTAAAACTTTCGGAATATGATTTTGCCAGTGAAGTGGATGTAAACATATTGGGGCATATTTTTGAAAATTCACTCAATGAGTATGATGAAATAAAAGCGCAACTGGAAGGACAAGAAATTGACAAAACTAAAAGTAGAAGAAAAAAGGACGGTGTTTTTTATACGCCAAAATACAATACAAAATACATGGTAGAAAACACGGTGGGCAAGCTGTGTGACGAAAAAAAGGCGGAATTAAAAATTGTAGAAGAAGATTATTACACAGACAAAAAAAGACATAAAAACACGATTAAAGGATTGGCTGATAAGCTTGAAACCTATAGAGCGTGGTTGCTGCAAATCACAATTTGCGACCCCGCTTGTGGTTCGGGTGCATTCTTGAACCAAGCACTGGAATTTCTGATTGCTGAACATCGCTATATCGACGAACTGCAAGCCAAACTGTTTGGTGATGCTTTGGTTATGAGCGATATAGAGAACAGTATTTTGGAGAATAACTTGTTTGGCGTCGATTTGAACGAGGAAAGTGTGGAGATAGCAAAACTCTCGCTTTGGTTACGAACTGCACAGCCCAACAGAAAGCTCAATGACCTGAGCAACAACATTAAATGTGGAAATTCACTTATCGACGACCAAAAAGTGGCAGGCGACAAAGCTTTTAACTGGCAAAAGGAATTTCCACAAGTGTTTGGAGCATTGGAAGTTGAAACTGAATTGGTGGAAGCATTGCCTACTGAACCAGACTATTTGGCATTACTCCAAACGGATGCCAAAGAAGCAGCCGAAGCAGCCAATCAAGCCATTGCAATGTCCAAAGAAGCGATTGCACTTTCGGAAAAAGCGGCAGCACTTTCACTGAAGGTGATAGAATATGCACAGAAACTACAATCGGTAAGCGAGCCATTGCCGTTTT
>JFJP01027299.1_pt1 | contig 14639 bp, 26 predicted proteins | sample 431651 | NCBI WGS metagenome assembly JFJP01 (sample SAMN02602958, study PRJNA72255) | Microbial mat metagenome, whole genome shotgun sequencing project. | biome: fresh water; feature: sink hole; material: water; isolation source: purple microbial (photo- and chemosynthetic) mats found in...
TAGTTTATTTTCTTTGGTGGGGTAGTTTGTTTTATAAATTAAATTTTCAAAAGATTTTCTTTATTTGTTCAGGTGCTTGTTGAAAAGCCATAATTTTTTGATATTTAATAAAAATTAAAAAAAAATGTTTGGGATTAATAGTTTTTGACTTTGGTTTTTGGTTAAAGATAAACAAATTAAACTATAAAAAATTCGATTTTGGAATTCAGTTTAGATGTAAATATTAAAAAAAATAAAAATTTTTTTTCTTTTCCTGAAAAAAATTTAATTTGAAAACATAAAAGAATCTCAAATTCATTTTTTTTTTCAATTTATTTAATAATAAAACTAAATATCACGTTTTGTTTCAAAAATGTCATATAGTCCAATTGTAGAATCAGTGGTCATGAATTTCAAATGTAAGAAAGTCGGTCATGACAATCAACCTTTAAGTTTCGTCTGTCTGCTTCCAAATTTAAAGGAACATCTTTATTGTTCAAACTGCCTTTTGACAGATCAATCTCACAACGAGAAACAAATGGTAAGTTATAAGACTTTTCTTGAAACTCATTTGACTCACGAGAAAGATCTCCAGCACCACATATCCAAAAACAAACAATATATTGAAATGTTTGCTCATGAGAATAATCAATTGGAAATGATAAGAAAAGATGAAGAACGTCTAGTTGATGATTTATTCAATAATCTCTCAAAACAAATGAGAATACTTTTGGATAACACTCGTGACAAATTCAAATACTTTTTCAAAAATCATTATGAGAAAATCCATAAAATTGTTGATGAGGTTAAAGATTTAGAACAGAAAAATATTCTTCCCCCTTTGAAAGATCTACTCACCAAAGCGAACTTTAATGATCAAACAGGGGTCAGCGCTTTTTTCGAACTATTGATCAAGAATCAAATAAACTTAAACCCAAATTTACCTGAAATAGAAGAATTAATTACGAAAATACCAAAAGTCAGTCAAGAAAAATTCAAAAAAGCTGAAGTAGACATTATGATCTACACCAAAGAAAGATTGAAGAAATTGCTTGAATTTCATGTAATTTTTTTTAAATTTCTTTGAAAGAATTAAAAAAAATAAAAATAATAGGGTATTATGATGAGCGATATGGACTGGAATTCTCGCTCAGCGGAGTTGCTCAAAGTTTTGCAAGGCCACACTGATCAGGTTTTAGCGATGAGTCTCTTAAAAGATAATACTTTGGTTAGTTCTAGCAAAGATAGAACAGTTAAATTTTGGGATGTTGAAGAGTTCAAATGCAAAAACACACTCCAATTACATAACACAGAGCTTCATGCATTAGCAACGTTGCCCAATGGATTATTGGGTATAGCTTGTGACAATATGATCAAATTTTATAATCCACAAACTGAAGAGTTTGAAAAGGCTTTAACAGGTCATACCAAGACCATTTTTGCTTTATTGGCTTTGCCGGATGGGAATTTATTAAGCGCTGGTCAAGACAATGTGATAAAACTCTGGAATACAAAATCAGGAAATCTACTCAAAACTTATTATGGTCATGATGATTTCATTCGAGCATTGGCTTTAGACAAAGATGGTCAATTGATCAGTGCAAGTGATGATAAAACTATCAAAACATGGAATTTAGCTACTGGTGAGATTCTGAGTTCAATCGAGGGTCATGCAGATTATGTTTATGCATTGGCAACTCTGAAGGATGGCTCAATAGTATCAGGAAGCAGAGATGGCACAATAAAGATTTGGGATTCAAAAAATGCCAGTTGTTTAAAAAAATTGCAAGGCCACAAAGATTATATTTATTGTCTTACCATTCTTAAGGATGGAACCATCGCTTCGGGCAGTGCTGATAATACTATTAAAATTTGGGATCCGAAATCAGGAGAATGCATCAAGACTTTAACTGGACATCAATATCCAGTCAGAGCATTGCAAGTTTTACAAGATGGAACTTTAGCATCAGGAGCTGAAGATAATTTAATAATGATTTGGGCTTCAAAACGTTTGGAGATGAGAGCTAAATGCATTGGCCATACAAAAGCAGTATGGAGTGTTTGCTCTTTAGGAAATGGCAGTTTTGCTTCAGGAAGTGAGGACCGAACAATTAAAATATGGGAAGGTGCAACAGGCAACTGTCTGCAGACATTGACAGATCATAATGATCAAGTTAGAATGGTACTTAATGTGAATAAAGGCATATTTGCAAGTTGCAGCTCTGATAAGACAATTAAACTATGGAATAATGCAAATTATCAAGTGATAAGAACGCTAAGCGGCCATAAAGAAGGAGTTAGATCCTTGGGACTAACTGATGATGGTCGGCTGATTAGTGGTTCAGAAGATAAAACTATAAAAATTTGGAATATAGATTCAGGTAGTTGTGAGCAAACGCTTGAAGGCCATGACGATTATGTACGAGTGGTGTTAGGATTGGTAGGTGGAAAAGTGGCAAGTGGAAGCAGAGATAATTCTTTAAAAGTCTGGACTATAGCAACTAAACAAATCGAAATGTCATTACAAGGACACACTTTACCTATTTGGTGCTTGGCAGAGCTAAAGCCTGGTCAAATTATGGCAAGTGGTAGTGCTGATTTTACTTTGAGAATATGGGATTTGCAAGAAAAAAAATGTGTCAATACTTTGCTTGGACACACAATGCCAGTTTGAAAAAAATCGATTTATTGATTATTTATAAATTAATTTTTATTTAAAAGATTTGGTGCATGGCTGTTATCGACAATAATGTGATTGCAAGTTCTGGAGAAGATTGCACAGTGAAATTATGGGATTGGGAAAGAGGAGAATGCATAAAAACTTTAATTGCTCATGGGAATGCGGTTTGGGGGTTGTCAAAAGATAAAATGGGGAATGTTGCAACTGCCAGTTGGGATAAAACAGTGCTTATTTGGAGTGTGAACGACGGAAAGAAAGAAATTCCCAAAATAAAATAAAAAAATTAATTAAATTAAAAAAAAAAATCAAATTAAATTAAAATGATTGAATTAAAGGTTGAAATTAAGAGGGAATTGAGTTCAATCAAGAAAAAGAAAGATGAGCTCAAAGAAGAAATTTTATCGCAAAAAAATAATGAAAAAATTACTTCCTTTAAGCTGAATTTTTCCAATTTGACGGAAGAATCGAAGTTTCTTTTTTTAAAATTTTTGTTAATGTTTTTATCTTTTAATTTACAGTGCATTATTCCAAAACTTGATTGATGAATCCTCATATATCAATAAAGAAATCAATAATATTTCGAATACTTCTTCAAATGTCTTGAAGAATTTTGAAACTTTGAAGCATCGAAAAAAAAATTTGGAGAATCTTATTAACACTGTTTTGAATTTTATTCAATTGAGAAAAAATTCCAATAAAATTATAGATGACATCAATGCTTGAACTAAGAAGAATTTTACCTTTAATGGAAAAATCAATAAATGATGTTAATTTAGAAGATTCTCTTAAATACTTAAAAATTTATCATGGATTGGAAGTATTTATTTATTTTATTTTTTTTTAAAATGGAAATTTTGTCTATTTTTTTAGAATTTCTTAATAAAAGACTTTTGTCAAATCGAATTAGATCGAGTCCATAGTTTATTAGACAAATTAAAGTTGAATTTGAAAAGTGAGTTTGAAAAAGCTATCAAAAATAAGTTGAAAAAATAATAAAAAACTCAAAAAAATAAATTATTTTTTAGTGAAGCAGAAAAAATTGGAGTCGCATCAGCAATTTCAAAATTGTTGGGAATGGAAGATAATAGTTTGATCAAGCTCATCAAAATTTACTCTCAAAAATTGGAAGACGATTTAAAACCTTTTTTCAAAAAAATTGAAGACTTGCCTATGAATTATAAGGCATTGGATTTGGAAACATATGAATTTCTTTTCTTCAATATTTTCATTGAAATCTTAGGGTTTTTTTAAAACTATTTCGAAATTTATTCATATTTATCTCTAAATTTAGAAAAACTTATTCAATCATTAATTTTTACAAGAAAAATATTTATAAGCATTATCAGATTGAAGGGGTGATTTCAGTTGTGAAGCATTTATTAAACGATTCTCTTGAGGCAATCCTTAAAGAATTATTTAATAAATTGGTTAAATTCTATGAATTGGGAAATATAAATGAAGCAAGCTTTTCAACAAAGCAAGCAGAGCAACCCTCTATCTTTCAAAGAATTGATTTGTTTTGCGAAGAAATAGCCAACATTTCAAATCAAAGCGAAAATTTTTACAAGCATTTATTGACTACCTTTGGTGAATTTAAAAAAGAACATGCAGATGAAAAAATTGATTTGAAAAACATTTCTTATGAGTTGCAGGGGTCTTCTTTGACAAATCGAATGACGGAACTTTTAGGAAAATTCATATTTTATCAGCAATTGTATTTGGTATTTTTTTTAAATTAATCAATCATTTTACAAATTAATTTGTTTTTAGAAGCAACAAATCCAAAATATTTTAGAAAATTCAAATTCTTTTAAAAGTTTTACAACATTCAACAAAAATTTTTTTCTCGGTTATTTTGAAAAGGAAGAAAGCTTATATAATTATGCCAGTCTTTATGATTATTTAGATGACATATTTTTTATGGTAAAAACTGCTGCAAATAGAGCGATATACACATTAAATAAGGTGACAGTCTGTGGAATGTTGAATTATCTGACCAACAACATTTTTGCTGAGGATCTTTATGTTATAATCAATTCTTTGTTGCAAAAATATGTGAGGAGAGAATATTTTACAAATACTATGATATGTTTTGCAAAAAAATATGTGCTTCACAATTCTTTTCTGATCATTTTATTGAATAATATTGAAATGTTAATGAATTATCTAAAAACCTTAAAAATAAATTTAATGCAAGAATATAATGAGATTTTTAGTGAAGAGAAGCATACAATGATTTATAGCTCAATTGAAGAATTGGAACTTTCTAATAAAAAAAGGCTTGAAACTTTACTGAAAGAAAAAATGAAAATTATTGTTGAATTTTTAAAATTAACTGTAAAAAATGAAATTGAAACTTTCAAAGAAATAAATTTCCAAATTAACGAAGTTGCATTAAATGAATATGAAAAAAAAGGAACATTTTCACAAGAGTTTTTTTTTTAAAAAAATTGCATTCAATTAAAAAAAAAATATGATAGGTTCAGAAGCAGCTTTAGTTTATATTTAAATCAATGGAAAACGCAATTCACAAAAACCAATTTTGAAATTTTTATGATGGAGTTCACTGAAAATATCTCTAAATCCTTTGAATTATGTATTTATGGAAAAAAATTCCATCAAATCGGAGCCATACTTCTTGATAAGGTTTTTAAATATGAGAATAAATAAATTTAAATCTTTGATTAGGAAATCAGAAATCTAATTACTTTTTTCCAAGGAGTGATTAATATTAATATAAAAAGAAGCTTTTCTAGATTGACATTAATTTGTGAAATTCTTATGCTTGAAAATTTAAAGGATATGGAAGAATTTTATGGTTTAGGAGTTGGAGGTAAATTTTTTATTTTTTATTTTATTAAACAACATTTTTTGTTTTTTTGTCTAGAATTATCTTTGGATGACATTAAAAAAATAGTTAAATTAAGAGTTGATTTATAGATGAACAAACAATGAAAAAAAATAAGAATTTTTTTAAAAATGCAAATTATTCAAAAAATTAAAATAATTCAAAGCAGATATTTAATTCTTGGCAAAACCCTAAGTTTTCATTTTGTTTTTAGAAAAAAAAATTCCATAAAATTTGATAGATTATTATTCAATGCAAAAGAAAAAAAAATCCCCTCCTCAACAAGCCAAGCTTGAACTAATAAAAGAAGAAATTCCAAAATCCATATATCAAAAAAATGATAATATTTGTATAATGGTCAACGCAAAACCCAATTCAAAACTCAATTCTATTATAGGTTTTTTTCTTCTGTAATAAATTTTATCCATTTTAATGGTTTTTTCAAAATAAAGCAATTGATGATGAAGGAGTTGGAATTAGTGTTGCAGCTCCTGCAAAAGACAATGAAGCTAATACGGAATTATTAGAATATTTGAGTGAATTATTAGGCATTAAAAAAACAAACATAAGTATGGATAAAGGAGGAAAATCAAGATCGAAGCTTTTTGTGATTGAAGGAAATTTCACTCCATTAGAAATTTATAAAATTTTTAAAAATGAATTAAAATAAACACAAAACAAACTCTTTATAATTTTTTTAATAAAATTTAAAATGGATATTCGAAGATCTAAATATTCAGAAAATGAGCAAATAGTTGTCACAGACGAAGGAAGCGAAGAATTTTTGATAAAAACTGACAAAGCCATAGAAAGTAGAAGATTGAATGAATCAATAGTCTACAATTTAGTCCAAAAAATTGATACCATCGAAGGCATGAAAACTTCCTATTATCAAGGTTTGGTGGGAGAAAACAGTGTGACAAGTTTTGCAAAATATTATATTCATAGTTATCGTATTGAATTATAAATAAAATCGAAATTTTGAGTTATTCTATTTTATGTTTTAAGTTATTCCTCCTTTTTTCGTTATGTCCACTTTTTTGCTATATTATATGCGAAGTAAACCTTCTTTTTTTTTAATTCTATATTTTATTTTTTTTAAATGAAAGGATCAAACATCTACAATGTGATGGGAATTTTATGCGTGTGTTCTGCTGCCAATGAAGCAGCAAAATATGTGAATATAAGATCTTTAGATCCTGAAAAAACTGTAAGATATGATGAATTTTCTGAAAACTACAAAATTTTGATAAAAAACTATGTGAAAGGCATCGGTGTCAAGAGAGTGTTTTCATCTGTTTTTGGTTTAAATTTCGATTCTTTAAACATCAATTTTTTCAGAACCACCTTTAATAGAAAAATTAATGAGAAGTTTAATGAACAATTTATTTTAAGCAAATTTATATAATTTTTTTAAAAAATTAAAAAAACAATGAAAATTCAAATAGAAACACTAAAAAATGATGTATTATCTCTTAAAAATGAGCTGTATATAAAAAAAAAAAGCCATATTTTATAAATAAAAAATAAAAGAATTATAATTTGCCAACAAAACAACATTTTTTTTCCTGCCAAAATAACGAATAAAAGCCTTGATTCAATTATCAAAAGAGCTGACGCTACGAGTTTTTTAAAGCTAAAAGTTATTAAATTTGATAATGAGTATTTTGATTTGAAACTCCCTTCGGATTTTACTTTTTTTGACCTGAAATGTGAAATAGAAAATTATCATAACTGTCGATATTATGGACAAAAAAAAATCAATTGGTTTTTTTTTTTATTTTAAAAAATATTTAAATTTTTTAAGGAAATCAATTTGGAGAAAATATGATTTAAAATATAAAGACAAAATTCTTACAAATGAAGAAATTCAATCAAAAAAAATTTTACTTAAAAATGGGTCAAAAATTCAATTCGCCAATAAAAAAAAGATCATAAAACAAAAAGCTTTAATGCGAAAAACAATTAAGTAAAATAAAGATAGAAAAAAAATATTTTTGTTTTAAAATTTCCATTTCGGTTTTAAGCCGAAAAATATCGGAGGTTGAAAAGAAACAGTAGTTGTAAACTGTGCAGGGGAGGCTGCCCTAAAATTAATCTTCTGCTTCATTTGATCTTCACGATTGGAGGGTTGTGCGCTATTTTGTCTAATATCTTTTTCAAAATAATATTTTTAAATTATGAAAATTATGAGATTTGAACTATTTCTTTTCATATTTTCTCTCGGAATAACTGTGTTGTTAAAACCATTCATCACATCATTTGAATAGTATTTTTCTGCAAGATTTTCTGGTTTTCAAACAGTTTATGATTAATTATTTCAAAATAGTCAATTTTTTCGTAAATGAAATAGATCGATCAAATAATTAAAACCAAATGAAAATTTATTAATACCTCGATCTTTTTTCAATGGAGCAGTTGAGGGTCTATTCGGATTGATTATGCTTTTTAGTGTATAATCAAAATCTAAATCATTTCCATAGACTGCTGGATAATTTCTCACAATGTTTGGATTAAAACCATTTGAATAATTCATGAAATCCATATTTTCATTTGCACTTCTTTAAAAGGAAGACTTTAAAAATAAAAAAAAATCAATAAATCTAACTTGATCTTGGGATTAAAATTCGTTTTCACATTAAGAAAATTATTATACTGGGGGAATTTATTTGTGTATATTTTTTGTGAATATTTAAGACTGCTTTCAATAAAGGGTTTGTTAGAGACATTTTCAGCGGAATCTGTTTTTCTGAGTATTTCTTGATTTTCTTCAGAAATTAAATAAAATTAGTTTGGAAAAAAAAGTAAACCATTTGTTTTACGCTTCTGCTTTCTGTATTTTTTCGCAACCGAATTTTTGAAAAGTGGGTTTTCACTTCTAAGATTCTGTGGGTCATAAGTCATAAATAGCAAGTCTTTTTTATCTGGATTTGTTTTTCAAATTTTTGGAAATTGAAAATCATTTTTTAATAAAAAAAAAACCAGGTGCTGATATTGTTTTATAGGGCTTTTCAATAGTTTTTCCTTTGAAATCTTTATTTGATGAAACTTGCATATTGTAGTTGTAATTGATTTTTGTAAAGGGTTTTTCTTCTTCATAACGATATTGATCAATTTCTCTTCTCATTTGTTTATTCAACATGTCTAAATTATAAATTTAATATGAGAAATATTTGTTTTTACTTGAGAGTTTTTCTTCTGTTTGATTATTTTCAACAATTTGTGGTTTTTGCTGAACATTTGTTTGAATAGAATTGATATTATTCTTATTTTCATGAGGGTTCTCATTAATTGTGACCAATTCTTTTTGGCTGTTTACTTTGCTAATGATTTTCAAGTTGGGATTCTTGTTAAAGGAAAGAATATATTTCTGATCAGGACTCTTTTTTATCACAACACTCTTTTGTTTTGTTTTTTCTTCGGCTTTCTCGATATTCTCCTCTTTATTTTCCTCCAATTGTAAATTATTTTCAGAATAAAATTCTATGGCACTTTCGGCTTTCTTTAAAATCGAAGAGGATTTCATCTTTTCCAATCTTCTTTTTGGTTCTTTTTTATTTTCTTTTCCGATAATTTCAAATTGTCTATTGGACCCCTAAAAATATTCAATTAATTTTCATGCTTTGATATCAAAATAACCTTTATGATTGATTGAATTATTCCGAGTTTAGGTTTAGAATTATTATTTTTGTCTCTTCTATTGAAATCTATATCATCATAATTAGGAATCATGATTGTAGTCAAACGAAATTTCTCATTGCTGTTATTGTCAATCCAACTAATTTTTGGCTTAACAACTAAAAAAAATTTTGCTTTTTAGTTTTATCGAAAATAAATGAAAACATTTATCTGGAATGTCTTTAAACTCAGCAACTCCCAGATTTTTGGAATTTAAATAAGTATTTCTTATCAATAATTCCTCGGAATCGTAGTTTTTAAAATCATCTCCAAGCTCATCCCAATTATAGGTTTTTGGCGCTAATCCCATTTTCGTCAATCTTACTTCTAAACTCATTAATTGATTAAAGAAATTTGCATTCATTTCAAGATCTGGTCTCCTTGAATGAAGATATTCTAACGTTTTATATAAAGTCCATCTGAATTTTTTCATTAAATAGGCTGCAATTACACAAACTGATCTATTGTGTCCTTTAACTGATTGAACCAAAATACTTTCCCCTTTATTTAAGGTTTCTTCAATGAATTTGTAGCTATGATTTAAAACTTCATCTTTTGGATCGAAAATAACCTTTTTTTTATTAAAAAAATGAACGAAATCAATAAAATTATTATGAGATTTTTTTTGAGATGTTACTTGAGTATCTAAGTCAAACCAATTGTAGGTCAAATAATTAATCCCTAAAGAGAGCCAATGGTTGCCAATTTGTTTGCCTGAACAATTGATAATGTGTGTGATTTTATTTGTAATAATGAATTCCAGATCCTAAAAAAAAACGACCAAATATAAAAATATTAAGGGAAAATGAAAAAAACAGAAAAGTTTTTAATTTTTTTTTTTACTTGAGCAGCATATTGATCTCCCAAAAATAGACCATCTTTTATTTTCAATCCTCCTAATATTTCATAACCGACATTTGGCATAAACTTATTAACTCTCATCGTTTATTATTTGAAAGAAAAAAAAAAATTAATTTTTTTGTTTTTTTCTCCTAAAACTTCAAAAAATAACAATAAAAACCGCAGTATAAATTTTTCATGAATTTTAATTCATTAGTTTTTCCAGCTCCTAAACCGTCATATAATTCAGAAATTTTAGGAAATGAATTGATTTGGATTCCTAATTACAAGCATCCTGAAAAAAAGAAAACAGATAATAAGTACAACTCCAAGAAAATCAATTTGAATAGAATTAAAAATGAAAACAATCATCACAATTTAACTGATCATTTGTCTGAAGAAATAAATATCGAAAATCCATTACCAAATTATATGACCCCGCAAGCTTCTATCGCTAAGAAATTTGATTTTAACAGTTATAACAAAAAATATTGCAGCAATGAGCCAATTTACCATAATTCATCAAAATCAAAAATAAATGGGAACAAAGCTACGATTCTTGAAGCCAATAGTTATTCTAATGAAAATTATGATGAAAAAGAAGAAGATTTTAGACCCAAAAATCTTGAAAAATATTACACACGGACTCTAGACAAAATGAATGTCTTTACAAAGTATTCTTCGAATAATTATGAACCAATCGCTTCGACAGCAGCCAACCAGAAAAAAATTCAAGTTTTTGATCATAGCTTCAAACAAATTTCATATATTCCAAGCCTCTTATTAGAATTCCCCTCAAATCCCAATCCAGAACATATAGTCTTATTCTTTCATGGAAATGGTGAAGATATTTATCTGGCCTATGAGTTAATTGATTCTATTCGCAATACCTTGAAGGTTTTTTTTAAATTGATATAAATTACAGTAAATAGTTTTCAAGGTTAGGATTTTGGCTCCTGAATATCCCTCATATGGTGTCTACAATAATGTTGATTGTACAGCTGAAAAAATTCTATCAGATGCTGAAAATTGTTATAATTATTTATTGAATGTGATTGGCTACCAAGAAGATCACATCATAATAATGGGAAGATCTATAGGAACAGGGCCTGCAACCTGGCTTGCTGCGAACAAAAATCCAGCAGGTTTAGTTTTAATATCTGGATTCACTTCTTTGCAAGGAGTTGTTCAAGGGTATGCAGGATCAATCAAACATTTGCTCAAAGAACGGTTTCTTAATCTTGAAAATATGAAGAGAATTGAATGTCCAACGCTTTTGATTCACGGAATGAAGGATAAATTAATCCCTTATTCTCATTCTTTAAAATTGCATGGTTTTCTAAAACTTTTTTTTCCATTCAAAATTTTGGTTTTTTAGACGCTTGCAAAGGACCTTGCGAGTTACAACTTCCAAAGGAAATGAGCCACTTTGAATTCGATTTTGAAGAGGATATGAGTTTTCCGATTCTCTTGTTTTTAGAGAAATGGGGTTATGGATTAAAACAAGTTTTAAATAAGAACGACGATATGCAAACCCCGAATATATTTCCCATTGAAGTTTATTTCAAGCCTTATAAATAAATGGATAAGATTTTTTGTTTAGTAAGATAACAATGCATTATCTTTTTTAATTATTTGTAAAATTTTTATGAAGAAATAAAAAAATATTTTATATTTTTTTTCTTTGCCAGCGACCATATTTAATTAATTAATTTTTAATTTATTCTCTTTTTAAACTTAAAAAATGAATGAACCTGAAGATAAGCTCAACGATCATCTCTCATCCCTCTTCAAAACAAAATTTCCCAATTTTGTCCCAAATCTTTCCAATCTAATTCCGAAAGTTCAAACCTCTCACAAACTTTGGAAATCCCTAAGCAAAGAAATACTGACTCCATTTGCACCGAAATTCAAACTGTACAATTTCGAAAAATACCTTCCTAAAACCAATCTGCATCGTCAATCTCTTTTAAAATTATCGAGTGATGAAGGGAGAGATAGTTTTTCAAATATAGATGATGCTTTATTAGAAGAAAACAACTCCTCAAAATCTTCACAAAATACAAAAACCCCTAAATCTAGAAAATCAAATCGAGAAAATTCTTTTTTCTTTTTAAAAAGCAATGATTTGTTGAAACGAAAAATCAAAACAAAATTTGTAAAAAATGAGAATTTGATATTGAAGAAATCTCATTCGTTTACCTTCGTAAAACCTATCGAGTTCTTTAATTCAGAGCCTGAAAAAAAAACCACAATTAAATCAAAATTCGAAAAATTAAAAAATTTCACTATGTCTAAAAATCAAAATTTAAATGCAAAACCTGAACCCCTTTTCAAAGAAATATTCAGAAGAAAGAGTTGTGTGTGTACAAATTGTGGAAAAAGTGCAAAATTAGATAAAGTTTCAACAATTTTTATGAGAATTCCCATCATTGAAAAAAATAATAAAAGATTTTTAGAATCTCCTACTGAACATGGACTTTTTAAGAAAAAATGGTCCTTAAGAAATGATGAAAAGACTTCATTTAATTCTTTTCGAGATCTTAAAATTTTGGAAAAATTGAAACACCAAAGAAATAGTATGTTAGTAAGTCATGATACTTTAGAACTTTTTCCATCCTTGATGATTACAGAAGAAAGCTTAAACAACACGAACTCCACAAAAATCCTCGGTTTGAAGAAAAACCCTCAAAGTAAACCTTTCGATAGAAAGGGATTCTTTGTTATGAATAAATATGGAATGAATACAGAAAAAACTCAAATAAAAAACAGATTAATTAAGGGAGGGTGTCTTAGTTTTAGGGAAAAAAACAATATCTCTACCCAGCATAATTCACTCAATTATGAAAGAACCGCTGATAGAAGTGCATGGATTTTTTCAGATAAAAAAATCTCAGAGTTATCTGAAATAATTTACTCAAACGGAAGTTTTAGAACAAAGAAAATTTTAGAAAGCCAAAGTCAAGATCATAAAACCAAATTCTTCCCTCAAAAAAAAATGAAAAGTCCATATCAGGGAAATAAACTAAAAAAACTTGAAATTATAAGAAATTTTTGGAAAAAACTTTAATTTTTTTTATTCACAAAAATAAATCGATTTAAATATATTTTTTAAAATTCAATACATGAAAATGATAAAGTAATTTTAATATTTTTCTCAGTAATTTTCACGAAATTCATGAAAAAATACAATCTGACATTAGGTGTTCATTTAACCAAAGATCCTGACATATTTAACTTCGAAGATGACCCTTTAACCTATAGAGGTTTAATAGATTTCTAATAAAAATTTCTTACATATTTCCTTGAGGATTAATGAGTTGTGGTCATGCAGTTTTGCCTGATTCTTTATCCACTTATATTTTTTCTCTCATAAACATCGGTGTTAATGAGATTAAATGCCCATATCAAGATTTTATGAACCCTCTGATAAAATGTGGCAAAATATGGTAAGGTAAAAATAATTTATCAAAAGAATTTAAATGAAAATATTAGGCCTTATAAAGAAATCCGGAAAATGGCATTGCTCACTTTTGAGGAAAAAAAAATAATTGAAAAAAAAATGAATGAAAATTCACTAAGAAAAATGAATAATATATATCAATGTCCCCAATGCCAAGCTTTTTGTTCAAAAAGCGTTGAAAAATCATTGAAATTTAGTTGTCGTAAATGCGAAATTTTAAATAAAAACTGCATTTTCTGCTGCAAATGTCTTCGTTCTTGGTGTTTAGAATCGAATAAATGCATTAATAAAAATTGCTTAGAATATCGTTTGGAAATAGAAAAAATTTTAATTTCATCAAATAAGAGAATTATAAGAGGAAAAGAGGTTCCCCTGATTAGAAAATGCCCATTTTGCGAGATTCTTATTGAGTTTTTTTCGGAAATAAAATCTTGCAAAAGTGTGGTTTGTCAATGTGGGAAGAAATTCTGCATGATTTGTTTGCAATTCGTGGATAAAAACAGCCAGATTCCTTTATGTTGGGATTTTAATAATAACATTGACGTATTGGATCAGAAAAAAAAATGTGTTTTAAAATAAAATGAATTTTCTTTTTCAACGAAAAAATATAAAAAATTTAAATTATATATTTTTATTAAAAAAGGGTTTCCAAAAAAAAATATTTATTTATTTGCCCTTTTGTTGTTCAGATGGAAACCCCCCTTTCATTTGAATTTCAGGCTCAAAATACTGAATTTTTTCTCCTTTATCAAAGGAAACATCTTCACTTAAATCCAAAACAATATCATTTTCTGGTTCCTCTACATCTAATTTCTTCAAATTCACAACACTTGTAAACTTAATTGAACCTCCATTATAACTCGATTTAGGATCCAAACTGGCTTTCACAAAACCCATTGTGCTCGAACTTTTTATTTTCTTATCGATGGTATTGAATCTTTTTAATAAAGAAAGTCCGAACCCAGCATCATCTTTTTTTCCTTGAAACACCTGCTGAACAGTTAAAAACTCATCGAAATCGGATTGTTCGATATAAGAGGGTCTCAAAGAAACCATTGTGTAGAAAGAACCAATCAAACTGCAACAATTCTTCAAGACAGAGAACCAAATGATCCAATTATTCGAGTTTTTAATTTGAGCTGGATTTTTAT
>JFJP01039066.1_pt1 | contig 14639 bp, 4 predicted proteins | sample 431651 | NCBI WGS metagenome assembly JFJP01 (sample SAMN02602958, study PRJNA72255) | Microbial mat metagenome, whole genome shotgun sequencing project. | biome: fresh water; feature: sink hole; material: water; isolation source: purple microbial (photo- and chemosynthetic) mats found in...
GCAGAGCTTTTGCAGTTGAGCGAGGAAAAACCCAAGTTCAAAATGAATTTGCAGCTGGAGTGGACTGAATATGCATCGCATAATTGTAGGTTATGGCTCAATAAAATCAGCATTGGACGCACTACATATGCGTAGTACTAAGTTTAGCATATATCCCAATACATATAATCCTGTACTTCAACCAAATCTTTACAGTCAAGTTTCTTCTACAGGTCGTTCGTTGGTGAGTTACCTACTGTAGGAGGAATTATGCATATACAGTTGATTTGTGTGGCTGACGATTTAGCGACGAACAGAGTAACGATGGCTGAAATTAGTTTCGCAGTCCAAATGATTACTGTTGAGAATGCCTTCAGAGTTCTTGCAGTTGAGTGAGGAAAAACCCAAGTTCACAATGAATTTGCATCTGGAGTGGACTAAATATGCATTGCATAATTGTGGGCAATAGCGCAATATAATCGACATTGGACGCTCTACATACGCGTTGTAATAAGTTTGGAAGATATCAGAATAGGTTTAATGCTATACCTGATGAACATAAACGTTTTAGCGAAGTTTCTTATACAGGACGTGTGCATCTGGAATGGAATAAATATGCGTCGCATAATTATCAATAACAGTTCGTTAGAATCAGCATTAAACGCACTTTTATACACCCACGATTGGTAGAAACTGAACGTAATTACTTTGCTGAAATGAGTTTTGCAGTACAGACAGTTATACTTGACATACCACCTACAGACATCTTGCAACTGGTACAACGAAACACCCAAATTCATTCTGAATTTGCAGCTGGTGTGAACTATCTACGCATGGCATAATTGCAGGTGACAGTTCGTTAGAATAAGCGTCAAACACACTACGAACGCACAGTACTACGTTTGGCAGATATCGGAACACCTATAATGCTACACCTCAACAAATATCGTTTTAGCGAAGATTCGTATACTGGTCATAATACAGTTACCTACTGTAGGAGGAATTTTGCATATACAGTTGATTTGTGTAGCCCAAATTAATGTTGAAGTCAACATCAGTTGCACAATGTTGTTCACCTATATGCGAGGTGTACTGTAGGAGTTGTAGCAATTCAGGGTTAAATCTGAATTAAAATGTGTTTGCACATTTAAAATCGCCATACACTACTCAATAATAAATGAATATAGTAATGAAGTTAGATCTATTAATTAAGCGCACACAACTGTAATTAACTAATTAATCTTCAGCGTGACTCGTCTTTCGACGCTTGTTTCTGTACGGTGAATAGGTTTTAAATTGATGTTTTGCTATTGGCAGATGCGCAATACATAAGAAAGTTGTATGTTACTCATGTTATATTTCTCCGATTAAAACTGAAATAGTTAAGCTAATTAGGATGTCAAAATACATAAGGAAAAACTTCAAAGAAAATGTGTGTCTTTCACTGTGAACAACAATTTCGAAAGCCGTGCAAAATCTTAGCTAAAAGAGCGAGTAATATCTAGATTTATTTCTCATTCAAAATGGCAACTTAGTTTCTTTTAATTACTTAATGGCAATTAGTTTGGCACTGAATTACTACTTGGACCACTCAAAGATTAATAATCTTATAGCCACATGGTCTAGTGGTAGTTACCTAAGTACTGACGTGTGTGAGTGGAAGTTCAAATCTCACCGCTGGCAAACATTTTCTTTCGATTTTTTCCTCTTGTATGGCGACATTCTAATTAGCTTAGCTAATTCAGTTTTCTTCCCAAAGAGATAAGAAGCACATCATACAACTCGCCGACGAATTGCGCATCTGTCGGTGTCAAAAAATCAATAAAAAATACATTTGCTTTCGAGAACCAAGCGAGTGAACACGAGTCACTCTGAAGATTTGTTAGCGCATTACTGTTAGGGTAGCGTCCGCTCAATTACGCATTCTAATTAGTTGCAGTTAGTTGTAATTGGTTTGCTGAGATGTCCAGTTCATCGCCTATACATTAAAACCAGTTGTATTCAAATTTACACACACGAGCGGAAGTGAGTCATACACCAGTTGTCCAGTTATTACAACGTTGTGTGGCCATTTTTTCCCATCAGTTCCGCTTTGGTTATAACACTGTTGGCTGCGTTGTTCTCTCAGGTAATTTGACGTTATTAATTCTCTAATTAAGTACAACGACAACTCCTGTTTAATTAGCTGCTATTAGCCTAATATACATCACAATAGTTTACTCGTTATTTCTCGTTCTTTCCTTAAATTTGGTTGTTTCGTTCAGACTTTGAGTTCTGTTGAGGATTGGGATTGTTTTCGCAGTCATTTCAGCTCGATCGCCAGCTAATCAAGGTGAATTTGAACATATATGTGCACCCCTTTCTACTGATAATAGAATTTAAATTATTCGCTGAGTTAGACATAACTCAAAATGACCTCACTTGCAACTACAACAGCTAAGTAACCATAGCAGTTACAATCATAATTTTTGCAGCATAATAAAGAGCTTTAAACATATTGTAACCGCAACGGTTCGCATAAATCTAGGTGTGGCATATTTGCATGACAATTACTAAGTATTTCGTTTGTTTTATAGGATTTCGCTTCAGTTTGTTGTTGGTTGGCAATCGATTGTCGTTTGCAGGAAACTGCTGAGAATTTTGGTGAGCCCATCAATTGTTATGCTAATTAGTAGCTGACGCACAAATGTACGCATTTTAAACCGAATTCAAATTCAAATTGTGACATTAATTATTGTGTATAATTGATGCAATTTCGCTACAATACAATATGTGCATGTCTCTTTAAGATTGCGTAGAAATTTCGAATTTAAATGTTGAGGTTTAATTGTAGCACCAGTTGCAACATAGATATTTTAAAAATTCTCTGCATAGGCGATTGCAATACAGTTTGACTAAACCATTTTTGTTTAACTTTTAGTACTGCGATTCATTTAAACTGTTGCAGTTTTCTCAGTGGAAATCCATTTCAATTCAGGTGATATTGAGGGATTTCACTACATCGTCTAATGATTTAAATAATTTACATTTGCATTGTGAGCGCATAACAATTGTGATTTCCATTTGGACTGAGCCGATACTTTTACCACACTAACAAGTTGACAAAGCAGATAAAAACGCATACAGATTAGGGCACTTTTATGTACTAAATGATTTTTTCTGATCGATAACACTCGGCAATTGTGCCATTTAGATACGAATTAAAATAATGGGACTGTACTGATTGTCTGAATGATTTTCTTTCGTTGTAGATTGCCTTTGTGTTGCAATCTGAATTTGAATTTCCCCTGTGCATCTGGAATTTTGCGTCATCTCCAGGTGTGATTAACTAACATACTTAATGACTTTAGTCTGAATTATCTAAGCACTTTAACGACATCTGCATGATTAGCAATTTTGCTGAGATAATAGTCAAATTCGGCATACGGGCATAATACAAAATCGTAGAGTTTTTGGAGTTTAAAATAAGCTAACACATTCAGATTTTTTGCCATTTTCAATCATACGTAGCAGCACCAATTTGTAGACTAAAATTGATTAAAGCAGCAATAAATGCGCAACGTCTCAGCCACTTTAATATGTGCTACTAATTTTCCTTTCTTTAATTACTGTAGAGCCGCAAAAGTAGTTGCAACACGACAGACTTTGACAATTAACTAGTGGAAATAAAGTTCAATTTGACTTCATAATGCAAATTTTCTCGTTGGCTAAACATTTTCCAATTTGTTTCAGTTGCATTTGTGGTGTCAATCGTTTGTGTCCTGCTAGCACAGCGTTTGGAGGAATTCAGTCTGTCTCAGGTGCAATTTGACACTTTTTGGGGATTTGTTTCTTAACTAATTTCAACACTTCTTAACATTATTCGTAAGATTTCGTATCAGTTTTAAATTGCCTATAAAATGAGCTGCTCAGATCACCGTATTTACATAAACCTACGGAGTTTTTCTTCTGATTAGACTTAGGCGTTCTTCCCCTTTTGAACTGTAATACATCGGTGGTGTAGGGGTAGAGGCGTAGCAATACTGGGGGTCGCTGAGAGTTCAAATCTCGGCCGAACGAAAATCTTTTGGAGTTTTTTTCAATTTTTGCTCAATCGCAAACGTCATTCCAACTACCGTAACTAATTAAATGCAAACTATTAAGGAAGGAAAAGCAGCACATTATAGACTTTGAGGTATTGGGCATCGTTTGATCGAAAAATATCGCAGGAAAGTAAATTGGTTGTTGAGAAATGAGACTGCAAACAGGAGTCACTTGTGCGATACATTTCGCCACAACTTAATTAGCCTAACTAACTCAATTTGATTGAGACTATAAAAGTTTTAACGGCAGTTTATTCCCCGAGGAATTCTTTATAAAATAGGTTAAACACTTTCATTAATTTCCTAACTCTGACATTTTACATATCGTTCACAGTACGACTCACTATGAGAACTCTTTTTAACGAATTTCAACGAAAACTCTATCAATCAGTCAGTTTAACTAATTAATTGCAAATAGCTAAGGTTTGGGCAACATTTCATATAAATTGTGAAGGTCTTGCGCATAGTTGGCTTAAAAAATATCTCTAAAAACCCAATTAGCTTTGGAGAAATTTAACAGTAAACACTAGTCAGTTTTCAGGTAGAATTTTCTACATTTTAATTACCTCAATCGATTAAATTTGAATGAGAATATAACATTTTAACGGCAGTTGGTTCTGTGAAGAATTATATACAACATAGGTTAGCAAACGTAATTAATTTCACAATTTTTGACATTTCCACAGCAATTTCAAACCGACACACATTCAGTTGAACACTTTTGACGAATTTCCATAAACTTTAAACTACGTAGATTTGCAACTCAACTAGGCTACATACAAGCAACTAAATTACATATTTTCTGTTAACTTTAGATTGACCGTCTGTCCTTCCTTTCCTTCGTGATGGTCAACATCACCAGAGACGACTTCAGCCCCATTTGATCGAGCCAACAGCACTTTGGAGGTTAAATTAGTTTTGCTATCAGTCAGGACAGTTTTTGTGTGCTGTTTTTGTGACTTTTTCACTTTTTCTTTGTCTTTTTCATTTTGAACTGATGTGCAAAATGAACATGGGAGGGACTTTCGTCGCTTTTTCCAGCACTTTCGGCATTTTTGCCACCCAGTTTGACTGCTCGAGGGACTTTGGTCTCTATTGACTTCAAGCTGGTACATCTCAACACTCGGTCCCAATCTTATCCTAATTAGGCTTTCTACAGTCCAACTAGGTGTTTGACGTTTCTTTGAGGCTTCTCAACATCGGCCGGCTAACCGACAACCTGACTGTTCGGGGGATGTACAATCTCCATTGACTTCAGGTTCACACAAGGCTAAGCTTGCTGGTGTTTGAGTTTTGCTTCAATAGGACATTGCGGGTTAGCATTAGTTGGCCGACCGACAATCCGACTGTTCGGGGGATTAACATCTCCATTGACTTCGGATTCACACAAGGAAGGCTAGCTGTTCGCTGATACTGCACATACAACAGTCAAACATGTCAGGCAGCACCGGCAAGACTCGATGCACTGCAGTTGGCCAGATTTGCCCACTATGCGGAGTGGAATTCAAGCGAGTTGCGCCTCATATGATTTCTGTTCACCATGTGGATATGGGGCAGCAGTTGGCGATGTTCCGGGAACATTTGAAGATTCCTTCTGAGCGTTTGAGTCAGTTTCCACCAGAATTTCGGCAGCAATTGGTGGATTTGTTGAGTCAATCTGGCCACATCGTCGATGACTCTGTCGAGGCGGAAGCTGTTGAGGGCGAATCTGATGGCGACGTGAGTGAGACTGTCGCTGGCAGAACTTCTGACCCAAAAGGCGTTATTCCACGCATGACGGTGAAGACAAGATGTACCGCTGTAGGCCAGATCTGCCCACTTTGTGGAGTCAAATTCCAGCGTGTTGCACCCCACATGCGTTCTGTTCACCAAATTGACATGGGGAAACAGTTGGAAATGTTCCGGTCTCACATGAAAGTTTCTTCGGAGAGTTTGACCCAGTTTCCACCAGATTGTCGGCAGCAGTTGTTGGAATTGTTGAGGCAATCTGGCCACATTGTTAGTGACCCTGTTGAGCGAGATGCTGCTGAACTTGAAGCTGACAGATCGGAGGAAACAGTGTTGGCCGATGACTCGAGCATTTTGGACGAAGAATCTGGCGAGAGTGATGCCGAAGATGTCGCGTCGGACGACAGTGATGAGAATGACGATCGCGAGGCGGAGCTTCCCAGCATCTCTGTCGATCCGATAAGCTCCTGGAAATTGTCGGTGGAAAGTAGAATTGAAATGAGGGAGAAAGGGATGTACCGTCGGCTGAAAGCTGAGCAATTTCCAGTTGTTGGAAAAGACTTCAAGCGGTTTCTTGACCAACGCGTGGAGAGCAAAGAGAAATTCCGAAAACGCCAGGTTGGCATCGTTTGTCAGATTCTGTACGGCCAGCTGAGACTCTGTAAGGCCTCACCAAGGAAACTGAAGACTCTCACATCGGCCAGAGATTTTGTTGCAGACAATCAGGACAGTTTCCTATGTTACATCGATGAGCTGATTCAATGCAAAACGTCGGCTTCCAACGTTAAGAACTACTTGAAAGCCTATCAACGATTTGTTAAATTCCTGAAACACACCAGTCGTGTGAAGGATTGCAACGTTCTGATTCATTTGGATGGCCTTTTGTCCATTTTGGGCGACAGAGTGAAAGTTCAACAAAAGGTGATGAACGAAAAACGAGGGAAAGATGCCGCCGAGGCCGCCCCACAGGCTCCATTTGAAGAAATGATCAAATTCCTACAAAACAGGAAGGTCAAGAGGATGATAGAAATCATTCTGCGGACAAATCCAACTTCCCTCTGTGAAACCGAGTACCTGTTCCTCTTACGCTACCTCATTTGTGCAGTTGTCTGCAAGACGGGACAGAGGCCTGAAGTAGCAGAGAACTTTACACTCGATCAGTTCAGATCTGTTCAGACTGTGACGGACGAAGAGAGCGGCGTCATCTGCAACGTATTTCCCGTGGTGAAAACTAAGGTGCATAATGGACGCGGCCATCAGTTTGTTGTGGGAGAGGAAGACTTCAAACTATTGCAGTACTACTGCGATTTTCCAAGGAATCAGTTTCGAGACAAAATGGACGACAAGCTGAGAGGTACTGCGAATGAGCCTTTCTTCATTTCTACTGTCGGAACTCCGGTGCGACCGTCAGAATCTGTCATTGACATTCAGCTCAAAAACCTGAAGTTGCCTGGTGCCTTTCGGGCAATTGAAATACGTTCGGCGTTAATCACGACTGCCCACAACTCAGGACTGAGCCCACTTGAACTTTCTCACTTGGCCACTACCCAGAATCACTCATTCGACACTCAAGTAGACCAATACAGGCGCCAAAAGACGGCCATTGTGGTGTCGACATTTGTGAAGATTTTGGAACTTTCGGGGATTCGTGGGAAACGCAATTCAACACCTGAGTCTACCACTCCGCCTAAACGGCGTCGAATGACCGTCGACACTTCTGCCGAAGTGGCCGAGGCTGTGCAGACACCAGATGAGACGCCAGATGAGATTATTGTGGCTGTTGAAGATGCAGACATGGGGGACGGTGTAGGAGATGATGGCGACGACGGTGAGATGAGTTCTGGCGAAGGTCAGCCACAGACATCAACACCAACAGGAGATCCTGTGGACTTTGTTCAGCACATGGTGGACACCAGCGTCACTCCTCCTCCCATACAGGTTGAGCAAGTGAAGAAGCGCAAAAGCAAGAACGTTGCTGATTGGGCTGAAAGGATTGGCTACACAGCTTCTGATTTCCCAACTCTTCTGGAGCTGTCGAAATATCAGTCGTGGAAGCACCTGAAGGCTGTGGAATTAGGAAAATACGGCAAGGGAATGTTCGCCGAACAGAACATTCGCAAAGGCACCGTTACGGTTGACTACGACGGGGAGTGGTTCAGCTTGAACGATTATGAGACATATGAGGAGAAATTGAGCGAACTAGAGAAGTCTCATGTGAGAGACTACCTGATGGAGACTCCCGATCACAAAGACGGAAACCAAAAATGGTTTGTCACATCCCACAATGCTGGCAGCCCTGAGAGAATGGGCCGACTGATCAACCATTCCAGAAAACATCCCAATTTGAGTCGCCTCATGCGATACATTGGTGAGAAAGGGAATGCGCAGAAAATGATCCTATTCGTCGCCAGCAAAGACATCCTTGTTGGTGAACAGTTGTTGTACGACTACGGCGTTGGAATGAAAGATCGGTGGTATTATGACACTTGCCTGTGTGCAGAGTGCAAAGGAGTCTGCTGGTGTAGCATTTGTGGTGGCCAGCGTGAACACATGGATCCAACTCCTGTCACTTCTGCCCCATTTGCTTGTGATAGCCAATCGACCAGCAGCAGCTCCACTGTCGAAAGGAGTTTGAAGGCTGTGCTGAGGCGGTTCTGTCTTCCAGGTCAATCAAACACGCCCTTTCTTCATCCGAACCTCCGGGACCCATCAGAGGAAACGGCGGAAAGACGACATTGCGACTTGACAAAGTCAGTCAAATTTCAACTTGAAAGAAACGCGGGAAAACCAGATGGATTGTGTGCCGTCAGAGGAATGGCAGAGTCGTTGATAATCTGCAAAGCGGAGAAACCTTTGAGGAAAGAGCTGGTCAAATCCGTGCTGAACACTTTGTTGACTTACAGCAAAGACAACTGTTGGTTCAGTCTGAACGAAGTCTTGCTGTATTTCCTTTCACGGAGGCCTTTCACACCGTTTGTCATTCTGAACTGCCAGAGATTCGAACCGACACGGGTGTACAGCTATGGTGCGTCTGAGTGTGATCCGCAGAACGTTGCTGTTGTGGCACTCGATGGAGCTTCGGGAAACCATTTTACATACGCCTGTGCTCCCGATGCCACCGGAGCGTATCCGATACGAAATCCGATTGACTTCGATAGACCCATTTTGTGTGAAAACTACAGCCTAGCCGATGTGGAAGAGGTTCGAATTAACGTGGCGAAACTTCAGGAAGACGAAAGAAACAATTACCTGTCGTTGTCGGAGGAAGACAGGGCGAAACAACAGATTTCGGAGGGCTATTTCAACCCAGAAATCCCGATGCATTTGAAGGTTTGGACTGAGATGTATCCGGAAACAGACGAGCCCAAAGGGAAAGGGACGAAGAAAGTGAAGGCCACCAGCAGCGGCTTTGCATCTTGAGCCAATGTTCACAACGTTCACACACTACATAATGCACATAGCATGTAAAGTTACACCAAAACAATTTTTACACACTTTTGGCGAGTTCTGAGTTTTTCTCTCTGCAATCACTTTCAGTTTTTTCTCCAGCTTTTTCCTTCAGTTTCTTCTTCCTTTCTTCTCCACTTTTTCAATCGGTCTCACCCTTATAATTCTCGTACTTTTGGCTACAACGATATCTACGTTCATTTTGATTTACTCATTGTGTCGGTTTTTGTCATTCAGTATGTGCTGCGTTTTCACTCAATTCAGTTTTTGTGCTGTATAGCCTATTGATAGTGGTATTTTCTTCCCAATTTCTGTGCAGTCTAAAGTTACTTTATAGTTTCAGTTTTTCTATGTAACATTTTGTCAGTTTTGAATGCTTTAGTTTTTCTCATACTGTGTTGCACAATAAATGTATATACATTGAAGCCGACTTTAACATTAATGAAAATGAAGTTAGAATTATCCTCCATATTTGAGCTGGCTTATTCATGCATCGCAGTTTCACGGACTACAGTTAGAACTTCTTCAGGTATCTTTAAATCTCGAAAACTTACAACTCAAATTTACATTTACATACGTTGACATATTTGCACCTTTTGCTTAGGCAATAATGCGTTTTCGCAGCAGTATCAAACAAATTTCTTTGCTATATTGAACTGCTTACATTTTGCTTACAATAATTGTAGATTGAACGGTTAAGTTTGAGATCGACAGCAGCATTCTTATGATTCTCAAAACGAAAAACCTACATTCAATGTGAATTTGTACTGTATATCGAAGGAAGTATACCAGCCAATACAACCAATTCGTAGCTGTTTGAAACAATCTCGTTTGCTTCTCAAACAGTTTGAGTTGGAGAGCATATGGCGAGAGTCTTACAGACCGGCAGTATTAGCAAAACAATTGAAATCTTGGATGTATCAATATTTTCAGTGAAAGTGTCTGATTTAATGCAGTTAGTCTATCTAATAATATGCAGTAATTGTTGTCTGACATTAGACATATGAACAGGCCATTTTAATATTTCATAAGCATAAAGTACAAATACTAAGTAGGTAATTAATAACTGCAATTAGACTTACTATTTATAACGCAGAATTGAAAATCGAATATGCGAATATGCTTAGATATGCAATTTCTTTTGCACAACGTTCCTTATGTTGATCAATATTGACTTGCTTTGTTGAACTTTTTTGTAATGGTACAGTCATATCATTTGCAGAAACCTACAGTGCACACTCTCACTGTCTCATACAACACTCATTTGTGCTGAAAATGGCATGGCAAAAGCTGGACAGACTGATGTAGACATTATAATGTAGTTAATAAAATAATACATATGGAATGTTGCTTGAATAACTTCAATTGCAAAATCACTTGGGTTTTTCGTCTCTCAACTGCAAAGAGTCTGCAGGCATTCTCAAAATTAATCGTTTAAGGTATAGCATTACATACAATTCATTTGCGCTTGAACTTGGGTTTTTCGTTGCTCAACTGCGAAAACTCTGCAGTCATTCTCAGCCGTAATTGTTTCGACTGCGAAGGTAATTTCAGCCATCGATACTCTATTCGTCAGCAAAATCGTCAAACATACAAATCACCTGCATATGCAAAATTCCATGTAACTCATGTGTTACCAGTATAAGAAACTTCGCTAAAACGTATATGTTGAGGTATAGCATTATAGGTATTCACATATCTGCCAATCGCAGTACTGCGCATATGTAGTGCATACAATGCCGATTTTATTGAGCCGTCGCCTACAATTATGCTATGCATATTTAGTCTACTCTATTTGCAAATTCATTTTGAATTTGGGTTTTTCGTTGCTCAACTGCAAAAACTCTGCAATCATTCTCAACAGTAATTAACTCGACTGCGAAGGTAATTTAAGCCATCGTAGGTAACTTTGTTCGTCAATTAAGCCCTCAGCCATACAAATCACCTGCATGTGCAAAATTCCTCCTACGGTAAGTAACTCATGTATGTCCAGTACACGAAACTTCGCTAAAACGTATTTGTTAAGGTACAGCATTATAGGTATTCCGCTATCTGCCCAACTTAGTACTACGTTTATGTAATGCGTCCCATGCTGATTTTATTGAGCCACAATTATGCGATGCATATTTAGTTCACTAGAGTTGCAAATTCATTTTGAACTTGGGTTTTTCCTCGCAGTAGAAGAAAATTCACCAAAACGTCTTGGTTGAGTTTTAGTAATATAAGCATTCCGATATCTGCCACACTTAGTACTAATCCTTTGTAGCTCGTGCAATGCTAATTTAATTGCCATCGCCCACAATTATGTGATGCATATTTAGTTCACTAGAGTTGCAAATTCATTTTGAACATTTTGGGTTTTTCAATGCTCAACTGCAAAACTCTTCAGGCATTCTCAACAGCAATCGTTTGGACAGAGAAACTAATTTCAGCCACCATAACTTTATTTGTCAGCTAAACGGTCAGCCACACAAATCAGCTGCATATGCAAAATTCCTCCCACAGTAGGTAACTCACTCATGGACGGTATAAGAAACTTCGCTAAAACGTATATGTTGAGGTATAGCATTATAGGTATTCACATATCTGCCAATCTTAGTACTGCGCATATGTAGTGCATACAATGCTGATTTTAATGTGCCGTGGCCTACAATTATGCTATGCATATTTAGTCTACTATATTTGCAAATTCATTTTGAATTTGGGTTTTTCGTCGCTCAACTGCAAAAACAATTCAGGCATTCTCAACAGCAATCGTTTGGACAGAGAAACTAATTTCAGCCACCATAACTCTATTCGTCAGCTAAATTGTCAGCCACACAAATCAGCTGGATATGCAAAATTCCTTCGACAGTAGTTAACTCACTCATGAACTGTATAACAAACTTCGCTAAAACGTACATGTTGAGGTATAGCATTATAGGTATTCAGATATCTGCCAATCTTGGTACCAAACAATGTAGTGCGTTCAATGCTGACTTTATTGATTCGTGGCACACAATTATGTGACGCAAAATTAGTCCACTCAGGGACAGTGGAAAGTTTTGACTGCTGACGTCGATTTCGATCACATTCTTGTACAATGTCATGTATCGCGTCAGGGCTGCACAAATGTGTCCAACTTGCGTTTTGTGCTCATTGAAAATAGCTATACGGATTTCGCGCGACCAATCTTAGGCAAAGAGATGCATTGGATAGGTAATGAGCTTGTCTAGACATTTTTAACCGCTACGAAAATGGTTTTATCATGTCCGATTGCATACTTGGTTTGCTTTATTGTTTAATTATTATCCCTTTTTGTCCGAAATAATCGGAAGACCAAATCTTTGGCTGAAATGCTAAAGTTGTACTAAACGATTTTTGCGTTGCTTTTGAAAAGCAGACGAAATGGTAAATTCCCGGGTTAAACACAACAGCTTATGCAACCTGAGATACGCTATGAGCACAAATATATAAATTAAATACCAACCAACATTGACATTTTAATGCTAACAGCCACCTCTTGACATTTCAGAAACACATAGAAGATCAACAAGGGCTACCACGGTATTTCAATTACAGAAACAGCCACTTTGCCACCGCCGTAAGTAGTATAGTTAGGAATTTGTCTCTGCAACAGCCTTGTTGTAGGTGAGCTACACCTGCTTGCTTGCAGCTTGCAGGTGCAAGCTACATTACTTAGCTCAATCAACTTCTGCTCATTTTGACTTAAGATTGTTAAAGATAGATTTAATTCAAATATTAATTAGATATACATTGTAGAAAATGATGACAGGTTCTTGCAGTTGATTAGTACCAGACCGACTCCGATCAAACATGTAGTGAATTAGCAAAAATAATAGCAATCAGCAATGATCAAACTGTTTGCAGATGTGACGGAAAGTCTCACTCGCTCCGCTCAACCTTCAAGTCACTCAAAATGGTAATTACGGAGATTCCCTTTGCTACGTTATGACGAAATCATTAGTCGTTAAACAAATAGGAACTAAAAAAGAATTACCTTCTATTAATTTATGCTATGGTATCATGTCATACACCAGTCTCAGTAGTCAATTGGCAAAAAGTGTCGCCGATCCATAAATGATATTCACACCAAAAGTCGAATGAATAGCCAAACTTTCGTCATTTCGAACGGATATAACGTGTTCATCCATAAACTGCTATACAGTCTCAACAATTATAAACGATCAGCTTGTTATCTACAGTTCAGCCGATTGGTTAGGTCGCCTATCTGACCTGACTGCCTTTTTAACTGTTATTAGTCGACCAGTGAGTCCAGCGGGGACTAATCTGATGAAGAAATTCCTCCACGGCGCAGTTCAGATTGTCGGAAAATATGCAAAACTGACCCAAAAAGACGCAAAAAGAAACGATAGAGAACAAATATCGACTGCACGGGTAGTTCAAATTAGAAAATTTAGATTGATAGCAAAATAGGACTCAACACGTTTAAGTTAGCGCTATGAACCAACAACCGTTGCTACCGTTTCTCATTTTGCGTAATTCGGTTAGGAAAGGTACGGTTTTTAGCTTATTACAAGCTTAGTTAATAGTTAGTATATGTAGCCTATACAAGTTCTTCTAGTTAAAGGAGTTGACAGAAACTCTATCCATCGTGAAGCGTTGCGATCGACCGACCCATACACAATTATCACACCAAAAATGATATGAATAGCTTTTGGTCATTTTAAAAGATATAATATGGTCATCTGTATTAAAGTCGTGTATTCGTTGTAATCAGCGTTCAATGTGCATCAAAAGTTACCATATCCTTGTGCGATCCGCGCAATTCACGAAATCGGCCCATAACAGGCTTGACGTTTGCGGTAGCGGCCACAACGTGACAGCCAGATAAGGTATGCAGCAGTGCTAGGGCTCGTTTTAATCCAAATTCAACCCCCAAGCTTCCTGCAAAATTTGGTTGTCGTCGGATTCCATTTGGACCCGCCAGAGGTACAAATTCAAAATGATGCTGACGTAAAATAAAGGATAGTTTTACGTCGCACAGCAAAATTCAAAATGAATTTCTGTCGCGAATCAGCCCAAATTGAATTTTAGTTGGGAACTAGCATGTAATTACACTTAATTAGTGATTTGGGCACAATTTGAATCTACACATACAATTTATTTATTTAATTACAATTAAATCGGTTTTTGTTGCAGTCAACATTTGTGTCGAAATCCATTTTAATTGAATTTTTAATTGAATTAGTTAGTTTAATTACTTAATTTAGTTTTCGGGTACAATTGGTACCGGTACTATCGGTACTTAGTTTTACCCATCAGGGTACTATAGGTACCAAAATCGAAAAACAGGTTAGTTTTACCCTACTGATGACTTGTTGTTGCAATAGTAATCCTGCTCAGTACGAGAGGAACCGCAGGTTCAGACATTTGGTTCAT
>JFJP01000102.1_pt1 | contig 14638 bp, 15 predicted proteins | sample 431651 | NCBI WGS metagenome assembly JFJP01 (sample SAMN02602958, study PRJNA72255) | Microbial mat metagenome, whole genome shotgun sequencing project. | biome: fresh water; feature: sink hole; material: water; isolation source: purple microbial (photo- and chemosynthetic) mats found in...
GTGCGTGACCAGGACTTGAAGGCCTCCTGAGCGGCTTGGATGGCTTGGTCCACATGCTCCTTGGTGCAACTGGCGGAGCGGCCCAGCACAAGCTCCGGTCGAGCCGGTGCAGTGGACACGATGGTCTTTTCGGTAATGACATCCTGGCCGCCGATGCGGGCTGGGTGATACCCGCCGCATTTGGCTTGAAAGTCGGCCACGGCCTGTTTGGCGGCGGCTACGTTGGCGGGGTTGGCGTAATCACAGATGGGCTCATTGGTGAAGCGCGGCACGTGCATTAAAACTCCTGGATGGGTTCACCCGAGGTGGGGCGACAATCCTTGGATGCACGGCTTTTTCCCAAATTCCATGGCTAAGCCTTGAACCGTGTCAGGCGTTTACAGGGCATGGAGGCTCATCATGGATGACCAAAAGACTCGGACCGAAGAGTTCAAGCTGGATGGCGGCAAGGTCCTCGACAAGATCAAGGAACTGCTTCATGAGGGCAATATCCGTCGGATCATCCTAAAAAACGAAGACGGCAAGACCCTCATCGAGATCCCCTTGACCGTTGGTTTGGTGGGTGTGGCCCTGCTGCCTGTTTTTGCTGCCGTGGGTGCCATTGCCGCCGTGGTGACTCGGGCGACCATCGTGGTGGAGAAGGCCGAATAAATGGCTTTTCCAGGCCTGTGGTTTCATTCCATCAGAAAAGATGAAACGCCAAGACGCCAAGACGCCATGAAAAGCCGAATAACAACGCTTTCGGAGCAGTGGACCGCATTTTCGGCCGGAACACTGCTCTAAAGAAGGCGGGCTTACGGCCGAAAAGGCGACAGGGGCGACCCTTGGGATGATTCACTGCTGTTGCTTTTCTTGGCGAAGGCGCGCAGCGCCGCTTGGCGCCTTCGCGGTAAATCGGTTTTTCAGTCCAGCACAAACCTCGCAAAGGCAGCCCTCAACCTGCGATCCCCGGAAATCCGTGCAGAACCTAAAAAATCACTCCGACTCGGTCATCTCGGAAAGGTGCAGCAGCACGGCACCCCCTGCAGGAATGGCATCTTCATCTTCCCGAATGACGGCCAAGGCATTGGCTTTCAGCATGGATGAAAGGATGCCGGAACCTTGCGGGCCCGTGAGCGAAGCGTGTAAAAGCCCATCCTTTTCGCGAACCGCTACCCGGAGGAAATGCACCTTGCCATCAGGACCGCTTTTGCGCCAAGCCTGCTCAAGAATGCCCATTCGTTCCGGACGAAAAAGATGGCCAAAACCCATCATTTTTCGTAGGGCTGGGCGCACGTATTCCTCGACCATCAGCATGGCGGCCACGGGATTGCCGGGAATGCCGAAGACCGGCTTGCGATTCAGCATCCAGAATCCCAGCGGCCCACCAGGCTTTTGGGCCACGCGCCAAAATACGGGCTCGGCGCCGAGGGCCTCCAATCCGGGTTTTACAAAGTCGTAGTCACCCACCGAAACACCACCGGTGGTGAGCACCATATCGCAGGATTCAATGGCCTGCCTGAGGGCGGCTTCGACCCCTTCCCTGCTATCGACCACGCGTGGGAAGGGTATGGGGATACCGCCCAGCGCGGTAATTTGGGCGCTCAAGGCGTGGATATTGGCATCGCGAATTTGTCCCGGACCTGGGCGGGTACCACAGTCCACAAGCTCGTCGCCAGTGGTTAAGATCGCGACCCGTGCCCGCGGGAACACGGGGACTTCAGCGAAACCGGTGGAAGCCAGAACGCCGATTTCTCCGGGACGCAGCGTGGTGCCGAGCTTCACCACGAGCCCACCTTCGGGAAGGTCTTCCCCCGCTAAGCGGACATTGGCTCCCAGCCGCAAGGGTTTGGCAAGTTCAACCCAGTCGGCATCGTGACGCGTGTGTTCGATGGGGATCACTGAATCGGCCCCCATGGGCATGGGCGCCCCCGTCATGATGCGCAGCGCAGTGCCGGGCGCCATGGGTTCCAGCGCGACGCTGCCCGCGGCGAGATCACCTGTCACTCGTAGTCGGATGGGCGTGTCTTGGGTGGCGCCGGTGCAATCCGAGGCGCGCAGGGCAAAACCATCCATGGCTGAATTGGTGAAGGGTGGCACAGGCTCAGGAGAATGAAGATCTTCGGCCACTGCCAAACCCAAGGCCTGGGCCAGTGGAACGCGTTTGGGTTCCCGGGGCGCTAGGCGTTCCAGCACGATTTGGCGTGCTTCCAAAAATTTGAGCATGGGTCCCTTTTCGAAAGGTTCTTAGCCTAGGATGATCCCACTATGGCTACTGTCCCGTCCCGCCTTGCCTCCATTCGTATCCGTATTCTTTGTGGCGACGAAATCGCCATGGGGCAAGGGAAGGCGGATCTCTTGGAGGCCATCGGTGAAAGCGGTTCCATCTCGGGCGCAGGGCGGAAACTCGGATTGAGCTATCGCAAGGCCTGGCTGATGGTGGACGAAATGAACCGGTGTTTTGCCACTCCGGTGGTAGAGACCGCCAAGGGTGGAACGCATGGCGGCGGAGCCCGGGTCACCGAAGTCGGGAAAGATGCTTTGGCCCAGTATCGAGCCATACAGGAAAAGGCTCGATCGGCCGTAGAGGACGATTTGACAAGGTTTCGGCGCCTGCTGGCTGTTCAGCCGCGGTAGCCATTCCCAGCTAGCAAAAGGTTGAGTCCTTGCGGGAATCGTTATATTCAGGCAAAACTATCGACTAGAAGTTGGTAGGCCCTGAAGGGCGCTTCTCGTCATGGGATTGGCCCGTGTATTTCTGAGGGTCGACCTACTGGAGCCTCAAAGCGTTAGCGGAAAAAAGTCAGGAGGAATCATGTTACGGCGTCTTGCGACTACCCTCGCTTGGCTGGCTCTGGTGGTTGGATCTCTGGTTCAGGCCGAGGCACCTCAAAAGAACATCATCCTGGCCACAACCACCAGTACCCAGGATTCAGGGTTGCTGGATGTCTTAGTCCCGCAGTTCGAAAAGAAAACGGGCTTCCGGGTCAAGACCATTGCCGTGGGTTCGGGCCAGGCCATGGCCATGGGTCAGCGCGGCGAAGCGGATGTGCTATTGGTGCATTCCCCGGATGCAGAAAAGAAATTTGTCGCCGAGGCGTTTGGTATCAATCGTCGTTTGGTGATGCACAACGATTTCATTGTGGTGGGGCCTCCTCAGGACCCAGCCGCAATCAAGGGCGCGAAAAGTGCAGGCGAAGTATTTCAGAAGATTGCCACGGGGAATTTTTCGTTCACTTCCCGCGGCGACAATTCGGGCACCCACGCCCAGGAAAAGAAGCTCTGGAAAGCCGCAGGCGTTAATCCTGAAGGGCAGAAGTGGTATCAGCAGACGGGCCTGGGCATGGGGCAAACGCTGAATGTTGCTGCCGAAAAAAAAGCCTATGTCTTAGCGGATCGAGCCACCTACTTGGCACTGAAAAAATCACTTGGTTTGGCCATTCTCAGTGAAGGCGATTCGGCGTTGTTGAACGTTTACCACGTCATCGAAGTGAATCCGGCCAAGTTTCCCAAGGTGAACGCGCCTGGCGCTAGAGCCTTTGCCCAGTACCTGGTGTCGAAGGAAGCCCAGGAACTCATTGCAACCTTTGGAGTCCAAAAATTCGGCTCCCCCCTCTTTTTCCCGGATGCCGGGAAAAAGGACGAATAGGAGAACCCATGACCAACGCCATCTTCAATCTCCCCGATTCCTACAACGAGCCCGTATTCACCTATGCTCCGGGCACCCCCGAGCGCGCGCGTTTGAAAGCAGAACTGGAGCGTCAGTACAACCTGGTACTCGATATTCCGCTGATCATCGGGGGGAAAGAAATCCGTACCGGCAAGCTCCAGAAAGCCGTCTGTCCCCATGAACACGGGCACGTGCTGGCGCAGTACCACGAGGCCGGGGAAGCCGAAATCAAACTGGCCATCGATGCGGCTTTATCGGCCAAGCGGGATTGGGAAGCAATGCCGTGGGAAGAACGGGCGGCCATCTTTCATAAAATGGCGAGCCTCATTTCCGGCAAGTACCGCTACATCCTTAACGCCGCCACCATGCTCAATCAGTCCAAGAGCGCCTATCAGGCCGAGATTGATTCCACTTGCGAAACCGCGGATTTCTTCCGCTACAGCGCGAAATTCATGGAGCAGATCTACCGCAATCAGCCCATCTCCAACCACCACACCTGGAACCGGGTGCATTACCGCGCCTTAGAGGGTTTCGTCTTTGCGGTAACGCCCTTCAACTTCACGGCGATCGCCGCCAATCTGCCCACGGCCCCGGCCATCATGGGCAACACGGTGGTTTGGAAGCCAGCTTCCACCTCAATCCTGTCGAACTACTATCTGATGCAGCTCTATCGCGAAGCGGGTTTGCCGGACGGTGTCATCAATTTTGTTCCGGCGCGCGGTTCCGTCATTGGCAAGATCGTACTGGACCACGAAAGCTTGGCGGGTTTGCATTTCACGGGTTCCACCGGAGTTTTCAACTCCATGTCCAAGACCGTGGCCGAGAATCTGAACCGCTACCGGATCTATCCGCGTCTGGTGGGCGAAACCGGCGGCAAGGATTACATTTTTGTGCACAATTCGGCCGAAATTCCGGAAGTGGCCACCGCCATCGTGCGAGCCGCCTTCGAATACCAAGGACAGAAGTGCTCGGCTTGCTCCCGTGTGTATGCACCCGCCTCCAAGTGGCCGGAACTCAAGAGCCAATTGCTGGAGCTTCTGGGGCAAATCCGTATGGGCGATGTGCGGGATTTTCGCAATTTCATGAACGCCGTGATCGACGAAAACAGCTTTAACGCAACCATGCGTTATATCGAGCTCGGGCAAAGCTCCGAGAAGGCCGAGATCATCTTTGGGGGCAAGGGCGACAAGTCTGTGGGCTATTTCATTGAGCCCACGGTGATCGTTACGACAGATCCCCATTTCGTGACCATGGAAGAGGAGATCTTCGCGCCGGTTCTCACCATCTATGTCTACGAGGATGAGCAACTGGAATCGACCCTCCAGACCCTGGATCAGACCTCGCCCTACGCTCTGACCGGTGCAATCTTTGCGCGGGATCGCTACGTCATCAACCATCTGACCGATGTGCTGGCCAATACCGCCGGGAATTTTTACATCAACGACAAGTGCACCGGCGCCATGGTGGGCAATTTGATCCGCTGGACGTCCCCCCGCACCATCAAGGAGTGCTTTGCGGCCCCCACCGGCTTGGCCTATCCCTTCATGGGCGAGGAATAAGCCGCTAGGCTACGGGGATACGAGGAATCTCCATGCAGCGTCGCGCGATTTTGGTTTTGCTTTTGGGCTGCGGGCTCGCCTTTGGGGTTCCGCTCGTGGCTCAAGGCAAGGTAAATGCCCTAGCCATCGCCGCTGCCGGAGATTTGCGCGGCACGCTGGAAGACGTAAAGGCCGCGTTCGAGAGCCGAAATCCCAGTACCCGCCTTGATCTAAGCTTTGGCGCTTCGGGTAGCCTGACCGCTCAGATTCAACAAGGAGCTCCATTCGATATATTTCTCTCAGCGGATACCGGCTTTCCTGAACAAATCCGGCAAGCGGGGCTGGCGAGTCAGGAGGGACCGTTCGCCTACGCTAACGGATTTCTGACCCTATGGGTGCGGCGCGATCTTGGGCTTGATCTCGGCAAGGTGGGCCTTCGAGGCCTTCTCGATCCCCGGATCAAACGCCTCGCCTTGGCCAGTGCCAAGGTTGCTCCCTATGGCCGAGTGGCCGAATCAGCCTTGGCAAAGGTCCAGTTGCTGGAGGCCCTAAGGCCGAAGATCGTTTACGGCGACAACGTTGCTCAGGCGGCCCAGTTTCTTCAGAGTGGGGCGGCCGAAGCAGGCCTCATCCCTCAGTCCCAAGCCCGCCATCCTGTGATGGAATCCATGGGAGTCAGTTGGAGAGTGCCTGAAGAAATCGTGCCACCCCTTCGCCAGAGCGGGGTCATTCTCGCGCGCAGCCATGCTCAAGGGCTGGCCAGGAAGTTTCGAGATTTCCTGCTCGGCAAAGAAGGTCAGACCATTCTCGCCCGCCATGGCTTTGGTCGTTCGTGATGGATTGGGAAGCTGTTCGACTCAGTCTTAGGCTTGCTTCGGCATCGACCCTGGTTCTGCTTCCGATTGGATTGATCCTGGCCTATCTTTTGGCCTTCGGGCGCTTTCGGGGGAAGGCGGTGGTGGAAGCCCTCACCTCGCTGCCCTTAATCCTGCCGCCCACGGTGCTGGGCTTCTACCTCATCGTGGCGCTGGGGCCGCGCAGTCCCATCGGACACGCCTGGGAGAGCCTGACGGGCTCCCCGCTGGTCTTCAGTTTCAGTGGGTTGCTGCTCGCTCAGGTGTTCACCAACCTGCCCTTTTTCCTTCAGCCGCTCGTGTCTTCTCTTGGTGGCGTTGACCGTCGCTTGCTGGAGGTGGCTTCGACCTTGAATTCAAGTCGGAGCGGAACCTACTTGCGCGTGGCGCTGCCCCTGGCTTGGCGGGGTCTGCTCTCGGGGGTGATTCTCTCCTTCGCCCACGCGATCGGCGAATTCGGGGTGGTGCTCATGGTGGGCGGCAATCTGCCGGGGCGCACCCGCACCGCCTCGATTGCGTTGTTTGATCAAGTGCAGTCCTTCGATATGGCCGGAGCCAATCGCACGGCCATGCTCTTGCTGGGTTTCGCCTTCGCCGTCTTGGTCTGCACCGCGTGGCTCCGCGGGAAGGATCCACTATGGCGCTGAGAGCAAATTTCACGCGGGATTTTAGTTCGGGGCCTCGTATTGCCGCGGAATTCCAAATGGAACTGAACCGGTTCGGGATCACTGTACTTTTTGGTGCCTCGGGTTGCGGGAAAACCACCATTCTCCGCTGTCTGGCGGGGCTGGATCGGCCTGACATGGGTGCCATTTTTGCCGAGGATGTGCCGTGGTTTGACGCAGCCTCTGGGCGCTTCGTGCCGCCCCATCGCCGCCATGTGGGTTATGTGTTTCAGGAATCGGCGCTTTTTCCGCACCTGGATGTGCGCGGCAACATCGCGTTCGGGTTGCGGGATTGGTCGTCCCAGGACCGAACCCATCGCGTGAGTGAATTGCTTCGGCTCATGGGCCTGGAAGGGATGGAACGACGGCGCCCCGTGGAGCTGTCCGGGGGAGAAAAACAGCGCGTTGCCATGGCTCGAGCTCTTGCGCCCCGACCGCGCTTGCTGCTGCTCGATGAGCCCTTTGCCTCTCTGGATCGTCCAGCTGCCGAGCAGCTTCGCCACGAACTACGGCACGTGCTCCAGGCCATGAAAATGCCCGTCATTCTCGTGACCCATAATCGCGATGAAGCACTCTCCCTTGGCGATCATCTTCTGCTTATGCGGGAGGGCTGCATTTGCCAGGGCGGCTCCCCAACCGAGGTTTTTGCCAAACCTGATTCCCGCGAGGCCGCAGAATTACTGGGCTTTGGCACAGTGGTTCGAACGCGGATCGCCGGACGCACCGAAGGCCTTTTGCGCCTGCTTGCCGGAGAAATCGAATTGGTAGCGCCGGATCCCGGTGGTGAATTTAACGAGGCTTACGCCTGCATCCGGGGTGAAGGCGTGTCGCTGGAACGGCATGGCTCCGGTGCCGTAACCCAACGCAACCGGCTGGCTGGCCGAGTTACTGCCCTCCACCACCTGGGCCCCCTTGTGCGGGTGCAGATGGATTGCGGGTTCCCGCTGGAATCCCTCATCACCTCCTGGGCTTGCGAAGATTTGGCGCTTGCGGTGGGCGATCCTATTCATGCGCTGATCAAGGCCACCGCCGTCATCGTTATTCCCATTGAGGGCTAGACATGGATCTGATTTGGGAAGGTATCAAAGAGGCCATTCGTTTGCTGCTGACGCTCGACCGGGAAGTCCTGAGTATTACCCTGCTTTCGCTCGCCCTTTCGGGGTTGGCCACCCTGGTGAGCTTGGTGCTCGGAGTATCCACGGGCGTGGTCCTGGCGCTGAATCGGTTTCCCGGAAAACGCCTCGTGATCAGCCTCGTGAACACAGGCATGGGCTTGCCGCCTGTAGTGGTCGGGCTTTTCGTGTCCATGCTGCTCTGGCGGAACGGTCCCTTAGGGATGCTGCACTTGCTCTATACCCCCATGGCCATCGTGATCGCTCAGGCGGTCATCGCTACGCCCATCATTGCAGGGCTCAGTTTGGCGGCGCTGCAGCAGTTGCCATCCAATCTTCGGTTGCAGATCCTCACCCTGGGTGCCTCTCGCCGGCAGATGATCTGGATGCTGATCAAGGAGGCGCGTCTGCCCTTGTTGGCAGCCATCATGGCGGGCTTTGGCGGCGTCATTTCAGAAGTGGGGGCCTCCATCATGGTGGGGGGCAACATCAAGGGCTCCACGCGAGTGCTGACCACAGCGACGGTCATGGAAACCAGCAAAGGCAACTTTGATATGGCGATCGCCTTGAGTGTGATCTTGTTGCTACTCGCCTTCACCGTGAATGCCGCCTTAACCCATATTCAGCAGCGGCGGAGGCCCCGATGAACACGCTTGGGCCGGTCCTCCTGGAAGCAGAAAACCTGGAAGTCTATCGGGGCGAAACCTTGGCCCTCCAATTGCCAAAATGGACTCTCCGCGCCGGTGAAATCATGGGTCTCATCGGTCCCAATGGCGCGGGGAAGTCAACGCTGCTTCTCTACATGGCGGGTTTGCTCGACCCGGCCAAAGGCCACCTGAGCTTTGATGGCACCATTTTGCAGAGCACCAGTGACTTCGCGGCCTACCGCCAGCGGGTAACCCTGGTGTTCCAGGAACCCTTGCTGTTGGATACGACCGTCGAGCAAAACATTGGCGTGGGCCTGCGACTGCGTGGCATACCGAAGGCTGAGCGCAAGGTTCGAATCAAGGAAAGTGCCGAGCGATTTGGCGTGGCGCATCTGCTCACCCGCCACGCCCGCGAACTTTCTGGAGGAGAAGCCCAGCGAACCAGTTTGGCCAGGGCCTGTGCGGTGAAGCCGCAGATTCTGCTTCTGGATGAACCGTTTTCTTCCCTCGATCCACCCACGCGCGAAGCGCTTCAACAGGACCTGGGGCGAATGCTCCGCGATACGGGCTGCACCGCCATCCTGGCCACGCACGATCTGATGGAGGCCGCTTGTTTTGCGGATTCCCTGGCGGTGCTGCGTGCGGGGCGAGTGGTGCAATGCGGGCCGGTTGGTGAGGTGGTCAATCATCCCGTAGATGAATTCGTGGCCAACTTTGTGGGTATGGAAACCCTGCTCGTTGGGGTGGTACGTGGCTGCGAAAGCGGACTTTTCACACTTCAGGTGGGTAACCAGGAAATCGCGGGTACCGGCGACGCGACCCTGGGCCAAGAGTTGACCGTGGGTGTTCGCCCGGAGAATGTCACTCTTTCCCTGCATCCCGAAGGTGAGACCAGTGCGCGGAATTGCTTCCCTGGCCGGGTGACTCTCATCACATCCCGAGGCCCCTTTTTGAGAGTGGAGCTTGATTGCGGCTTTTTCCTTTGTGCCTACGTAACGGGCCGCTCCAAAGAAGAATTGGGGCTGGCTGTGGGCTGCCCGGTGTTCGCGTCCTTTAAGGCCACAGCAGTTCATCTCATTCGGAAATAGTGGGAGCGAAAGCTTCCTTAAGGGCGATGGTTTCGTCTGTATATCACGCTTTTTCAGGCGTATGTCTTTCCGCTGACGGGTGCTACCTTTTCCTTGAATCGCGGTCGTATTGGCACGGCCCGGGCCTAACGGCCCCAGCGATGGGAGGCACCTGAGCATGCGACAGCTAAGGATTGATCTGAGCAAGTGCGATGCCGGTCGAGCGACCTGCCAGCACGAATGCGAATCCTCCTGTGCGGAGAAGGTCTTTAAGTTGACCGATCCCGCCATGGCGGCCCTTCATGTGCGCGAATTGGCAGATGGCAGTGGCCAAGCGGTGCTTTGTGATCAGTGCGGCGATTGCGTGGTGGTGTGTCCCACGGAGGCACTAAAGCGCAATAAGCTCGGCGTGGTGGTCATCGATAAGAAGGTCTGCGTGGGCTGCTACATGTGCATGGGATTCTGCGAGAAGGAAATCTTCGAACGCAATCCCGAATGGACGGAGCCCTACAAGTGCATTTCCTGCGGCATCTGCGTGAAGGCGTGCCCCCACGCGGCGCTGGAGATCGTCGACGTTCCCGAACCGGCTTACCGAATTCTGTAAGAGAGCTAGCACACCACGGAGGTCCGGAGTGCACGGAGAAAAACAAAAAATCACTTCAGGCTGAACGCGAGGGTTTATTCGATCGCCTTCGCTTTGATCGTTTCCCCGTGTTCTCTGTGTCTCCGTGGTGAATCAGTCTTTTTGGAAAGGAATGTGACATGACTCAGTTTGTTTTCGATCCCACCAAGGTCATGGACATCGACTTCACGAAGCGCACCGAGTACCTCGAAGGTCTCGAAGCCATCAAGGCCGCGCACAAGGTATTGAAGGAGATCACCTTCACGCCCAGCCTGCCAGATAAGGGCTACAACAATCGCAGCCTGTACGTGAACGTTGGCACGCTTGAGGTCAAGGAAAAGCCCGTCACCCAACAGATGAAGGATGTCTTCATCGGTGGTCGTGGCTTTGGTCTTTGGCACCTCTGGAACGCCGTCAAACCCACCACGCGCTGGAACGATCCCGAAAACGAAATCATCATCAGCCCTGGCCCTGTGGCCGGAATCACGCAATATGCAGGCACCGGAAAATCCCTGGTGGTGAGCCTTTCGCCCCAAACGGATATCCCCATTGATTCCAATGTGGGCGGGTACTTTGGCCCCTTGCTCAAGTTCAGCGGTTTCGACGCCCTGGAGATCCAAGGCAAATCCGAATGCGATGTCATCGTGTTCATTGACGGCCAAAAGGGTATTATTCGCATCGAGGAAGCACCGCAGGATCCCGTCGATAGCCACGTTCTGGCTGAAGTGCTCACGCACATGTATGCCGAAAACCAAGCGGATATGGTGAACATCTCCGTGGTGTGCACCGGCGCCGCCGCCGAACATAGCCTTGTCGGTATGCTGAACTTCTCGTGGTGGGATCTTCGACGCGGCTGCATCCGCCTGAAGCAGGCCGGGCGAGGTGGTATCGGCACCGTGTTCCGGAACAAGAAGATTCGCGCCATCGTGTGCCGAGGCCCTCAGGTGAAGGGCGATCTCAACCACGTGGCCGATTTTGAAACCATCGCCAAGACCGGCATCAAGTACCACAAAGAAATCCGCACCAACGATCCCTACCAGTGCATGATGCGCCGCAATGGTACCGCGCACATCGTGGAGATCATGGATGCCTACGATCTGCTGCCCACGCACAATTTCCAGTACGGCTCCCACCCTGATACGCACAAGATCGACTCTGCCTACTGGCAGAGCCGCTGCACACAGAAGACCGTGGACGGCTGCTGGTACGGCTGTTCCATGGCTTGCGCCAAGGGTGCCGATGGCCTAGTCGTAAAGACTGGCCCCTACAAGGGGCACACCGTAACGGTGGATGGCCCCGAATACGAAAACGCGGCGGGGTTGGGTTCCAATTGCGGGGTCTTCGACCCGGATTACCTGCTGGAGCTGAATTTCTACTGCGATACCTACGGCATCTGCACCATCACCTACGGCACCCTTTGCGCCTTCGTGATGGAGTGCTACCAGCGCGGAATCCTGAACAAGGAACGCACCGGTGGTCTGGATATGACCTGGGGCAACGCGGAAGACGACCTGGAAATGATGCACCAGATGGCCCGGGGGGAAGGCTTTGGCGTGATCGCTGGTCAGGGCGTGAAGAAGATGAAAGAGCTCTTCATCAAGAATGGCTGGGGCGATCCGCAGCTGATCAACGATATCGGCATGGAGAACAAGGGCCTGGAATATAGCCAGTATTTGTCCAAGGAAAGCCTCGCTCAGCAGGGCGGTTATGCGCTCACCAACAAAGGCCCCCAGCACGACGAAGCCTGGCTGATCTTCATGGACATGGTGAACAAGCAACTCCCCACCTTCGAAGCCAAGGCCGAAGCACTCTATTACTTCCCGCTCTTCCGCACATGGTTTGGTCTCAACGGTTTCTGCAAGCTGCCCTGGAACGATGTGGTGCCCTCCAATAACGCCCAGCAGCCCGAGGCCCATAAGATCCCCGAACACGTGCAGAATTACGTCGATATCTTCAGCGCCACCACGGGCATCAAGATCGACAAGGACGAGCTGATTCATCAATCGGCGAAGGTCTATAACTTCCAGCGTGTCTTCAATATCCGCATGGGCAAAGGCCTGCGCAAGGATGACCACGCGCCCTTCCGTTCACTGGGGCCAGTTACTTCCGAAGAGTACCTTTCCCGGCAGGAACGCTATGACAAGCAGATCGCCGAAGAAATGAAGCTCGATCCCACAGCGATGACCCTGGAAGAAAAAATGGCAGCACACCGAAGCTGGCGTCAGGGCCGCTACGAGCAACTCACGGATGCCGTGTACAAGCGCCGCGGCTGGACTCCCAACGGCGTGCCCACCTTGGAGCGCCTGAAGGAATTGGGCCTCGATGTCTTCCCAGAAGTCGTTGATGTGGTGAAGCTGCATCTCTAGGTTGGGCCGATATAAATTCGGCCGGACAATGGCCGAATTTATTATCAGAAAGCGAGTTGCGGCATGATCCAGGTCAACGGCGATGGGATGGAATGGCAAGACGGCTTGACGGTGCGCGGTGTGCTTGTTTATCGCAACTTTCGATTTCCTCTACTGATCATCACGGTGAATGGCGAGCTTATTCAGCCTAAGGCCTATGACACCACGCTGGTTCCCGACGAGGCCGAAGTGCAGGTCATTCACCTGATGAGTGGCGGTTGAAATCCGGCCCAAACCTGTTAACCCAGGATTTCCTTGATCGTACTGATCAAATCTGCCCGGTTGATGGGTTTGTGTAGCACGCGCTTTACGCCGAATTTAAGGAGCTTTGCCTCCATGTCGGGGTCCCGCTGGGCGGTTAGGATCACTACGGGGATATCGGGATTGGCCTTCTTGGCCATCTGGGCAACGCTTAATCCATTAACGCCCGGCATGATGAAATCGGAGAGAACAAGATCAGGCTTGGACTCCAGGAGTCGATCCGGAATCTCCATGGCCGACATGGGTAGCCAGCCTTCGACTTCGAAGCCGGCTAATTCCAGATAATCGCGCAGCAGCTGACGCATCAGCGAGCTATCGTCGATTACAAGAATTTTCGTCACGGAGATGCCCCAGGGCTAACCCTTGAGCATACCGCGAGCTTTTGTCTCTTTTTGCCGAGGACAGGCCTTAATGCATCTTTTGCTGAGACATTCGTATGTCTGAGCGACATCGAAGGGAATTAGCGGGAATCTAGCCTAGGTTCTGTTCGATTATTCTTCTCGTGCGCCATTCCCATCTCCTTCAAAAACTAGAGGCACCATCATGAATCCCATCCAGCCCGATACCGCCATTGTCTTGATGAATCTTGGCGGCCCCCTGCGACTGGTGGATATTCGGCCCTTTCTGCTGAATCTCTTCAACGACCGCGACATCATCCGGTTGGGTCCGGCCTTATTGCAGCCTTTGATTGCGCGACTGATCGTGCGTTCACGGCTAAAGGCGGTGCAAGGCCGCTATGGCGCCATTGGCGGGGGCAGCCCGATCCTGCGTGAAACTGCGGCGCAGGCCAGCGCACTTCGCAAAGGCTTGCGAGAAGCTGGTCGGCAGGAACCCGTGCAAATTGTATTTCGCTACACCTCCCCACGAGCTAAAGGCGCCCTGCGTTCCCTAGCGCTGCGAGGAATAACGAAGATCCTGCCGGTAACGCTCTACCCCCACGATTGCCGCGCGACCACGGGTTCGAGTCTCGTGGAATTGGAGCGGGAAGCCAGGGCTCGGGGGATGAAGGTGCTTCCCGGTGTCATGCATTACGCTACGGACCCTGATTACCTGACCTGCATGGAAGCCAATCTGCGGGCCACGTTGTCGCAGGCGCCGGGGGCCACGGTGATCTTCAGCGCCCATAGCCTGCCGGTTAAGCAGATCGAATCAGGCGACCCCTATGAAGTCGAGATTCACAGGACCATCGATGCCCTGAAGGATCGCCTTGGCGAGGTTCCTGGTGGCTACCGACTGGGGTACCAGAGCAAGGTTGGTCCCATCAAATGGCTGACTCCGGCCTTGGAAGAAGTGTTGAAGGAATCGGTCGGGAAGGATGTGGTGATCGTGCCTGTCAGCTTTGTGGGTGAGCACATCGAAACCTTGCACGAGCTGGATATCGAATACCGGGAGCTGGCGGAAAAGCTTGGCGTGAAGCGCTATTTGCGGGTGCCTGCGCCCGGCACCCATCCAGATTTCGTCCGGTGCCTTGTCCGGCAGACGCTCGCAGCGCTAGCGCGCTGCGAGGTGTAAAACGCTACGATTCGCTCCGGAATAACTTCAGCGCCACAAACCCCAAGGCCACTACTGCGATACCGGCGATCCAGGGCAGCCAAGGCTTCGTCCCTTCCATGGGTTGGGTGGCCTTGGCAACGCCCTGGGGATCCGGTTCAGAATTGCCCAGCCCCAGTGCTTCGCGCTGATAAATTCCACGGCTGGAATCAGGCAGGGCCGAAAGATTTCCCGGGGCACTCTGCACCTGCCCGCCCATATGCAAAAAGTAACTCTTGCCGGCTTCCGCGGGAAAGAGCAGGACATCGCGGCGCACGAGTAGTTTCA
>JFJP01027300.1_pt1 | contig 14637 bp, 11 predicted proteins | sample 431651 | NCBI WGS metagenome assembly JFJP01 (sample SAMN02602958, study PRJNA72255) | Microbial mat metagenome, whole genome shotgun sequencing project. | biome: fresh water; feature: sink hole; material: water; isolation source: purple microbial (photo- and chemosynthetic) mats found in...
AAAAGAGTGAACACTTTTTTCTAGGTAATTAAAACAAAAAATGAGCAAATTTTTTTAAAATTAAAAGGATTTTTTCTTATTATTTAAGAGATGAGCTGAAGAAATTGATTTATATTTTTTTTCTCATAAATAAATTAATTGTGTTTAGATAAATTTATGGAAATTCATAGTTTTAGCAGCACTAATTGCACATACCCTCAAAAAGTTCTTTTCCTAAAGCCAACTGAAGATGAAAAGAAAGATAAAAAAGAAATAAAAAAATTAAAGCCTAAATCTAAAAAAAAAGTCGTTTGGGCTGAAGACACCATCGATAATGAAAACATGAACAAACTCAAATCAAAAAGTATCCCAATTTTTAAATTATCCTTCTTTTTTATTAAACTAAATTTGTAAATGTTTTTTAGTTTGTTGTATTTACCATAAACCTAAAAACGTTGAAAACCCCTCAAGTAGCAGCACTTGCACCAGTGATGATGATGGTAATGATCTAGAACGTTCAAGAGAGACTAAAAAGAAACACAAGAAAAACTGCTCTAAATATAAAGGAAAAGAAGAAAAGAAACATGACTAGCTTATTTTAACATTAATTTATTTCATTTTAAAAATAATTTCCTTCTTTTTTGGAAATAATTGTTAATTCTTCTTTAATTTTTCTTAAAACTAAAACAAAATTTTTTTTGAAGTTTATGTCAAATAAAACTAAACAAAAAAATCAAATTTTATTCTTTAATCTTGGAAATATTATGCTTGTTCGGCTGACTTGAAATCGCAAGCTAAAGGCAAAAAATTTAATAATAAAATGAAAATATTTTTAAAAACTTGAGTTTGTAATATATATTTTTCCCTTTTCAAATCATCAATAATATTATTCAGTTTTTGAATTTCTGTTGAAAAATTATTAATAACACCTTTTTCTAATAAATAACAAACAAAAGAAATTTTATTAAAAATTGCTAATTCAATAAAAACTCACTATTTTTTAAAGTTTCTTGCAATGTTTGATTATCCCTATTGAGATTTTCAATAAACATCGCATTTGTTCTCTCTGATTCCTCCAAATTTGACTCCATTACAGCGATTTTCTTTTGTTTTTCATTTATTTCATTTCTGAACATTTCTTCGTTTTTCATTGTTTCTTTTTTCAATCTAAAGATTTTGCAAATAACTAAAAAAGAAACACTTTTTCTTTAAAACTTTTCAAATTTTCCTTCAAACTGTATTTTTATTTTATTTTTCTCATTTTCGAATTCCATTCTCAATCTCACTAATTCATTTGAATTATTCGATAATTTTTGCTTCAATTCGTTTTCCATTCCTCTTATTTGATGCTTCAAATCATCAATAAACCCTTCTAAATGCTTATTTTGCCCAATAGCTTGATTTAACTGCATATTGGTCTTTAAACAAGTATCTTCTAATTCTTTTTTCTTAAAAAGCCATTGATATTATATTAATTATTTTAAAATGAATAAATTTTGTCTTTATATATTTATAAACAATTTTTTTCTCTCTTATAAATAAATTATTCATTTTTAAACGAAAAGAATTTTAAACATGCATTTCATCAGCTTGCTTTTGTTTTTTGAGCTCTGAAATCTCGAATTTAAGAGCTTCTGTAAATTTCTCATAACGGTTTTCAATATCTGCTATTTCTTTTCGATTTTTACCGAACAATTCATGTTTATCAAGTTCGGAATTCCTTAACTATTCATAGTTTTCCTTTAAAACTTTTGAATAAAAAAATCAGAAAAAACCTTTGCTTCATAATTAATTTTCGTCTCTTCGAACATTCTTGCTAAATAAACATTCTTTTTTTCTAATTCTTTTTTCTCATTTTCCAATCTCAACTAGGAAAATCATAAATAAACGTTATTTTAGCTCATTTATTCAAAGAAACTCACTTTTATTTGATCAATGTAGCTTTTAGAATAAAGAAATTGTTCTAAACTTCTGGTGGGACTCATTTCGTTTTTATTTTGTTGAGTAGACGCGAATTCCTCTCCATTCTTCATAAGTCTTGTTGAAGTCATTCTTTCTATGCCATAACTCGGGCTTGCATCATTATTTACTGAAGGATTGGCTGTGATTCTTGTTCTCAACAAAAAAAATTCAAATAGAACAATTAAAAGAAATATAGATGAAAACCTCGAACGAATTTGTCCTGAAGAAACTGGTGGACGCCATGTGGGTTCTTCATTAGAAATAAATTCAGTGTGATAATTGGTTTTTGATGTAGTTGATGAGTATTTTGATTTTGGCTGAAATTTCTCATAACTTGACTGAAGATTTCTCTTGCTTTTCTCAAACAAAGGCTCTAAAATTAAAGTCATTAATATTTTAAAGTCATTTTTACGATAATCCATTGACATCTTTCTCAAAAAAAATACAAGTTTTAACAGTTTTATTTCAAATTCTTTATAAAAGACTCCAATTTAAAATAAAAAGTCATTATCACCTTTTAATTTTATTTCAAATGGATCCTAAATGGAACAATTCCCAACAGCCCTATCCCCCAAATTATCAACAACCCCCTCCTTATCAACAACAACCACCTCCCTATCAACAACAACCACCTCCCTATCAACAACAACCTCCAGGCTATAACCCAATCCAATACCCTCCAAATCAAAATTTCCAATCAGGACAGAACCCGAACCAACCTGCAGTCATCCCAATGTCGATAAATTATCCTCCGCAAGGTGGACCATCTTTTCCACCAGGTGGACCTCAATATGGTTTCTCACAAGGTGGCCCAGGAGGACCGCCACCTTTTTATCCACCTCACCAAGGACCTATGGGATATGGACCACCTAGTGATTATGGATATAATCAACAACAACAAGTACCACCACTAAATTATGGAGGTCAGGGGGTGCCTGGACAAGATTATGGACAACAACCGAATCCTTACCAACAACCTTCATTACCAGGACAAAGTTATGGACAACAACAACAGCCACCAAATCAAAATTATGGACAACAACTACCAAATCAAAATTATGGACAACAACAGCAACTTCCTTCTCAATATCAGAACAATGCTTATGGAGGTCAAAATGGCCAATCCAATCCACAGGGACAACAATTTCCGAATCAACCACAACCCCAACAAAATCAACCAAAATATCAACCACAACCCCAACAAAATCAACCAAATTTTCAACCCCAACCTCAACAAAATCAACCAAATTATCAACCACAACCACAACAAAATCAACCAGCTTATCAAAACCAAGGACCTATTTCTCAAAACCAACCACCGAAAACTCACATCCAAAATCAGCCCAATATTCAAAACCAACCACCATATAACCCTCTTGATCAACAAAAAGCTCAGAACCTTTATCCTGACCTCGGCCCGCAAATTAGACCTACTAATGAAGCATTTGATATTGCTCAAAAATTGCAAGGGTTTCAAATCGACAATAATCCAAATATTTATGAGAAATTTACTGATGAAGCTGATCGACAAAGAAAACTGAACAGGTTATTAGGAATTGAAGAAAAATTACCGCCTCCCAAGCCCGTAGTTCATCAGGAATTCATTCAACAACCTAAAATAGAACCACAACCACAGCCTGCAGTGAACAATTTGCTGAATCCTAATCTTCCAAAGCCTCAACAGCATGAAGAAGATTTTATTAATGCATCTGAAGTTTTGGGCTTTCAAGATTTTGAGGAGATTTATAAAGCCGCTAAGAAATTAGGCAGGAGCTTCCAAGATCCAGATTTTCCACATGATAATTCAAGTTTAATGGAGAAATCTAATAGTGAAAAAACTGATGAATGGCGTGATATCAAATGGCTTCGTCCATCTGAATTCCTTGTAGGAAAATATTCTATTTTCAGTTCTCCTGATCCTAATGATAGGTCAGTTTCTTTGAGACAATCTTGTATAAGTGTTGCTAAAGGTGCCGGAGGAATCCAAATAGATGATGTGTTTCAAGGGAGTTTAGGAGATTGTTATTTCTTATCATCTCTTTCTTCTTTGGCTGAAAAACCCGACCGAATCCGTCGATTGTTCATTTCTAAGAAAGCCAATGAAACTTGTGGAGTTTATTGTGTGAAAATTTGTCATGAAGGCCTATGGAAAGCGGTATATGTCGATGATTATTTTCCATGCTATTCAAAGACTCAAGGCCCTTGTTTTTCTAAGAGCAAGAAAGGAGAAAATGAGCTTTGGGTTCTAATTCTTGAGAAAGCATGGGCTAAATTATATTGTAATTATGAAAGAATTGAAGCAGGCCTGACTAGAGAAGTATTAAGAGATCTCACAGGAGCTCCTACAAAGGTTGTATGGAATGATGACCCTCGGCTTTGGGAAGAGATCGTGAATGGTGAAAAAAAAGATTTTATCATGACTGCTGGGGCTATGGATGAAGAAGATATGACGAAAAGTAAGGTTGTTAAAGGCATGGTAACAGGTCATGCGTATTCTCTGATTTCTTCTCATGAAATCAAAGGAGAAAAACTTGTGAAATTAAGAAATCCTTGGGGGAAAAAAGAATGGACTGGGCCTTGGGGAGATGATGATGCTGTATGGAACAGTGTTTCAGAAAAGGAGAAACGTGAGATTGGATATAAGAAGAATAATGATGATGGGATCTTTTATATGAGATTAGAGGATTTTAAGAAAGCTTTTTCTGATGTTCAAATCTGCATGGTTGAAGATGCCTATAAATATACACCAATTCCTTTGAAGACTGTAAGAAAACGCGGAATCTATGTGGAAATGAATGTGAAAACCGAAGGGGAATATTTTTTGACGATTCTTCAGTTCACAAAGAGATTTATGAATAACCCTAATCATAAATTCTCTTGTTCAAGGATTGTTTTGGCTAAAAGAAATGGTTCTGAATTGACTTTTGTCCAAGCCAAACAACAAGTTCATAGAGAAGTGTTCATACAAAGTCATTTAACTGTGGGAACTTATGTGGTTTATTGCAAAGTTGATTGGGTTTCTGCAAATGAAAACAAATTTGTATTGAGTTCTTATGGAATTAATGATGTTTCTTTCCACATAATACCAAAAGAAGCTAATTTCCTAGAAAGAGCCTATTTAACAAAAGCGATAAATTCTTTTAAAAAATCGAGCTATGGACAAATAAAAGCTGACAAAGCTGCAGATTTTTTCGCCGATGAGGGGTATGGATATTTCTTTATTGATAATAAAGAAGGAAGACAACTAAAAACCAATGTAACTTTGACGAAATTTAATGGGCTCAGACTGAAAAATAAGTATGGAGGGTCGTTTGCAAATAAATTCGATGTTGTTGTACCAGGATTCTCAAAAAAGATAATAATTTTTAGAGTGGATTCAAAGGGATATGGGATTAATTATAAAGAAGAATTAGAATTTTAACGGGTTTTTTTTTAGAAAAATTAAAAAAAAAAAAAACAATTAACAGAAAATTTGAATTTTAGTTTTACAAAAAAAAAAAAAAAAATTTTTGCCCTAAATTCCAATTTTTTTTTTCTTTCTGATACCCCAATACAAATAAATTTTATTAGTTTTGAAAAATCATCTATTTTTGTTTTTCTCTCAATTTCAAAGAGAAATTTTTCTCTCTCAATTGCATTTAACTGAAAAATCTTCATCTAATTTTTAGAGAAAAAAAACTCATGAATCAACATTTCCCAATACATAATACCCAATCCCAAATAGTTCTCCTTCCATCTCCTCCTTATTCTTTATCCCATCAATATTTACCCCCAAACCTCATGCCACAACTACTGATGCAAGGACCTCCTAATTTCATTGTTTCAAATCCCATTAACAATATAATTCCTCAAAGAATTCATCACACACACAATATGACCAATTCACTAGATTTGAGAAGACTCATTTCATTAAATTATATTCAGAAACCTGTCCTTAATAGAAACCAGCAACAATTTATTCCAAAATCTGGATACTTTCCATCTTTAGGGAATAATGGCTCCAATCAAACCATTGGTTCTTCAAGGATTCCTGCTTTTCCCTTTTCTTCAAATCTTTCTTTACAAAACAATATTTATGAATTGAAGTCAGTTGGATTGCCTCAAAGAAACGTAAGTTCAAAGCCTTCTCCTAAAAAGAATTATGAGGTGTACACTTCTGAGAGTAGACAACCATATCCTATCAAGGAATCAAATGATTCTTCTTTCAAGGTTAAGAAGAATGGTGTCCAAAATGGTGAAGAAGATCTGCAAAAAGGTCTCACAAGAGAGCAAAATCTTGAAAAAGCTATTTTGAGGTACTTTGAAGAATATCAAATAGAAATACCTATTCAAAACAAAGAAAAAATAGATCAAAGAGAGAAAATCACCTCTATTGAAGCATTAGAAATTGAAGATCTTTTTAAGAAAATTAATCAAAAGAATGGTTCTTTGGATAAAAAATTACAAAAGGAAGTGAATGGATCTTTGAATAAAATTGTTCAAAAGGAAGAACCTTTTCATAAAAATCATCAAATCAATGGTTCTTTGAATAAAATTTCTCAAAAGGAAGAATCTCTTCAGAAAAATCAAAAAGAAGAGTCTATAAGTAACATTGTTGAAAATCCACTGCCTCTTATTCAAAAAATAGTTCCAAAAGAACAGCCTCCTAATCAAAAAGATAAACCTTCTATTAAAAAAAAGGAACAGCTTACTATTCAGAATATTGTTCAAAATGAACAGCCTCCTATCCTGAAAATTCCTCAAAAAACACAACCTATTCAAAATGTTGTTCAAAATCAATTTCAGAAAATTCCAGAAAATGAAAATCTTAACATAAAGTTAGATTTCCCTTTAGTGACTCAAAAGGAAAAGGGAGAAGAAAATAAAGACAAAATTCCATTAAATAAAATTCACTTTATGACGGACTTCCATGCAGATAAAATTGAAAAAGATAAAGATCCTGCAAAAAATATTTCTGAAATAAACCGAGGTCTCCTCCTAAGTGACAAGTTAAGAAAATTGAAGACTCAAGCCTCAAAAAAAATATGTGAAGATTATCTACAAATGCCAGAATTGCCTTATTTCAAAGAATTCACAGATGCTTACAAATCAGCAAAGAAATTAGGCAGAAATTTCATTGATAAAGAGTTCTATCCTGATCAACGGAGCCTCATAGAAAGAAAAAACAGTGTTCGAGCAGAAAAATGGAGTGATTTTATCTGGTGTCGTCCAAATGAATTTAATAAAGGAGACTACTTTATTTTTAACTCTGATAATTCAAATGAAAGTCCTGAATTGATTTCCGTAAGAGGAAAATCTTTATTAGCAGAGAATCTAGCAAATCAAACAATTGAGGTTGATGATATAGTGCAAGGCTCTTTAGGTGATTGTTACTTTCTTTCAAGTCTTTCTTCCTTAGCAGAAAACCCTGTTAGAATCAGAAACCTCTTTGTCTCGAAGAAAATCAATGAAAATTGTGGAATTTATTGTGTGAAGATCTGTCATGAAGGCGTATGGAGAGCTGTATTTGTAGATGATTATTTCCCTTGCTATTCAAAGTCACAAGGCCCTTGTTTTTCTAAGAGCAAGAAAGGAGAAAATGAGCTTTGGGTTCTAATTCTTGAGAAAGCATGGGCTAAATTGTATTGTAATTACGAAAGAATTGAAGCAGGATTGACAAGAGAAGTATTAAGAGATCTTACAGGAGCCCCAACAAAGGTTGTATGGACAGATGAGCCCCAACTTTGGGAAGAGATTTTGAAAGGAGAATCAAAAGACTATATTATGACGGCAGGAGCTATTGATGAATCAGCTATGTCTAAGGTTAAAATGAATAAAGGAATGGTATCTGGGCATGCCTATTCATTGATATCAGCACATACTATAAAGAAAATTAAGGTGTTAAAGCTAAGGAATCCTTGGGGAAAGGGTGAATGGAAAGGACCATGGTGTGATGAAGATCCTATTTGGAATTCTATTACAAAGAAGGAGAAAGATGAGGTTGGGTATAATGTGAAAGATGATGGGACTTTCTTTATGGGCTTAGATTATTTCATGAAGATTTATTCAGATGTGCAAATTTGCATGGTCGAGGATTGTTATGATTATGTTTCGATTTCTTTGAAAACACAGAAGAAAAAAGGCGTTTATTTAGAAGTGGAGGTGAAAACTGATGGAGAATATTTTTTCTCTATTTTGCAGCCAACAATGAGAAAAATGAATAATAAAGATTATACAGAATCGCACACTCATATAGTTTTGGCACAAAGGAATAATGAAGAACTAGTGTTTGTAAATGCTAAACAAAAAACACATAGAGAAGTCTTTGTACAAAATCAGATAAAGAAAGGAAAATATGTAGTTTATTGCAAAGTGGATTGGGAAAATGCAAAAGAAGGGTCATTTGTGTTTAGTTCTTATGGAGAAGATGCAGTTGCCTTTAAGGTTATACAGAAAGAACCAAATTTTTTTGAAAGAGTTTATATGAATAAAGCTATGAATTCTGTTAAAAAAAAAACTTATAACCCACTTAATGCTGAAAAAGCTGTGGAGTTCTTTCCAGATGAAGGATATGGATATTTCTTTGTGGATAATAGAGAAAAGAAAAGCTTGAGTTCGGGGATTAGAATGAAGAAATACGATGGATTGGCATTGAAAAAGAAATATGGAAAAATGGAAAAAGGAAAAATATTTGAATTGGTCACAAAAGGAAATTCGCAGAAAATTTTGATTTTTAGAGTCGAATTGGGGGGATATTCAGTGGATTATGATGAGGATATAGAATTTTAATGATTTTTTTTTATACATTTTTAAATAAATAGATCCTTTTTAAAGATTTAAAAACCATCAAATTTGGAAAAAAATTTGCGAAAATATTTTAATTTTTTATAAGTTTTTCTGATTATCGTAAAAAAAAAAAAAAAATTATTGGGAAAATAAAAAAATATTTAATTCTTCGTAAACTCCCTATCTCCCAAATTAATCCCCTTTTTAAATTCCACTATTTCAAGACCCGAGGCATTATCATCTTCTCCTTCATATTCATCATCCTCAAAACTCATTGAATCCTCTAAAAATCCCAGATCACCTTCCAACAACCCCATTCTAAAGATGGCCAAATCTGTCATCATCGTAAAAATTCCTACTAAAATCATCAATAAAAAGAACACCCCTACTCCAAAGATTCTTGCAAACACATAATAAGAATCCATTGTAACATCAATGACATTGATGATGAAATAACTGAGAAAATAGAAGAAAATACTACCGAATATCAATAACAAACTAAAAGGAAAATACACATGAGAAAAAATCAAAATCTTTAAATTTCCTAATACAACAGCACATGTATAAAGAACCCCGCCTATGATATTTAAATTGTAATCCATGCCTTCAGAAACTATAAAATTTGTGCCAGTTATCAGAAAAGTGAACAATGTTAAGATCCCCGAATGAATAACTCCATTCATGATCCAAAGCCAAAAGATTCTTGTATTGAACAAAGTTGATTTCAACCCAATAGCATAGTATTTCGGGTTAGTTTCAAGTAGATTCGCAGGTCCAGTAAAAACATCTAAAATCTTATTATTAGGGAACTCTTCGTCAAATAAAGCATAGATTATGATAGGTAAAGCACAAAAGAACAAATTATACAACTGATATAGCCAAGAATCATATAATATTTGTCCAGAAAATCCATTGTAAAACGCGAACCAAAACAAAGGCAATACTAATATCATATTCTTATAGAAATTATAACAAATTAAATGAGAATTCTTTCTATAAGATTCTCTCCCTACATATAGACATAATCTTCTTAATAATTGAAATTCTCCAATCGCATAATCCGCAGCTCGTGCAGCCTGTTGTCCTTCAACACCTTTTAAACCAATACCTACATGTGCTGCTGTGATCATATTCACATCATTGGCTCCATCACCTATTGCTAAAGTTGTCATTTTGGGCTTTTCTCTCCGAACTAAAGAAACAAGTTCGCCTTTTTGTTTAGGGGATACTCGACATGCGAGAATCGCTTTGCAATGATCAGAAATCTCAAGCATTATAGAACAATATTCACCTTCTTGCATCACGAGAATTAAGGCTTCACCTGAAATTACTAAGGCGAAATCACCTTTTTCATCAAAACTTTCAAGATTTTTCTCATTTATTTTCAAAAGTGCATTTCTCAAAGATTTCTCTATTTCTTCATTAGTTTTGCCATCAATAAGCAGTTTTTCTAAGGAATCATTCAATAATTTACAAGAAAACCCGATGTTGATGGCAGTTTCTATTTTATCTCCTGTAAGCACCCATATCTGTATCCCAGCTTCCTTCAATGAGGCAATAGTATCCCCGACATTATCCTGCAACTTATCTTCAATAGCCGTAGCCCCGACCAATTCAAGTTCTCTTTCGATAATATCTTGCAATTCGCTCATTTTCTGTTCACGATTACTCAAAGAAAGAGTTGCTTCATAATATTGTGAATTCCAAACTTCATAAACCCTTTTCGGTATGATTCTTTTGGCTAAAACAAGTGTTCTTAAGCCTACAAGTGCATAGTTTTCTAGATGATTCTTCGTAGTATTAAGGTATTTCGAAGGTAACATTCTATCAAATAAAATTGAATCTGCCCCTTTGCAGAATAGAAGAATTTGATTTGATTCAGTTTCCAAAATTATCGAAGAACGCTTCCTTGTACTATTGAACTCGAGAAAATGAAGGAATTTGTATTTGGTCTCGTTTATAATGATCTCGTTGTTAGAATTCATGCCTTTGTAAACGAAACCGCAGAATCTCGCGAAATTCACTAAAGATAACTCATCAGGAGAAGAGGCATTATAGATCATTTCACCATCTTTTTCTTCTATTATTATGTTATGCGTCACTGCTAATAGTAATAAAGCTTCTGTTAAAGGCTTTCGATTCAATGAACATGGGTTTTCAAGATCATCAAATAAAGTTTTATCAAGGAAATCCACTTTTTCTATTGGCTTTAGACCCTTTTCTATTAGGTTTAGGTTACGATTTTCACCATAAGAGGTTTCTGCAACGCTTAAATACTTATATTCCATAATGTTTTTGGTGAGTGTGCCAGTTTTATCAGAGAAAATGTAATTGATTTGACCGAGTTCTTCATTGAGATTCGAGGAATGGACTTCTGTGAAGAAAGAGAGGCTGTTTTGAGTTGATTTCAAACGATGGTCTTTGGAAATAATTATACCTTGAACGAATTTCACCATTTCTAAGGTCACCAATAATGAAATTGGAACGAAATTTCTAAGTAAATTATGTGATTTTTTTTGATCATATATTGAATTTTAATGAGAATTTTTATGCATATATTGAGTTTTTATGTGATATTCAATTTTTTATTCAATTTTATAAATTACAATAACTTTTTTAATTTTTACGTTAGAATGAGAATCCAAACACCGTAATTTCTGGCCCAAGCTAAACCCATATTCTCTTCTTCTAGATCAGAGGGTTGATATTCAAGATATTTCAAATCTAACTTTAATTTATTAGAAAAAATAATCCACAACAAACAATTCAAATATTTTTTTTAAATTTTCGCACTTTTTTTTTATTGTACCAGAAAACACCATATAGCGAAGAAAACAAACATACTAAATTCTGAAAAAAAATACATTTTTTTATAAAAAACAAATGATTTTACCTGAACTACGAAAATAAAACGTATTTGTCTATTCATTAATCTATCAACTTTACTGCATTTTGGTCTTGATTTCACTGAATTCAGCATTATTTTGTTGTCATGGCCTGTATAAGCCACCATTCCGATAATCCATTTTGTGTTTTGAAGACTACACCCCCTCAAAACAAAATTCTGAATATCAATGGAGATCGCATCTGACCCTTCCACTGTCACTTTTCCTGCAAATCCCCAATAAAAAATTAAAAACCTATGGTAAGTTTAACAATACCAACTAAGCTATATAAATAAGCATTTGGCTTCTCATATTCAAATACAACATTCAAATCTCTATACTGATAAAAAAAAAATATAAATGTGGCATTATATAAATTCTTTAGTTTATTCACAAATTAATGACCTTAGGTCTTTAACATAATTCTTTATATTATTCCTCATTATTTAAATTATTCCTTCCTTTTGATTAAAATTTATAAAAAAACCAAAACGCGAATAATGCCCATTTTTTAAATTATTATTACGTCTAAACCCTTGAATTTTCCCACTAAATTCTTATGCACACATTTATATTTCAAATTAGTCTCCCCATCTAAATTCTTTGTTTCAATAAAGCATTCCCCTTTAGATGCAGTGGTCTCCAATAAAATTAAATCGGTCGGTAAATATTCCCCTTGCATTAATTTTATCACATTTCCCACTCTTAATTCTTCCCACTGCACTCTTTTGAACTCTTTATTAACTTGTAAACAAAGTACTTTCCTTTTGTTTTCTTCTGAATCTGAATTATGTCTTTTCAGATCCTCGAAGCAATCCTTTATCATACTGATCATAATTATCACGAATAATGGCATATAAATTGTGGGTAAATTTTCACTATTGCTTATTGCAGGTAGTATTTGCAATAATCCTATTATAAGGAAATAAAAATTAGAGGGTTTTGAAAATTGTTCAAGAAGATTTTTTGGTAAAAAGTCATAAAATGTGTATTTGCTTGTTGAAATCTTGTTGTCAGGAAGCTGGAAATCAGGGAAATCACAGATAATACGACGGTCGGGATGAAGTGAAAGAGGAGGTCTACGTCCTTGGAAACAAAGAATCTTTTTGCGTGGAGGCTCATTGGTGTAATGGATATCATTCATTTTTAAGTGAAATTTTTATGGGGGGAGAAAAAAAATTAATGAATAAAAGCTTTGATTTAGAATAGGAAAATAGAGTAATCAAAGGGTTTTGAAGCAATTTTAAAAAAAGTTTATTAAAAAAAAAATAATGAAAAGTTTTTTTTTTCTTATAAAACAAATAATAAGAGCAATTCCTTTTTAATTAAAATTTATGAATATTTTTATAGTCAGTTTTCAACTCACTGGAAATGCTTACTTCAGATACACTTATCTTTGAATCCATATTATTCCTATATTATTATTCAATAAAAAAATTAGCAATAAACAAGAAAAACACAAAAAAAATATAGAAAAAAACACAAAAATCAAGCAAAACAAATATAAAATTTATCATAAAATTTTTTACAATTGATGCTCGAAAGTAAAATTTGAATATTGATCAGTCCCACCAATTTCAGGAGATGGCGATTCCTTTATCTTCTCATTGGTGAATTGCTAATTTTAAAAAAAATCCATCCGAGCAAATCCTAAAAATCCTAAAAAATACCTTATCAAAATATCTCAAATCTTGTTCATTTAGCAATCTAGGTTTAAAGGGAGGCGCAATTGTTTTCTGCTGTATCATTTCCCAATTAATTCCTTTGAAAAATGGTTGACTTTTTATTTCATGTGCATCATTTTCTGAATGTCCCAATCTTTTTTTGGGCTATTTGATTAATTTAAGAAAAACATCATCACTAATAAAAAAAATAACATCTAAACAAAGCAGGCCCTTCAATAAAGATGTTGCTTCAGGAGAGAAAAAAGACTTCATTTCTATTGGCTTTGTCAATATATTTCTGCACATTTCACTTTTATCATGAGAATAATGAGGAGGTGCCCCTGTTAACATTTCATAGAAGACAGCTCCCTTTATGATTTTCTAATAAAAATAATTGAATTATTTTCTTACCAAACTCCACCAATCAACTGATTTATCATGGCCTTTTGCCAAGAGAATTTCAGGGGCTAAATATTCTGGCGTCCCACAAAGGGTGTAAGTCTTTTGATTTGCTAAAATAATAAAATTAATGATCAAAAAAATAATTCAAAACAAATGAAATTTTAAAAAAATTAAAATCTTTTATAAAATATGAAATAAAAACAATGAGTAAAATGAAAATTATTATGTACATGAAAACCAAAAATAAAAAATCTTTCAAAAAACTATCCACATTTTTTTAAATTTCTTCAAGAAATTACTTATAACATTATGTTTCGATAAGCCAAAATCACTAACTTTCAAATGTCCATCAGCATCAATAAGAATATTTTCCGGTTTCAAATCTCTGTAAATCACATGATTTAAATGCAAACATTCCACAGCAAGCACCAACTCCGCGATATACAATCTAGCTCTATTTTCATCAAAAGATCTTGCTTTTCTCAAATGAAAGAACAATTCCCCTATTAAAAATCAACCATTTATTTAAAAAAAAACAAAGAATCTAATAAATTTTATTAAAGATAAAAAGTACCTCCTTGCATAAAATCAAGAACCAAAAATAATTTATCAGCTGTTTGAAACGCATAATGCAACTGTACAATAAAAGGACTTTTAATGTTTTCTAATATATATCGTTCAGCTTGTGTATGTTCTTTTTGATTCCTTTGTGCAATATTTGATTTTTTTAACACTTTCATTGCATACGAACATTCTTTTTATTCACTTTATTTTATAAAAACATTCATTTATTTTACTTGAATCTTTCTTTTCCACAAGCAAAACTTTGCCAAAAGACCCTCTTCCAAGAACTCTCAGTATAAGAAAATCATCAATATTGACTTTTTTATCATATAAATCAGTTTCATTTTCTATTAAAAGATTTTCAGATTCTTTGCTGACTGATCTTGATATTTCTTCTTCTAACTTCTTTATTTCTT
>JFJP01024615.1_pt1 | contig 14636 bp, 10 predicted proteins | sample 431651 | NCBI WGS metagenome assembly JFJP01 (sample SAMN02602958, study PRJNA72255) | Microbial mat metagenome, whole genome shotgun sequencing project. | biome: fresh water; feature: sink hole; material: water; isolation source: purple microbial (photo- and chemosynthetic) mats found in...
CCCAAACCCCAAACCCCAAACCCCAAACCCCAAACCCCAAACCCCAAACCCCAAACCCCAAACCCCTTAACCAACAGAAGTAGTTTTGAAAGTTTGTATAAAGTGGCAACTGGATTCAACTCCATCGTTCGGAAAGAACCATCGAACAAAAAGAAAAGCGTGGAATGTGTAAAGACCTCTTCATTCACTCATCCATAATAAATTGTTTATTAGCTTCGCAGATTGGCGGTGCAATTTGAAAATGTCAGTACAAACACAAAACAGGAAGACTTCGCTGATCGGGAAAGTGTGCGGATGTTTATCACCCAAGAAAAAGCTCGCAAGGGCTCAAGAGCCACCAGTCGCTCAGCAAAGCCAAAGAAGACCGGCATCTCAGCCGATGAGAAGACCAAGATCAGGCGTCGATCACCACAACACAGAAGCGAACCATCGGCGGAATGCAGTTCAAGCTTCTGCTGCCATCACGAGCCACCCGCAGTCGGGCGTGACGGTCAATCAGATGGTGGTGAAGTGTCTCGACGTGCAGAGTCTGGTCACTTGCGATCAGGTGAAGGTGGAAGCTCGATGATGCAGACTCTCATGCACCAGCCACACGGAGAAGAAAAGAAAACTTATAGGTATCTGTGTCCCATCTGCTTCAGATACCTCGACAGTAGCCTTGCCATCAACAGGAATCCTCTCCTTCGACTGCTGCGGCAACTACATCTGCATCCACTGCGTCACCGACATCAACCTCCGTACTCATCGGTGACCAGAAATTTCCAAGCAGACTCTCATCAAGCCGCTGTGCTGCTTCTGCAGGACTGAACAGCCGAAGCTGCTCGATGTGGACGAAGCAGCCCCAGCCAAGCAATACATCGACACGCCTGTGGAGACACCCGTCAAAAAAGAGAGGTCTGTGCCGAAGCTCGTGAGGCTGTGGCGTATCCTCGATCTCATGCAGACACCGACAAAGCGATCCGAAAGAGAGCGGACGGTCGACCGAACAACGAGCAGATACCTTCTATCCTCGCATTTCGAGTGAGGAAGTCTGCAGGCAAGCGCCACAACACGACGTAGACCCAGAGCTCGACAGCAGTGGCGAGACACCATAATTAGATAACAGTAGATGAGTGTAGTTGAGGCCAGCTGATACTCGGCTATGCGAAGCGATACCCGAGCGACTGCTCTCGCTGTCTAGATGCTGGTCCGAATCCTTCGAGCTCGGCGGCTTGCTTCAGTGTGATGCTTGTGTTCAGATTGAGGATCTTTTGTTTCTTCTTTCTGTAGTTCGCCTGGAAGTACGGCAGGTTGAAAGAGACGTCGTGTGCCTCGAGGATCGAGCTGTTGTCAGGGGGGTTTTTGTGGGAGAGAAGCGCGGGAGATGTGGCTTCTTTCGCAGATATGCTGTGTGAGCCGGTCTGGGTTGGGAGGAGTCTTTGGTTCGCTTCGGTGAGAGACAGGCCTTGACACGCTTTGATCGACAGAGGACTGCCGGGCTGCTTCGAGGAGTGTGTCTGCTTGATGGTCAGGAGTGGTCGGGATTTGCCTGCAGCAGCGACGAGCTTCATGTTGAGGATGGTCTTGCCCATCAGTGTTGGTTTGAACGTAGCTCGGATGAGGCTGTCGAACTTGGACTGGTTGCTGCCGATCGATTTGTTCTGTTGGGGAGAGCTGAGAGCTGGCTGGTGTGGGTCTGAGACTTGTCTCCTGTGTAATGACTTGATGAGTCCGGGAATGAGCGGGTTGAGCTTGATCGTTTGATGTGTTTGTGGCTGCTGCTTGAGGTCGAGAGTAGGCTTGAAGTAGAACCGGGTTCTTTGATGCAGGCGATGAGTGTGGTCTGTGAAGGGTGATTGTTCTTCGGTGTCGCTGTTGTTGTCAGAAGACTCTCGGTTAACGAAGGAGACGAGTCTTCGTCGCTCGTTACCAGAGCTGTGGTCTGAATCCTTCCTGTGGTGCGGAGGGTACTTTGAGTTCGCTTTTCTAGTGAATAATGGCTGTTGTGGTGGCTGCTCCTGCGGCTGCTCTATCGCAGTCTTCTTCAGACTTGGTGCTTGAATGCTAGGCAGTTTTGCAGGAGGCCGACTTAGTGTCAGAGAGCTGGTGTCTCTATTGGGATTATGTTCTTTTTCTGATGTTGTTTGATACTTCCGCCTCTTCCTTCTTTCTTCAGGCGATCGAAAGTCATCGATTGGGGAGTGATTGGGAGACCTTGGGAACTTGGTTTTGGGGACGACTATTTCAAGTCCAGTCTTCTTGCCCAGATTCTGTTTGATCTGGATCATGCGAAGCTACTTCTTGGTAGTATCCTTCCTCTATCATCTCGTGCACTTGCGTCACCTTCTTCGTGACGTTAATCTCTTTGATGCGGAAGGAGCTTTTAATCTCATCTGCGATTTCTTTCCGAATTTTCGCGAGACTGGAACTCGAAGATGCTGGAAGCTTCGATGTAGGATTTCTCTCGAACAGATCGAGCAACGAAATAAGCAGATCTTGTCCTACTTTTTCGAAGCACGATCTGGTGAATGGCACCTGGGTTCCGAAGGCGAGGTCTTTCTTCTTCGAGGAGTGGTATCCGATTTCAAGAGTGAATGAATGGATAAGGTGCGAGTAGCGGAATGTCGCCACTCGAGAACACTGCTCTTTGGTCCTCGGAGCCTTCTCAAGGGGGTTGTGCTCTTTGGCTCCCATCTGTTTCTGGGAAAAGTCGCACGCGGAGTAGCAGAAGGAAGGGTTGTTGATCTCCATGATCTTTGCAAAGGCTCTGGTCTCGACTTGCATGAGGAAGCCCAAGCTGTTGCCGTAGAAGAAGTTGTCTTTGAAAGACCCGTGTGCGTGGAAGTCGCAGAAGAAGAAGATGCGTTTATCGTTTTGAAAGAAGTTGATGAGTTTGCAGATCGCGAAGACTGACGGCTGCTGGCGAGGCTCGGGATCACAGTAGTATCTATTCAGGTTCTTGCCGAAGCCGTCCGTGCGGAAGTGGCCTCGCTGAACGCCGTCTGGGTTGATCATCGGAATTATTTTGAAGACGAACATCTCTCGAAGTAGTCTCGCCTGTGAACTAGTCTGGTCCATCAGGAAATCTATGGCTCCTTTGATGCCGAATGATGCTGGCGTTTCTCCTGGATGCACTCGAGCGGTGAGGAATATGACCACCTTCGAGTTTTCAAATCTTATAAGCTAGTTAGGTACCTCTTCGCTCTGGCGTCCTCCGAGTTCGCTTCGGGGAAGAGTCCTTCGGCCTTCAGCTGTTCGCTCTTCTGCAGTATCTGCGAGTGGCTCGAGATTGTGAGCAGGTCAATTCTGTTGCCATCGAAAGATCGGGTGAGCAGCTCTCGCTTGTAGTATATCGAACTGGAGTTCTCGAAGCTTTTGTCGAGAGAATCCAAGTAGATCTGCAGGTCAGCATAGCTGTAAGGATAGCTCATCGCGAAGTACACAGGAGTGCACCTGTCTTCGGAGGAGAACTTGAAGAAGAAGTTCGCCTCGGTCTCGTTCATGTAGTTTATCTGATGATGTGCCATCTACTGCGATCTCTGCTGGCTCGGTCGTCTTCATCCATTCCGCGGAGTCTCCTATTTTGTACACAGGCCGAAACTTCATTCTCTGCTTTTCATGCTTTGTTAAGACTCGCTACGATGGGGATCATCAAATTGAGGTCTCTGATGCAGAACTTAACATTGGTTCCTGCAGGTATTCCAACCACTCGAAAGTAAAACCAGCTTCTGCAGTTGTTACTCTTGCCATTGTAGTCGCAGTCTGGTTCGGTCCTGATATAGAGCTGCTCACAAATGCCTTACTTTGACGGTTCCATCGTTGCGAACGAAAGCAGATCCGAGGTTACCAGACTCGAAGCATGAGTCGACTCTGATCTGCATCATCTCATCCTCCTCGAAACTCTTTCTGTACTCTAGATCAAATGTTTTTCTTTGTTTCGAGCCATTTACCATTAAGAAAATTTTGCAAAGGTCAAACAGCAGTATAACAAAAATTACAGCCCTTAGCTGATAGTGGAAAGACTTTGTCCGTCTTCAGAAGCAAAGTCCAACCAAGTGAACTTTTTTCAGGGTGTCGTGGGGAACGAGGCCAGCCAGTTGTTTCTACAAGACCCTGCTGTCTATTAGAATTTTCTCCACACTCATATTCAGTAAACTCAATTCATGTCAAAGGACTTTTTTGAAAGAGCGCATGACGAATACCTTCGCCAGCAGGAAAGCCAACAGAAAGAGTGGAATCATGAGCGACTGGTGCTGCAGTCGAGGATCGGAGAGCTCGAAAAGCGGATTCAAGACTACGAACAAAGGCAAGTCAGCCTTAAAAGTTCTCAAGGTGCGCTTTTGAGCGAGCTGAGCAAGTTCGATAAAAGCGAAAGTATCAGAAATACCAACCTGTTGCTTGTACGCTTTTTGATTACAAACAGCAAAACCTGACCTCTCAGCTCAAAGAACTGAAATCAAGCTCGCAAGGCCTCAATGCTCAAACAACGAAACACGATCAAGACTCGAACTCTTTCAAACCTGCATCTGATGAAATCTTGGTGATGAACCCCATCAACAACCAAGACCTCGAAGTAGTCATCTCTTGTATGAGCAGAGTTACTAGATGAAGCAGCTGACGAACCGGTTTATAGTAAGAAATTCATTAGCGAGAGCAAGTTAAAGCCCGACCGACTTTCGAAGACGCGATTGGTAAATGCATTTGACCAAGAATCGAAAAAGCACCAACAACTGCATCAACAGCTGCAGCGGTACAGAAGCTCTCGAGGCTCACCAGGCCAGTATTAGCCAAAAGCTCAAAAGAGATTCGACTCATCACAGCAAGAGTGCACAGAAAAAGATAAAAAACATTCAGTGTCTCGAACTTGAGAGTAAGGAAGACGTCGTCAAAACTCGTTCTAGAATCAAGCAATGTCTTTCGCCCGTCGCCTCGCACAAAGACTTCCGCGACCAAAAGATCTTCGCTGCAAAGAAAGACCTCAAACCATCGAATAGCAAGCCGCGGAAGAGCAAGATCTCAAGATCCAGTTCTCGCAACAAAGAGGCCACCACGATATCCACCTACAAACAGATATCCGAGCAGCTCGGCAAAAGTGGCGAGACCTCGAACTTCGCATACCTCGACCACCAGGGCCTGACCTTCAGGAACAGGCGAACATCCAAGCACAACGAAGCATCGCACATCGCATTTCCCAAATCGAACAAACACAAGCTCTCGAAACAAACCCTCACCAAAAACACCGAGCAGATGTGTCTCGAAGCAGAACAGTACAGCCAGAGGGTCCTCATGGCCAAGAAAAAGCCTCCGAGACTCTCCATAAAGACGCCAGGAACCATCAAGGCTGCCGACAAGAACGAAAGCTCGAGGCGACAGAGGTTCGTTCAAAGAGATATCGGATTCGTGCACTCTGTCCACGGACATTACTCAGAGCTGCAGCTCAAGTACTTCAGACAGAAGGATCACTCGATGGAGAAGATCTCTCGCAAGGCGCTGCTGTGCACCTCCAAAGAAGACTCATCGCACAACGAAGCGAACAAGAACACTCCGATATCGCAGATCAGACTTGAAAGAGACCAGCGAAACTCAGTGAGTTCTTTCAGGAGCAAGCCCAAGCTCGCGAACACTCGAGAGAAGAACCCTCTTCTCCCGAAAGACTTCAGCAGGAAAATAGCAGTCGACAGTCCTTCGAGAGAAGCGCACTCCAGCTCCCAGAACGGCTTCCACAGCAAGTTCGAGGCCTGCTCTCCTTCGTTCGAAATACCATTCTCTCATCCCCTCAGCGACCTGCACTTGCATCCGAAGATTCCCCCCACCGACAAGCCCACCGCCAGCGAAGCGATCGACAGATACTCGACACACGAGCAGTTCGTAGCTCGTCGAGATGTCCCGCAGACCAGCAAGCACAAAAGCAAGTCGAAAAGCCCTTTGACCCAGCCCAAGCCTCCTTCGGTGAGCAAGAAAGACATCCTCAAGATCCTCAAAATGCATCGACAGCTGCGCGCACGCGTCTTCAACCTGCAGAGCAAACTGCGCGACACGCATGCGGTAGATCACCATGAGTAATATAATTGCATATAATTTTCTGCTCAGAGTATTCTGATGGCGAACTTACTGCGATATGGCGACGAGTTTCTCATCCGATACTCAGGTCACAACCGAAAGCGACTCTCGGCCAATCAGCCGCGGTCCACAGAGAATACCTCGGTGACAGGAGTGATCGTGGGCATGGGGTAAGCGAGACTGACCAGATTCATGGAAGAATCAGTCTACTTCCAGTCTTGCCCGCAGAAGCCGGGAAACGAAGGCAGAGACCCCGTCAGTCACATGGTCAACTACCGAGATGCTGTTTTCAGGGTGACCCCGAAGCTCAACTTCGAGTTCCACAACGACTTCAAAGACACGAAGAAAAAGTTTGAGATGCTTCGAACCACGTACCAAGACAAAGAGTACATCCACGAGATGGAGAAGTAGCCTCCGATAAAGAAGAGTCCTTGAAACCAAAATGCAGAATCTAAAGGAGAGGATCGTCAAAGAGAAAGAGCTGAACAAGAAGATCATCAAAGAGAGTGAAGGAATGCCAGTCGCCTATGGCACCGACGTGCAGTTCATGCACAAAGACTCCCAGTTTTTCCTCACCAGAGTGGACGAGTGTGCACTGACCAAGAGAATCGGCTTCGGCTGCGAACTCAGCTCATGGTACAGCTCAGGCATGCTGTTCAAAATCCTACCCAAGTTCAAGTCTCGCGAAGTAGGCGAGATAATCCAAATAAACGATACAGTCATCATCCAAAACATCAACTGCAGCTTCTACCTCAACTTCGACGAGACTCCAGTGTCTGCACACCAAGATCCTCAGTGCTACCTCAACGACAAGTGCGACGAAACGATATTCAGAATAAAAAAGATTATAACCGACCCGTCTTTCGAGCGACGGATCATGTTTCTCAGCCAAGAAAGCGAGTGTTCCTGGAAGATCAAGCTGCACGGCAAGTCCACCCACCCCAACGCAATATCAGTCTTGGGCAGCCAGCTCATCCGACTGCAGCACACGGAAACCAAAGGACTGATCGGCGCGACCATTCCTCACGAGAACTCAGACATCGCAGAGATCTACGCGCAGAACTACTTCGGCAAGTCTGCACCCGAGCTTAACTCGCTCGATACTATATGGGAAGTTCAGCACGCAGATGCAGAGGCGTTCGGCGGCAACTTCGACTGCCACAGACAGACGAACGCTCTCGGCGAGGAGTCCAGGATATCCTCCAAGATCCGTCTGCGCCACTTCTTGACCGGCAGGTACTTCAGCATGATCGACTTCTCCTCAGCCTTCAAGATCGCAGCACTCTCCGGAGCCTACCAGTCCGTCGAGCTAGGCGAGTTTGCGTCTATCCAATTCGAGCCTCTCCTGAAGGGCTTCAACGAGCTGCTCTACGGCTACTCCTACTACGTGAAGTGCAGCAGCGAAGTAGACCCAACTCTTTACATGAGGAGCTCTTTGTATAAAGTAAACGCAGACTCCATCCACCAGAGCTTCGAGAGCGAAGCATCCAACAAAGACTCGGGCTTCAACCCGATCCAGAACGACGCGAAGTACCTGTCGAAGTCTCAAGTTATCATCAAGAAAGAGTTCTCCACCGAAGACGCCTACAGCATCAAACAGATCGACTCGAAGTTCATCAGAGACATCCTCTTCGTGCGCTCGGGAGTCGTGCGGCTGAACAGCGTGCTCCACAAGATCCGAGCAAAAGGCATCCAGTCTTTCAGCGAAGAATACTCTAGAGTCGTCAAGCTTATCCAGCAGCTGATCTGCTTCGTCATCGACATTGACTACTCGAACGAAATAGACTTCGGCCAGCTCTCTGCAGACGCGAATCCTCAGAAACAGATGATCATAAAGAACATGGGCATCATCGAAGTGCTGATCGACATCACCATGATTCCGCTCAAACTCGAGATGACTGCAGACACGCAAGGGTCACTCATGGGAGCGATATCGTTCTCCTACACTGGCGTCAAGTTCATCATCCAAAGCTACAAACCCAACGAGCTCTACGCCTCTCAGTGGCTGCGAGCGATCATGACGAAGTCAGTCGAGATCGAAGAGAAGTACAACATCAACACCAACTCGATGCTCACCGAGCTGCTCGATAACAATCGGAGAATCCTCGAAAGCAAGATCGACGAAGAGCTCATCGGTTCGTTTCTCCAAGACATCTTGAGGACAGGCAAAAAACACCCGAAGTACCTGATCACCCTCACGGTCCTCTGCATGTGCAACGGAGAGCCGATCCGAAAGAACCAGAAAGTCCTCTGCAAGCTGATGCTGTCCAAACAAGAGGTCATGGACAAGCTGAACGTCAGGATCATGGAGAAGTCGGGAGACATCTGCTACTTCGACGAAGTCGACAAAGAGATCAAGAACATCAACGTGTTGGGCAACAGGTCGGAGAACGCCAGACACGAAACCTTCCGACTGTACATCCTCCAGCTCATCAAGCTCTTCTCAGCCATCTGCTTCCAGAAGAACGTCACCGGCATCAACCTGCTGCAGAAACACTTCCCCTACGAGATGTGCTGCAAGATCGTCACCAACAACTCGATCCACCCCGAAGTCCGCGCAGTCTTTCTCTCGCTAGTGAGAGACTTGTGGGTCAACATCGAGCCCTACAACACGATCGTGGTACCCAAACAAATCGTCCTGTGGACCGAGTTCCAAGAACACACCTTCCCGATGTCCAAACAAGACTTCTCGAAGCACTCGAAGCTCATCTCGCACGTTATCAAAGAACTGCAAGCAGTCAAAGAGAGCCCGAGCATCCGAAATAACATCAAGATCCTCAAGCTGCTGCTGCAGCTCTTGAGCATCACGAGGTATGTCTCGCTGACCAGAACCTTCGTGCTGCTGGGCTTTCTCGACAAGGACCAGCTCAACGAAGTGCTCACTCATATCAAAGATCTCCTCTCTGCAGCGAACCACGCAGTCACATCCGAGCAACAAGAAAAGCTGCAGGTGGTCAAGTCCAGTATGCCTCCATCACCCAGTCTCTCAATTGTTTAGAAAATCTGCCTTGAGGTACGCACCACTAGAAGTGGCAGTGTTATACGACGAGTGCAAACGGATCATCGGAAGGATACTGGGACTCGTCCTCAGGTTCCAGACCGAACTCAGAATGGAAGCCTTTTTCAGCATCTTCATAAGACAGATGAACAAGAGGAGAGAACTGCTCGATAACATGTCTGAAGTAAACGACTCAGCAATCGATATCAAGAAAGAAAGACGGTTCGCAGCAGTCCAAACCATCACCAAAAGGATATCGAAGATCAAACCTCTGCAGTCGTCACAGACGAGGCTGTTGATAGCCCCCGAAGTGATCATCGAAGAAGCTTCTTTCATCGAGAGCTGCGTGAAGGAGCTGAGCGGCTTGCTCGAGGATTGCATGGGAGTGAACTTCGATAGAAAGGATAACTTCAAGCTCATCATCGTCAACTCGAAGAACATCGAGAACATCTCGCTCAAGACAGAGCTTCTGCACCTCATGAACCAGATCCACACGCAGTCTCTGTACTTCAAAGAGGTCTACTCCAACGTGCTCTTCATCGACCCCGAGAGGAAGAAAGACTTCAGTGTGGCACAAGATGCCATGGGAAAGCTCATCAACATCTCGATGACTGTCACCAAGTGGTACGACGAGCAGTCGCCTAAGGAGGCCGATGAACTCCTCGCGATCATCGCAGAGCTGGAGAACTCGATGAATGTCCCGATCAGGGTCTGTCGCTTTTCCAAATATGTTGAATCGACGTCAGACATAACAGGCGAGCCTCTGTCGCCGAAGATCAGCAGCAAGAACGAGTACATCTTCGAGATGTACCTGCAGTTCAAGAACAACAACCCCAACCTAAGCATGCAAGACATCATGAGGAACGTCGGCATCTTCGAGCAGATCCTGAAGATCATCGACTACGACTTGACGTTCAACTTCTACGTCGAAGGCAAGCGACACCAGTCTCTGATCAAAAAGCTCTACCAGTTTATCATCCTCAGCTGTCGGAACAACGAAGTCAACAAGATCTACTTCGCAGCTCACGAGAAGCTCTTCATGGAACACATGCAGATCGACTCGAGCATCGGAGTGGAGCTGCTGCTGGACCACATCCTGCCCTGCTGCAAAGACGCCATTCTGGACAACGACAAGTTCGAGGCAGTCTTGAATGTGATATCTGACTTCATCATCCAGCTGTCTTCCTTCGATGCTTCGAAGTCGATACTTCTGAACTGCAGCGTATCTCTGCTATACAATGATGGATTTCCGATCAAATCGAACCAGAACAGACTCATCAACTGCATCTTCAGGAGAAACAACGAAGAGATTCTGCTCGACAACTTCAGGGCAGAAGACTTCACCGATAGACTGGCGCAGGAGTTCCAGAACTTTACCATCAAGTTCGACAGCAAGAACGGCAAGTATCTTGTCATCAACTCGAACTACATCAACTTCGTCGTCGCCATTCTCAACACCCTCACTGCCTGCGGTGAAGGAAAGAACTCATACTCTGAAAACTACGCTCAGAACGTACTCAGTCTCGAGCTGATCTTCGAAATCCTCAATCTCTCGAACGTCGACTTCATGCTCAAGTCATCTCTCATCCGCTTCCTCTTCGACATCTTCATCGAGATCGAAAACGAAGGGCCTCTGCAAATGAAGCCTGTCTTCTCCAAAGTCGTCCAGCTGCTCTTCAACGAGTTCGCAGAGGTCATCGACATCTTCAGGAAGAAAGGATCCCCAGTCTCTGCACTCTACCCCAGCCTCAACCTCACCTCCACTGAATACCTCACCTTCAACGGCATCAAGTCTGCAGAAGAAGTCTACCGTCAATACGCCATCTCACTCGTCGATTGCTTCACATCACTCGCCAACAAGGAGTCCAAGATCATTGCGAACAGAACCCCAGGCAGCCAGAGCGGAGGCATCAGCGACATCATCGTGCAGATCACCAGCATCACCATGAAGTTCACAGACGTGATCGACGAAGAGGTCAAAGAGCGACTCGAGAGACTGCGAGAGGCTTGCTTGATGACAGGCAAGACCGAAGAGTTCGCTCCGCAGGAAGGAAATCTAGAGAAGGTCACGCACTACAGGAGACCCACATCGACCACGATCATCTCGAGATACATCGGCAAGAAGCCCTCCCAACCATTCGTCGAAGTGGACGAGTCGAAGCTGGCGGAAGCCTACAGGATGTTCTACAAGGTGCTCACTTCTGCCTCGTTCAACCGAACGATCGAGAAGGAATTCGAGCAGTGGATCAACATCATCAACCACCTGGAGGTCAGCGGTGAAGAAGAGACGAGGATGTTCATCGACTTTTTGAAAGATACGGTCAACTACTTCAACAACAACATGCACATCATCGACGAAGGCTTGACTCTCACCGGTCTCAAGCTCTTTAGGAAGTTCATCGAGAGCGTCACCGGCATCGAGACACTCACAGCAGTCGAGTGGGACTCGTATGTGTATGAGAAGTTCAAGACGAAGATCGTCCGCAGACAGAATCTCTTGCTCGAGACTGCTATCGTCGAGTGGATGTGCAACATCTTGACCCAGCGTCGCTCGCCAGTTCTCTTCGAAAGCTCCATCAAACTCTGCATCGCACTCTTGTTCGGCGGGAACGCTCGCTGCCAACAGCAGTTCCATGACAACATCCTCCAACAGACAGAAACCAACAAGCTTCTAATCAACCTAAACTCTGCCTTCTCCGACAGGTTTAACCTTATCGCTGCCGAGATGAAATCATCGAACGACCTCAAGCTTAGAAACATCCTCAACGAGAAGTACGACATCCGGCCGATGAAAGCACTGCAAGACAAACAGCTGCTGAAGAAGAAGACATCGATGCTTGTGAACAAGCCGCTCAGTGGAGGCAAGATCGAGCAGAACATCTTCAGATTCCTGCAGCTGCTTTGCGAGGGCCATAACTCGCTCTTGCAGGATCTGCTGCGAGAACAGTACCCAGACAGCAAGACTCTGGTGCAGATCAAGAACGTGAACTTCATCTCTATCGCATCGAAGTACATCGGTCAGCTGCTGAAGTTCGTCAACCCTGAGTGCGTCGACTTGGTTCTGCAGATCATCGACTTCCTGATCGAGTCTGTGCAGGGTCCGTGTCAAGCAAACCAGCTGATGCTCTTCGACACAAAAGTCGTAGAAGTCGTCAAAGACTTCATGAACGACCTCATGGTGCAGAGCAACTACTTCGAGCAGATGTTCGACGGATACCAAAAAGAGCTCGGCAATCTCGTCACGAAATCGATCAGTCTGCTCAACTCGCTGCTGGAAGCCAACAACGACGCAAAGATGATCAGCTACATGGCTCAAAACCTCAACTTCGAATTCCTTGTCGAGTGTCTGGTCAAAGAGTTCAATCAGTTTTTGAGCAAACAGAAGTCCTTCGACGGAAAGAACATCAAAGAAGTGCTTATGCAGCAAGAGAACAGGCGACTCTGGGACAAAGAAGAAATGGAGGGCTTCAACATCTTCTTTCTACTGCGCATGCTGCAGAACAGCAGTCATGAGCTCGGCAATCGGATGGCTGAGTTGGAGCTCAAGTACCCGCAGGCGTTCGAGTTCTACTACCGGTACTCGGCTCACATCGAGATCGTTTTCGAAGAGAGGCTGATCACCTACTTCTTCGTAGTGCATCCAGCTTGCTTCAACCTTGACGAAATCACCAAGCAGCTAACGATCAGCTCGGTCAGTCTCGACAGTCCTGCAGAAAAGATTGGCGACTTCATGGAACAAGTGCCCTACCTCTTCGACATGATGGACGACAAAGCCTACATGCGGTCCTGGCGCTACCAAGTGAACCCGAACCTCTACCGCATGACTAGACTTGCCACTCTAGTCAACACGATCATCATCAACCTCATCATGTTCGTGCAGTTCGGAAAGAGAGCCATCAGAAACCTCCCGGTGACCAACCAAGCCTTCGACGAGAACGAACTGACCTTCCAGGTGCTGGCCATCACCCACAACATAGCTTCATTCTTCCTCATCGTCTACTGGTTCCTCCTCGAGAGCAGGATGAGCAACATGGGTTGCTGGCGCTCGCTGCTCAAAGACTGGAGAAAAGAGATCGTCGCATCGCCGCTGAGGAAGCCAGAGTCGGAGGAAGACCAGCTTGTCATGATGAGTCTCTCGAAGAACTTCGCGAAGCTGACCCCAGACGAGAAGTACAGCATCATCAGATACAGAAACAGTCTGCGAGGCTTCGACGGCACCTACAACAGCCTCGAGTACTGGGTGAGGACGATCTCGCACATCTTCAAAGACAAGACGCTGACCTTCCTCATGAGGTTCTTCCTCCTGTCCATCCTCGGCCTCTATTTCCAGACCCAAGGCTTCTTGTTCGGCTATTCGATTCTGATGCTCGATGCCATCTTCTGGTCCGAAACCATGACGAACGTCATCAAGTCGATCACTCACGGTGGTGCGCAGTTCGGCTTGACCGCGCTGCTGGGTAGTCTCTGGTCATGCAGCGGGCATCGTGGTCTACAACTACAGTTTGTTCGCATTCTTCTACGTCGATGACACCTTCTTCAACAAAGCGACTGGTCCGATCTTCGGCGAGAACATCTGCGTGTCTGTCTTCCAGTGTTTCCTCACCATCCTCTCGCTGGTACTCGTAGCTTACTGCAGGAGCCGAGGTCTTCCGGAGGAGTCGGTGATGTGATTCTTCGACAGTCGTTCAAGTGGGAGAACAGAGACACCTACTGGGTTCGGTACATCTTCGACTTTTCATGCTTCATCATCATCAACCTCATCTTCCTCAACCTCCTGCTCGGCATCATCATCGACACCTTCGCTGGTAGACTCTATCCACTCAGGCCTCAGAGACAAGAAGTCCAAGATCGAAGCGAGCGCGGCTTCAGAGTGCTTCGTCTGTTCACTAACCCAAGACATCGTAGTCTCTCCTCACGCAGTTCTCCAAGCAGCTGCTCGCCTTCGAGAAGCACGTGGAAGAAGACCACAACGTGTGGAACTTCCTCTACTTCATGTACTACCTGCAGAACAAAGACTTCACCGAACACACCGGCATCGAGTCGAGAGTGAAGTCGATGATCGAGCGAGAAGACTCCTCGTGGATACCCATCCTCAAGACTGCAGCCATCTCTGAAGACAACCAAAATGAGAAGATCGATCTGCACCTCGACAATCTGCTGTCGACCATCATCGAGATCAACGGCAGACTGCGCAGCAGCGGTCTGTCTCGAAGTAAAGCCATGGAATAAACATCCGCCATCGGACTGACCACCGACTGATGAACACAGCCACAGGCTTCTATAATTTTATGCTGCCACTCTCTCGTGTGCGTCTCTACCTGTCTCGCCGTGTCTGCAGCCTCCATCAGTCTCTCCTCTGCACCGTCGATCGATGCTGAAGTCTCTCAACACACCATGCAGCTTGCAGATCTTATCTGCTGACTGCTGTTGCTTAGGCTCAGGATTAGGAGTGTTTGATGGTGCAATATCACAGGTGATCAGTAAACAGAGAATTTAGCAAGTGTGAGATCGGATTTATTCTCACCTATCGCCACGCCAAAAAGAACACGAAACATGACAAAAAATTCAAATCCGATTATAATCGACTGTCAAGGATTCC
>JFJP01002103.1_pt1 | contig 14635 bp, 12 predicted proteins | sample 431651 | NCBI WGS metagenome assembly JFJP01 (sample SAMN02602958, study PRJNA72255) | Microbial mat metagenome, whole genome shotgun sequencing project. | biome: fresh water; feature: sink hole; material: water; isolation source: purple microbial (photo- and chemosynthetic) mats found in...
GGTCAACTCGGGAACCCGGCGATCGAGAACAAATTCATGCACGGCGTAGAGCGTCTTCTCGCCGCACTGGCCGTCCGTCTTTGAACCGGTGATGAGTTGCATCCATTTGACCGCTCGGGACACGCCGTGCTGTACTGCCGAATCGAACACGAGCAGGTCGAACCTGGGCGGCAGGTCGTTGCACCGGCACTTGTCCCAGTATTCGCTGCGGTAGATGTCAGCGACTTCTTCGTGGCTGATGGTGCGGACGGGGTGCTCAGCAATGCCGTGGGCCTTGTCCCAGGCGTCATCCGTGGCTTCGGTGATACCCATGTTGGTTGCACCGCCGCGGTCGGATGGGTCATCAACGAACCCGCCCTCGCGCTGGAGGATGAACTTCAGGCATTCGTCAAATCGGCTCATTGCCCGTGCCTTATCAAGCAATCGTCCCTGCTTATCTTGGTGTCGAGCTTCGTATCAATCTTGTCGAGTTTTTCAAAGATGGCCTTGCCGAGAAGCGTTACGTCCTCACGCTTGGCGTAGTCCCCTGCAATGAGTATTTCAACCTCACTGACCCTCAACGCCAATTCCGTATCGGCTTTCTGCAGGTCCTTGACGCTGTCCCACACGACCTTCAGGATAAAGCCGAGGAGGACACAGAACACCCCCATGATCGCATTAACCATCGTTTGATCGATCATGCCACAAGCTCCATAAGGGTCAAAATTTCATCAATGGAAAGAACTTCGCAGGCCCCATTATAACTCGAAGTTCTAAGAGAAGTACATAGGGCAATCGATTGGTTATTTGCAATCGGCATGCCCTCGGGCTGCCGCACCGCATAATGCTTGACACGCAGTGCTGACGCGCCTCTTGAAACTATTTTGCCTTCCGGCTGTTTGACCTTGACCAGGTGGGGTTTTGCCGTGGCGCCCGCCCGTGTTTCCGGTAAAACAGCAAACTGCGCACTTATACCGACTCTGGCAAACTTCGTCGCCTTTACCCACGCATTGTCTTTCCAGACATAACCCCTGCCGGCATCCTCACCTGCCCCGCCAGCCGACTGGGTGGACTGCTGTGTCGGCAATGCGGGTACAACAGGCGGATCCTCACTCGAGCCAAAGAAGCCTGCGGCAAAGAAGCCTGCAGCTAAGAAGCCTGTGGTGAAAAAGCTCATTACACCGCCGTTACCGGGTCACCGGGCTTGCCGGTTCCACTGATCGGGTTGCCGTTGAACTGCGTCACGTTGACTGCGAAAGTCGTGGCACCGAGCTGGGCAATGACTTCCGCTGCCACTTCGCTGGCCGTTGGCGCCGAGCTGCCACTGGTGCTGATCCCCTGCGCCTGGACAGGAACCGTGTAATTGACATTGACCTGAAAACTTCCGAGGGTCTGCACTACTGGAATACCGCCACCTTCAACGAACAGGTTGCCCGTGATCGTCAGGTTATGATTCGATTCCATCGGCCTGACCCGCCACGCGCCCTGCAGGAAGTAATACGGTGGAATCGACAGGCCGGCACCGAGATCGTCGGAGCCGACTTGCCTGAATACCATGCCGTATTTCAGGTTATCCGACAGAGCCGCCCAATCGACCCAGCGGGAATACAACTCCGTGGCCGTGACCGAAGCAGAATCGAGGATGACCCGTTTAGTCGACGGGTCGAAGGTTATTGCCATCAGGCATAGACCCGATCAACTTCCGCGACCAGAGACAGCGCAATGGCCTTGCTGCGCGTCAGCGTGCCAGTTGCCGCCGCATACTTGCCCGTTCCAGGCTTGATGCCGATCAGGACCACGTTCTTGTCGGTGCCTGCCGTGCCGCCTGCCGAGTCTCCGTCGTAGTCGAACGTGAAGGCAATCGAGCCGGCGCTGACCGTTCCGGCGATCGGGTTGTCGCTGGCATCCAGCACCGAAATGGCACCAGACTCCCCGAAGTCGTCGCCCGCGCCAGGCCCCGCCGCGTACATCAAACGATAGCTTGAGCCGGAACCGACCAGCGGGGCATTGAACGTCATCGTTCCTGCTGCCGTGTAGGGGTTAAGGCGCTTCGTATTGCTGTCGTCGTAGAACTCGACACGGTTTGAGTCAGCCGAGAGCACGTCGTCAATGAACACCGACTGCGACGTTACCAGCGTGTCGCCCACGAAGGCCAGAAGGTCAGATTGAATCTTGCCGTTCTTGACGCCTGCCGTGCCGCCCGTGTTGATGTCGCTGTTCTGGCGCAGCAGGTATTGAATCTTGGCGTAAATCTGTTCAAGAGTACCGCCGTTGCCCTCAATGATGATCTTGAAGTCACGCGCCACGCCGGCAATCGTTCGAGACTGGTTGGCCGTGAAGTAGGCTACCGTAATGCCGGAGTACGGAGCACCAGACATGGCCGCATCCCCCGTCGCCTGCACCGCGCCAAGCAGGCCGGTAATCTTCAGATCGTCCTCGTTCGCCACAAGGAAGTTTTGCTTGAACGCGCCAGTCGCCGTCGATCCAGTGTCGGCAAGGGTTGAAGCCTTGAACTTCTTGCCGTACTCACGGATGTAGGCCTTCGCATAGGTTCGCTTGTTCAGCGAAACGTTGTCATAGACCTTGACGCCGACATTGAACTGATCGGTGAAAGGGAAGTTCGTTGCTGCATCTGCCGCATCAATGTGGTAATACGGCTGGCAGGTTGTGGCCGGGGTGATCGAGCCGAGGCCGACGAAGCCGCAATACTCAGCCGTCTTGACGCCGGCTGCATTCCACTCAGACCAGCCTCCATCCCGCAGCGCGTTGCGGGTGCTGGTATCGGCCCAATTCCAGCCGGAAAACGTAGCGCCGTCTGTGCCGATTTGAAACTGGCCGGACAGGCTATCTATACCGTACATGGGAAACGGAGAATCCTGCTTTACTGCCGTGGCCCACGCATCAACAAGAAAAGAATAGACGGCCTGTAAAGTAACCCCGTCTTTGAACACAAGACCGCCTGCTTCTAACAACTGAATTGTCTTGGCCGGTTCGTTGATGACGATGTTCACGCCCTCAGTAAGTCCAGATTTGGATGTGATTTTTGCCATGATTAGACCCCTAGAAGGCGATTACCATTACTGGTGTTAATGAAGTGCGGAATCACCCGCAGGTTGTTTTCAACGTGCAGACCACAGACCTCTTTCCCTCTCAGCGGGATGATGTGATCTACATGGTGCTGGTGTCCCGTCACGTCTGTCAGATACTTTGCATTCGCGTAGCACCGCTTGATCTTCTCGTCATCAGCCCACCCCGGCACTGCTTGCAGCTTTGCAGCGTTCCTGCGCTGCACCTTTGCGGACTCACGTTCAGGGTGGCGCTGCCTTGTTGCCTTTGCGTGCTGCTTTGTCTTTTCAGGGTTTGCCTTTTGCCACGCAGCGGTGCGCTCAACAGCCTTGCGCTTGCGATCCTCTGCTTTTTCGGCATACGCAGTGTCAGTTGCCAGCCGTTCCAAGTACGCGGCATGGGCCGCGTCCCGCAGCGCCTTAACCTTCGGGTCGCCCTTTGCAAGATAGCGACGGTTGCGCTCACGGCTCAGGGCCTTCTGGCGCTCCCATTCTTCCTGCGTGCAATCTTGTTTTCTCTTGGCCATCAATAATAATTCCTGTCGATAGTCAGCGTGACCGGCAGGGATGAGTCGGTCGTGCCAAGGGACAGGTTGCGGAAGTAGTACGGCACATAGCCCGGTTTGATGAACCCAACATCGACCGTCTGCGCTCCAGAATAGGTGTAGCTATACGTCGTCCCGGCCAGTGAGTCGCGCTGATCGAGGATTGTTGTCGTGCCAGCCGTCAGAACAACGGCATCACAGCCTGTTGGCAGGCCGGCGAACGTCACCGTGTTGCTGTCCAGCGGGAAACTCACCGCGTTCTGTGCTGCCGTGTTGGTCAGCGTGATAATGCGCAGGAAGGTTATCGCCGTCGTGTTCACGATGCCGGTGACAATCCTGATCTTCAGCTTGAATCCCGTAACGGGCGAGATCGTTTCGCCAGTCAGATTCGTTGTGTTCAGCGTATTCCATGTGCCGTTCCAGCCCGAGCCCGTGTCAATCTGGTAGGTGATCGTGTAGTTGCCGATGGTTCCGCCTGACATGACCGGCGTGACGTTGGCAAAGCCAGTATGCCCTTGGGCGAAGTACGGCATTTCCCAAATCGCTTCAGCACCGATGGCCCGCATCTCGATACCGCCCGCGCTGTTGAACTTTGCCACCCCCGCAGGATTCGACCAGTACGCCGATGTCTCTGCGGTCGGTTCGTTCATCACCAGAGCAATTGCGCCATACTTGTTGCCCTGGTACAGGTCGAGCCAGTGCGTCCCATACACGGAGGTCTGCCCCGTCACCAGAATCGCGCCGGTCGTCATGCCCTTGGTTTTGGTGTTCAATGAGGCAAGAGTCGACGTAAAGATGGCCTTCGCTCCGTGCGCCCACGGGGATGAGGAGAGAATCTGTTCGTACAGGCAGTTCTTGTCTGAGTTGATGGTGCTGGTCAGCGCCGTGCGCAGGCGACCAACAAACGCCTTTTGCAGCTTTATCGTATTGTTGTTCCCGCCCGAGGCGAGAACAATCCCCATTGCCGCGTAGTTCGGTGCCCAAACCCCTGTCTTCAGGTACGCATCAGGAGTGCCGATGTTCCGCGCCTTGATGTTCGTCGCCCCGGTATTGAGCAGGATGCCCGTGTAGGGGTGGCAATCCTCGACCGTCCCGCCCATGCCGAAGGTCACACCGTCGAGCGTGATCCGGTCACAGCCTGCGGCCACCGTCAGGCAGTAGTACGGAGCGGTTGCACTGGTGCGTCCAATGATCCGATCGTTGTAGTCCAGATCGTTGATGGCGATATTGACCGATGTGGCAATGTCGATGTTGCCGTTCATTACTCGCGGATTGTTGAACGTGATGTTCTGCGAACCAAGGATATTGATCGGCTTGCCGCTTGATCGTGCGTAGCCGATGATCCCCGTCTCAAGGTTATTGATCGTCAGCCCGGCGCAGTACGATACTTCGGTCGAGTGATCGCCTGTTCCGATGGTTGGGCGATGCGCCCATACCGTGTCAATCGTTCCCCCGGCGAAGTTGGAGGTCAGTTGCAGGGCGCGTGAATCCTGTGCCGAGTAGCAGCCAACGCCGACATTCTGAACATCCAGAGCCGTCGCGCATTCGCTGACTTGCAGTGACTCCATCACAGCGCAGTCATGCACCCTGACTGAGTACGCTTGGCTGAATATGGATCGCATCGACAGGGCGTAGATGTTCTCAAGATCGACAGCGCCGGCTGAAGTCGTGTTGAATTCTGGACGGCTGGCGATGGTTGCATTCGGAATCGAGTTGGTCTGCCGTGACGCCGTAGCGCATTCAGCCATCAGGATGTTCGGAATCCTGACCTTGCAGCCTGATTCCGGCACATGCCCAATCGTCCATTTCAGCGTGACATTGCTCGTTGCAATCGCCGCCGCATGTGGGAAATTGACATTGAGCGTGTTGGCCGCAACCACCTTCATCACGTAGCGGTCACTGGTCGCCCCGCCACTCGTGAAGTCGCAATAGACTTCGTTCCCGATAGCGTGACCGTGTGCCGTAGCGGTGATGACCAGCGTGTGCAGGCAGGAGACTGCACCACCCGTCAGTGCCGCCAGATGCGGGTAGCTGATGACGTATGTGCCGGTTCCCGTTACACCATAGATCGGGTAGGTTCCATCGACCCCTGTACCGGTAGTGAAGTTGCAATAGACCGATTCGCCTTGATTCAATCCATGTGTGGCGAAGCTGACCGTAACCCCCGGCCTGACCGTGACATTGCCACCGGCAATCGAGCCGACATACGGCACGGTGAAGTTGTAGGCATCCAGAACTGTGACGGTGTGGATGCCGTCAACCCCGCCCCCTGATGTGAAATCAAGACCGGTCTGTTGTCCAGAGTCCATCAGGTGCGCCGTTGCGCCGGTATTGACCGTGACAACATCGCCGGCCCATGTATACGTGCCGCTGATCGCTATGCCGACATACGTCCCGACCTGTGCCGCCAGTGACGCATAGGTCGCTGCCAGCGATGCGCTCTCGCCAAACTTAATGACGCCTGCACCGAATGTCTTGCAGAACTTGGCGCGTTTGTCGGTGTAGCCTTCGGCAAAGCCCAATGACTCACGCCGCCACATGGTCGCCACAGAGGACAGCCCCGTCCAGAATTCGTACTCGCCCGATGCCGGCGCAGTTTCAACCCAACACCCCGGCGCGAACACATTGGTCAGCACCGACGAGGATGTCGGAACCAGTAACTGCTGGCCGACCGTGCCGTTCGTTTCCCCAATCTCGTACCAGTTGCCACGACTCTTGAACGAGCCAACACGCGGAACAACGAAATTTACCGCCGCATCCCACGCAATTTCGATCCAGCTTGGCCGGTCGGCACCGGCACAGGTCGCCGCAATGCCCGTCAATGCGCCGGCTGCGAACGCCCCACCCGTGACCTCACGGAACTTGATGATGCCTGACGCCGGAATCGCCGCGCCGACAGCAACCGGAGCCGTGCCAATCGCCGCCCAACATCCAAGGTAGTAACCTGAAACGCCGCCCTGCGTGATGGCTGTTCCGATAGACGGCGCATTGCCCGAGCCGCCCGTGTAACTGACCTCACGAACCGCTGTCGCGTCGATGAAGAACTCGCCACCTATGCCGGTGAAGGTCGGACTGCCAAGACTGCCGAGAAAGGATGCAGGCGCATTGGCATGAATTCGTGAATCCGTCCTGACGGTAAATCGCGCACCCACGCCGATGGTCATCGCCTCGCCAGCCGTGCGTGCTACGCCTCCATCGAGGAAGGTATTAGAATTGATTGCGGCCATTTACAGACCGACCTTGATCATGATCTGCACGGAGTCATTGACCGACTCAGCCATGATAGCGGCAATATCCATACGAAAATCGACGGTCTGCACTTCCACTTCAGTCTCGCCCGGATAGGCCAGCGCGAGCGTCATCACTTCGCCAATCAACTGTTGCAGGTTCATTATCCGATCCTCGCCACACCCTCGTCGGGTATTTTGAATTCAAACAGACCGCCGAATACACCAGCAGTCCGCTCCAGTTGCGTCACGTTGATTGCATCGCCCGTGGTTGCGTCATAGACGAGAATCGTTCTCGCCTTGATATCGGCATTCAACCACTCGACGCCATTGAACCTGAGCACCGCCTCGGTGCCGTCCATCTCGATCCTGTGGCCGCTGAGCACGGCCCCGCCCGCCTCGTAACCGTGCCCTTCCCACTCACCTTGCTCCGTGTAGGCCTCAAGCTGAGTGGGTTCCGGGTACAGTGCTGCCTTATAGACGTGGTCCAGTGGGCAGAGGGCTCGCAGGGCACGGAGGGCGAGGCTCATGCGGCAACTTCCCTGGTAACGACAAGGTTGCCGTCCTCGTCTCGGCGCATCTTGATGACCTGCGCCGAGTCCTGCTTTGTATTGTCGATCTGCACGGTCAGGTTTTGTGGAGTGGTCTGAGCCATGACCTTGGCCATCTTGAGGCGTGCTTTCTTGTTCTGACCGCGCCCGACTGCCGGCGTGTCCGGTTTCAGTTTCTGGTTCAGTGTCGAGCCGTCGTTGCTCGGGGTGTCACCTGGCGCACCGGCGACAGCTTTGGGCGGATCCTTGAACATCGTGCCACTGAGAGGCTTCATGCCCAGAGGCGCGAGCGAGCCGGTGAGCTGCAGGCACGCCTCGTCGTCGCTGATCAGGCCGAGCGACAACTGCTCGAGCACCATCATCTGTTTGGTCTGCTTGAAGGACATCAACTCGGCATCAGGCCGCAGATCGATCGCCTCGTAGCGGAACTCCACGACCACGTCCTGACCCATCAACCGAGCGGCCAGGGTGAGCATGCGGCTCCAGAACTCCTCGACTGGGGCCTTGATTGCGCCGGTGCAGGACTTCATCATCAGCATGATTTCCGAGCTGGCGATGTTCGAGCTGCCCGAGGAAAAACCAAGGACGGTGCCGTTGGTCTTGCTGCCGGCGCTGAGGCGGGCATTGGCCATCTGCTGCAGCACGGTGTATTCGGACGCCAACCCCGCGTTGCTCGGGTTATCGACCTCGAAGCCGAGCCTATCCAGATAGACCAGTACGTCTTCCGGCTTCAGCGAATTGATCTTCTGCTCAATGGACCCGACGATTGCGTTCAGTTCTTCGGTCGCCTTGGCCGCGTCCATCTGGGCTTCGGGCGACATGTACTTGCGCACCTTTTCTTCATCGATCCTCACCTTCTGGCGAGGATGGATGACCTTGGAGACGATGCGCGTGATGTCGTTGGCGAACTGCTCGCTGTAGATCACCGGCTTGATCGCGCTTTCGATCGGGCTCGAACTGTACGGATCGAGCAGCGACTGGTCGAGCGACACATAGACAAAGGTCGGTGTGTCGAGCGGAATTTTTTCTGCGCCTATATACTGCCAAGGGGTCAGAGTTTTGTCAGCATTCGCTACGAACTTGATCTGGGTGACACTGATCGGCTGGATGCGCTTCGGCAGCCGGGCCTTGTCGAGCACCATCTCGCCCGAAAGCGCCCCGTACATGATGAGTTCTTTGGCCAGCGACTCCGACGTGGCGCGAATCGACTGCGGCCCAGTGAAGCCATCGGTGGCATAGTCAGGCAGCAGGTCAAAGCGCGTGAGCAGTTGCTGCACCAGCAGCGTGGCCTCGCGGTTGAAGGTGTTGTCGAGGTTCTTGGCGACCGCCGTGAATTTCTGTGGCAGCCCGAGCCGCACGTAGGCCCAGACCGCAGCCGATAAATCGGGAGACGCGGCCACGAAATTGCGGATTATGGTGCGCGTGTCCTGCCCGCTGCGCAGCGTCGTGGTGTCGGTGCTGGCCAGCCGGCGATCATCCTGCGGCAGGACGGCATCTGACGGCCGAGCCGTCTTCAGATAGGACGGGTAGGTCGCCACGCCGGGACGCACCTTGGGCGGTGCCACCACAGGCAATTGGGTGGCTGCACTGATGCCGAAAAACTCTTTCACTCGTTCAAACATGCGAAAACCCTCAGCGGTTTCCCTGAATTTTACACTGCCTAGTGTATGAATGCAATCAGGATGTTAGAATACTACACACTCAGCAACTAACTGGCAAACTCAGGCATCAGTGCAGCCGATCGGTCGACCTCTCGCCCAGTCCTCTGCCAGCCAGTAAATGATGACGGCGAGGACGAAGGGCAAGAGGATTAGGGCGATAACTCTTGTCATTGTGCAGAGAAGAGTGCTTTTTGGTTTGGTGGAAGGTGTGGGGATTAGATTTTCTCTAACGACTGCCGCCCGAGTTTTGCCGTCAGTGCTGTTCCAGCGGCTCCAGCCTTAATGATGACGTTCCAGCCGACCCCTGTTGTGCCAGTCGGGACAACGGCATCAATCAGTGATGCGATGCTGATGGTCATGTCGGTGCTCGGGTAGCTGGACGCATTGGCTGCTTGCGGTTTCGCTAGGACATGCGATGCGCTCGCACCGTTGAAATCAATCCGAATTTCAATCGACTTGATGCTTGCGCCACTCATACCGGACAGCGCAAGCTCGCCGATATAATTGACCTTCTGCCCGTCAGTCGTTCGCCCAGTTATATACCCGGTTCCGCTGATCGTCACGCTGTCATTGTTCGCTACCGGCGTGAAAACAACCCGCTGGTCATAGCCAATGCCGTCAGATCGTGCGACCACCGACGCCACAGTGGTTCCGCTGCCAGCATTAGTCACGGCCATGCCCGCTGCGGCCACCCCAGTTGCACCACCTGCTAGAGCACCCCCCGTAGTCGTCCAAGGTGCGGCATCCAAAATGTTCGGGTTCGAGCTGTCCGCGCCGTAATTGTCTCCGGAACACGAGACAAGCCGGGAGACGCGAGGCACATCGTACTGGATCACATCATAGATCGACTGGGCGACACGCTCTGCCGCCTTCGGTGAAAGGTGAATTCCGTCAGCCCCTAGCATGTTCGCCAGCGGCGAGAACTTGGTTGCGTTGATCGCGTCGATTAGGTACTTCGCAGCATCTGCGAAACGCACATTGCGCATCGAGTTGCAGAAGTTGCGAATCATGCGGTTGTAACGAATCGCCTCTTTCCGGTTCGCTAACCCACTAGTTCCGTTCGTCGTGTAAGGCACCGAACTTACGACTACGACCAGTTTACCGACCGACTTCTTAACCATCTCCACCACGTTCGCATACACCTGATCGGCGGTGAAATTCGCATTCGCCCAATCGTTGTAGCCAGTGAGGATGATGACCGCATCGTGGTACTCCTGCGCGACTACATCGACCCCGTACCGAGCAAGCATGTCAGCCGAGTTGCTGCCGTTGTTCCCTGCGTTAAACACGAGCCGCAACGCGCCGCCTGTTTTTGACTGTAGCCAGAACATGTAGCTGTTGTCGTTGCACGTAGCAGGCGACTGAAGCTGCATCGTCTTCGTCGCCGATATGTTGGTCGTAGAGCCGTCCGCACCGACTGACGGATACGTCAGCGTGTTCGCATCGACGCGAGTCACGGCGACCGCGTTGGCGTTGTAGGACGTATCTAGGCAGTTGTAGATGCGGCAAATCTCTCCAGTGCCGCGCCCGTGCGTGGTCAAGACCAGCGTCACGACGTTGCTCGTCCGCGTGAGCGATGTAATAGTATTGTTGTTGGAGTTCGCTGAGGTCATGGAGTCGCCAATAGTGATGACGCGCATCACTCCGGATTTCGCCGTGGCCGGTGAAATTGTTTCCGACCCTACGCCTGTCGTATTTTCAAGCCCCCCGGTGAGGTCATTCGTTTCTGCCGAAACAAGGTGTACTGTTCTCCCCTGAATCTCAACACCAAACCCGCCACCGGGAGATTCAAGGAATTGAGGACTTGATTTGTACATGTTATTTCCCATGAGCAGACTCCGGCAACTAGGTCAACGCAAGTGTTCTGAAAACTTCCTTGGCGTGCTGGAAGTTTTATCATTATCTCATCAAACACCGCCCTTGTTTGACTTATTTTATAACACTGCGCACTCTTAGCTTAATCGTCAGGATTTACTCTGAAGGACGACAGTAATGGAAGTGCCCCACCCATGCCGGTGGCTGTGCCCAGAATCTGCTTGGCGAGGAAGGCGTACGATAGCGCAAACCAGAAGTGATCCTCCCCCATTTCCGACTTGATCCAGCGGAACTCGATCACCTGGGCCTTCAACGACCAGTCCTTGATCCGGCGCATGTCGGTGCAATGGGTCACGAACTCCTCGTCCAGCGGGCACGACACCTTGGAGAACTGGCCCGAGCGCACGAAGGCCATCAGGGCATCGAATGTCCGATCGCGTGCTACATTTATCTGACGCATTTGCTGCAGGCCCTTCTCGTCGTCCTCGTCGCGCTTATGAACATTGAACAGATCGACGCCACGGAACTGGGTATAGACCGACGCCCAAAGGTTCTGATCGATAGCCTGCAAGGCCATTACCGTGTCCGTGTAGGGCAGCGAGTCGATGACCGAGACACGGACACGGAAACGAACCCGAAGCTCCTTGTAGCGTTCCTTGAGCAGTTGCAGCGGCACTTCCTCAATATGCACCACCTGCATATCGCCACTCCATGAGCACGCGGCCACGAGAATGCGGCAGATTTTGCCCAAGTCCACGCCCATCACGAACGACTGCGACCCCTCAAAGCGGCTCTGCAGGATGATGCCGCGGATCTCGTCCGGCGACAGCACCGACTCCTGCGAGAAGTACGGCATGCCGAGGTTGAAATTGACGAACTCGGCCACGTTCGTGTAGGCCGTCGAGCACTCGACCAGATATCCAGGCGTGATGATGCCGGGCGCGTCGAACGGCGAGACCTGAAACCCTTCAGCCACGTGGTTCTCATCAGGGTTCTCGCACACCCACTCGCGGTGCGCCGGCCCCAAGTCAGGGTTCTTGCCGCAACTCGGGCACTCGACCTTGGCGTTGGCGTAGTCGATCTTGTGCAGGTCCTTCTTGGTGATGTCCAGCAGCTCGCCGGTGTAGTGCGGAATCTTCACATGCGTGTAATAGTCGGGCACAAAGAAGTGACCACAATGATGGCACTTCAGGAAGTTGAAATGGCGCTTCGACCGCTGGAACTCGAAGTCAATCCCCTTCCCCGGCAGCGTCGGCGTCGAGAGCTTGAACTTCATCTTGTGCGGCGAGTGCGTCAGGCGCGACTGATACTGGCTGATCACCAGCCCGTCGCTGAAATCCAATTCGTCATGAATCAGGAAATCCGCAGGGATAGATATCGGCGCGTTGCTCGATGCCGCCCCCTTGAGGTAGAGGTAGCTGCTGCCGATCTGCTTGACATCCACGTTGTCGATGTCACTGATCATGTCCTTGAGGTACGGCGATTCCTGAATCACGGGATTTACCCGCGTTTTCGCCAGAACGGCAGCAAATGTGGCGGTAGGTAGCGTATAAATCGTGGTGAAGTTCTTGATCATCCCGCACATGGCCAGCGCGTTGCGCACCGCCAACTCGCTGATCCCGATCTGTGAGCACTTGCGCACCACCTTCTCCCGCGCCGTGCTATTCAGAATCCGCTGCTGATACTCGTGATTCTTGTACGAGTACGGGCGCCCGTTGATGTAGGTGTTCTCCGAGATCCATCGAGCAATCTCCTCGATCGCCTGCGCCTGGGACGCGCCCGCCTTCAGGCGCTGCAGATGGTTCTTGAACATGCCAAGGTTCAGGTTGGTGAGCATCAGTCATTCCTCTCGTTTTTCCACAGCCAGCGGCTGTGGCCACAATCAAATATGCGCCAGTACCCGTTTCTGTGACAGTTCTCGGCCTCGCTGTCCTCCGGTACAAAGTCCTTCAACACACCTGACAGTTTGTGCTTCTGAAAGTCATAGCGGCTGAACCTTGCCGAGCCCTTACACCAGAAGTACCCTGGCGCCGTCTCCCCGTCCAGGGCGAATCCTATCTTCTCATACGCACCACCAGATCCCCACCGAAGGTCAGCATAGGTCATGACGCTGTCTGGTGCGTGGTCTCGCTGAAACGCCGCGAACATTTTCCCAAGCCCGCCTGCAATGCGGTTGGAGTACGCCCCGGAGAATCTGAAAAGCTCCCACTCTGCAACCTTGTCGAACCTCGGCTTCCCCCAGGTGGACACAGCAACAAGTCCCTCCACGGCGAACAGGCCATAACACACCTTTGCTGGCAGGCCCGCCCCCTGCATGTGATGAAGGTCAAGAAACTCCTTGGCTAGACCCCACGTAATTGGCCTGCACTCAACCTTGCGTGCCATTGTCACCGGAGATGCCCCAAGCAGTGAGAGCAACCTGAACATCACTTTCTGTCGGACCCCTGCGTCAAGCCACTCATCTTCAAAAACCGTGACCAGCTTTACCCCCTTGCTGCGGGCCAGGCTGTGTTTTTCTTTGTGATACCCACTGTGCTTGTGGTTTTCACCGTGCCAATATAGCCCACAGTATTCAATACCTAGCCTGTGCTCAGGCAAGTAAATGTCAATCTCCTGTCCACCCAGCATCGCCCGGTCCCGACTAACAACTTGAATTCCAGAGCTTTCCAACCACTCCCGAACGCTAAGTTCACCCGATGAGACGCTGTTTGCGCATGCAGGGCATCCTGCTTCATTTGATACATGGTTGTTTGGTCTCTGTAAAAACACCCCATGCTTGCTACACGTTATTGCCATCGGGATCTTCGTGTCCACATAGGTACTCAGATCGTACACATACGTGTCTCCGTGGACGGCGCGTGCCGCTAATTCAAAGTCCTGCGCACTCGACCGCAGCCCCTCTGTTCGTTTCGACACGCCACACTTGGGGCACGCGTGCCCTGCTCGCACGTCCTGCAAAATAGACCAGAACTCGCCATGCTCTGCGCACACGAAGCGGGCCTTCTCACTGGCCACGGCAATCGACGATGGATCGAGGGTAACCCTGCCATCATAAATATCCGAGACCTCGGCAACCCATCGAGCCGCTGACTTCCTACGCATCAACCCGCCAAAGACTCGATTGCAGTGCGGGCACGGACTCCTCGACCCCTTCTTGTGCCCATTACTGATCTTGTTGTAGCTGGCAACGAACGGCCCGTGCTCCACACACACAAGGTTTAGAGCCGCCTTGGTGTGCGGGACTATCAAACCGACCGGCCACACAAAATTGGGATACATTGCAACAAGGCCCGCAACCTTGTCCGTGCCAAAGCCGCAGCATGCCGGGCACCCTCTCCCGAACGCGTGTTTCTCAGGGGACTGCCAAAACTCACCGTGCTCAGGACAGATTATGCGTACCCGCCACTTGTCACCGTCGGCCCTCCGCTCGTTCGACGGATACATGTATTTTCCACCGTGTTTGAGCGTGCATTTTTCCACCCATGCCGGATAATTCCTCTCCCACTTGACCTTCCCACCCGCCGCTGTCAGCGCCATATCTCTATACCAAGTGATCTATTATATGGGTATTGTAATTGAGAATTAGCGATGAGTCAAGCAGTGCCAAGGTTCAGGCTGGTGAGCATCACGCCACCTCCGGTTCTACAAGTGATTCAGGATTGACCCTGAACTCTTCAATTTCAGGTACAGTGAGCGGGGTGTCCGATCTCACATGGTGTGTTAGCGTTCGACCAATAAAACGCCGATACTCGTTATTCGGCAAAACGACGACGAGCCTTTGACGCATCGACG
>JFJP01027301.1_pt1 | contig 14635 bp, 13 predicted proteins | sample 431651 | NCBI WGS metagenome assembly JFJP01 (sample SAMN02602958, study PRJNA72255) | Microbial mat metagenome, whole genome shotgun sequencing project. | biome: fresh water; feature: sink hole; material: water; isolation source: purple microbial (photo- and chemosynthetic) mats found in...
TCTCTCGAAGGCAGCTTCAAACTGATGGTTTCATCCTTCAACAAGCAAGCCACCGCAGGATAAAACACAGTATTCTTCAATGTAATTCCTTTAAACGCCACTCCTAAATCTAATCCATTACAAAAAAAACTCAAATTTCCCAGATATCTATCAAAAAGCACCCCAATATTGTCCCCAATACCATATCCCTGTCCATATTTGGGTCCCTTTGTATTGCTTTGATGCCTTAATTCTCCCATTGAATAGAACGCATATCCAAAATCTGTATCAGAAAAGGCTCCAGTAAAATCTGATTTGAATTTCGTGTAATCTGCAATGCCAATTTTGAAAAACGAGCCTTTTTTAATTTGTATTTCCCAATAGTATATCCCATTTGGGAGTAATGGGTAATTTCCATAAGCGCTTTTGAAAGGACCAATTGAGGATAATGAGGTCAGGGAGTTGCCTTGGTCAGAGATTTTGAATTGCTTTGGGTTCGAGTTGGAAGACAGCCAAGAGAAGTAAATTTGAGGTTTAGCACACTCCATCGTGTTTTTGAAATTTTATTAATGTTTTTAAATAAAAAATAATAGGTTTCTTTTGGGGATTTTTAAGGTTTTCAATTCTATTGTGAATTTATTTTGATTTTTTTTATTGGGATAATTAAATCTATTTTTAAAATTTTTTCAATGAGGTCTTCAAAACTTTCTTGTAAAAGGATTCTTTAAATTAAGAAATTTTTTTCTCTCTCTGTGTCTTTTAATTAAAAAAATTACATGTTTGAAAATGGCATTAAAGAGGACTTCGTTTGAAAGGATTCCAGATGTTTATTGAAGATTTGTAAGAGAACCATCAAAATTTCTTTTTCAAAACTTGTCATTTTTAAAGAAAAATCAATAATCTGCATCGGTATGTAATGACTAACATTCAAGCTTTTTAACTTAAAAATAAACTATTTTTTCTTTTGGTTTAAATTAATAAATTACATCAAAATTGACTAAATTTATAAGGTTTATGATGAGGATTTTAATGTTTTCTTCAATGAATATCTTATTTTGGCTATTCAACACATTAAAAACTATGAAAACATCTCTATATTTACCAAAAACTTTAAGTAAAATTTATTTGATTGAATAAAATAAATAACTGTTTTTCAACTATTTCAAGAATCAACATCGACTTTTTATTAAGATAAATTGTCTTTAATTTCTTTAAAGCAAGGTGATTAAACTTCCATTCTTTTTCAAAATAGCTAGCAGCCATTAAATTATAGCTTTTTACATTAAATTCTTTGCAAATTTTCTTTTTATCAACCGAATTTATCACCTATTTTATTTTGAAAAAAATAATTTTTATCAAATTATTGATGATTCAAATAAAATACTAACGAACAGCTAAAAATTTATTGTTTTTCTCCAAAGCCGTTCTTAAAGCCAAAGGAGTTCCGCAGCAAACAAAAACCCCATCAATCCCATTCTTATTCATATTTTCAATCAACTCTTCAAGCAGAAACTCTAACCATTTTCCATTGTTTTCAGAAGGCTTTTATTTAAAATTATAAATATTGAATATAAGTTATAAAAAATATACATTGAATGAACCCAAAACCTCATAGTTTGATTTAACATTTGGGACCATTTTTAGAAAAATTGCTTTAATTCTCAAATAAAATTGAAATAAATAAAATTATTTTTTAAAATCTTTTACTTTTTGTAGTTTTGAACTTTTGTGAGTATTTCACCATAAAGGATTGATCCTTTTTTTATTTGAAACTCTTGGAAATTTTCATTGTTTTCTTTATAAAAAATAGGCAAATCCCATTTCCCATTCTTTTTATATTGTTTTAACTGAGAAATTTGTTCGAATGTGAATTTTTCTTTGGTTACATCAGAAAAAGTCGATTTTCTCTTTGTAAGAAGCGAAAAAACACAAATTAAAAGGATTTTTCTTTCCTCTTCCTCTAATTTATGAAGCAGTTTCTTAAAAATCAAATGAATTTGATTCCAATCCTGAACAATTTCAGTGTATTTTCTCAATAAATGATTGTTGAATCCCTTTTTGAAAATATTCATAACCTCTCTGAAAAATCGCCTTAAATGTAATGAGTCTTTTTCATTATTAATGTTTTTTTTGTTCTTTGATTTTAAATAAAACATATAAAAAATCAATGAAATGATAAAAATGAAGAAAAGAACTTCAACCAAAAAGCTTGTTAATAAAAGAATCAAACTGCCAACATCATCACGGTTCTTTTCATAGAAAGATAACAATCGCATTCGAATGAACTCGGAAGGCATATTGTTCGTTTCTAAATTCTGAAGGAGATGAGCCACATTATTCGTAATTAAAATCTCTTTTGTCTGTGGTTTTGTTAAAACTATTTTATTTTCTAAAGAAATTTATGCAATTTTTATAGAGAAAAAACTTGAATGATAAATCAAAACCGCGATTTTTTCTTTAAAAAACTCTAAAGAGTCTATAAACTTCGAAATCATTGTTTTTTCTTTCTTAAATTATTATTAATTCAGCTTAATTAAAAAAAATATGAATAGTTTTTTTATAAAAAATGTAGTAAAATGAAGATTTATTAAAATTATAATTAAATTTTTATTTTAAAAACGAAAATTACAAAAAGCCAAAAATAGATAAAAAATCCTAATCAATGCAAAAAATAGGTATTTTTTCGATTTTTGTCCATTAAACTTAAAGATTTTCCTCTTCTTTTTTCTTTAGGCCCACATTGTTTTGAATTGGTTGTTTTTCAACGACTATACCTTTAAAAAATTGTGGGTGTGTTTTCTGTGTTAATTTTTTTTGATGAAGAGCAATTAAGCTATCTGGACTTAAAAACTTAAATGTATCAAATTATGTATATAATTTTCTTTTTTTCCATTTCATAACAAATTTCTTACTTTTTTAAGTTTTTGATTCTTTTTTTGTTTTGTTAAAAGACACAAAATTCTTTCTTAATTTGGTTTTTCTATATTTTCAAAAAAACATCAAAATTCCTTTAAAAAACCTAACAAAAAAACTTGTCCTTACAAAAAAAATGAATCATTTTTTGAAAATGGCCCTTTTTTTAAAAAAATAATGGGGCGAGCACTCATAATTTTCATCTAAAAATATTTCTTTCGCATTTTTTTCAAAAATTAATAATTTTAAATAATATTCATCCAAATTATAATAGAAAAAACACAAATTCTGATAAAAACCTATAAAAGTGGAATCCATTTCAAAACAATTGCATTTTTTTTCTAAAAACTAAAAATTTTTTGCAAAAACAAATGTCCTCTCCTTTTATCAAGTCAGATGATGATTATCTAGACCTTAACCCCTGCGAAGATCAATACAATTCGCCAGTGTACTGCGATCGGATTCCAGCCAAAGTTCCGAGTTTTTACCTCAATAATGAGAGTTTATTTTACAATCCGACACCAGAACACCAATATCGAATGAATTACCTCAATGAGATCAATCCTTTTGAGTTTCAAAACACCATACAACAGAACTCCATTGAATTAGACTTAGAAGCAATTGATATTGAGGCTGAAAGCAATTGTTCTTTTAAAGAAGAATTTCCGTGTTTCCAATCCCATCAAACTCCTCAAAACATTGAAGCATCTGAAATTTGTAATGAACAGATGCCAGAAAAGGATGAAAATTGCGATTTTTTAGAAGAGATTTGTCTAAAAACCGCTGAAAAAAAAACTGAAAATTTCAAAAGTTTAGCTAATCGAAACCTTAAGTCGAATTTCGGCACTGGGTTCGTGCAATTTTTGGAGTTTAAAAAAGATCTAGCTGATTTCAAAAAAAATGAAAAAGACGCTGATCTTTATGAATATCTACTTAATTTTCTCAGAGCCAGACAAACCTCTTTAGTGAGCTTTGCTGGTTGGATAGATTTGTTCACAAATCAGGAGAATGGCACAATGATGAGAAAAATCGCAAAAGAGTTCTTTGGAAAGAGCTTCGCCCAAACTTATGTTCAGTATGGTAAAATCAAAGAGGAATACAAACCGATCTATTATCAAAAAATCAAATGCTTTTTTGAGGGGTCGAAGTTCCCAGAAAAATTAAGCCCAGCTAATTATAATAAGTATTAGTGGCCCTTTCATAATTCTTAATCTAAAAGATTATCGAAGGTTTTTTTTATAAAATATATTGTAACTAAAAAAACAGACTTTTTTCTATGTGATATTTCTATAATATATAAAAAAATTATTTACAAAAATTTAAAAAAAAACTTAATATCAAATTTTCAATTTTTTTTTTTTTTTAATTTTTTTTTGTTTTAAAAATTATTAAATTTTTCTTTGTTAAAATTTTTTAATTAAATTTTTCTTTTATCAAATTTTTATTTAATTAATACATATATTTTTTTAAAAGAGTCTTTTGAAAATAAAACGAAAAAAAAATATCAAAAATGATAAAAACGAATAGTCATAATATATAAATGAATATGAGCAGCTCATTTTTTCTCTTCTTCTTTCTCTCCATTTTCTTTTTTCTACAATCAGTCAATTCAGTTGATTACTTAGGAGATCAAGGCTCTCAATTGATCAATCAATTTCTTCTGAACCCTGAATCAAGTTTTTTCAAAACAATTTTTCCTTACTTATTAAGCATTATCATAACACAAAACAATTTTTAAAGTTGTTTCAAATACTGAAAAACTATTGGCAATAGCTCAATACATTTCCAAAACATTGGACAACAATCAAACAATTGAAACAATCAAAGAACAGATTGCATTAAACAATCAAACAGGAAATATTGCAAGAGGATCACGAATAGGTCTTTTAAATTATTTTGAAGAAATTTGAAACATTATATGAAAAGGTTGTGTCAAAATCAATGCTAATTATTTTGTTAAACACAAGAGTTTTATAAGAAATAAAAGCATTATTACAAATCTTCTTGCTAATGGTGTAATTCAAGTAAGAAAACTAATTCTAATAAACAAGTCAGATAAAACGAAAAAAAGGTATTAAAACGAACGGAAGCTACACAATTTTTCGCTAAAACCTTAAAAACATTCACTTTGCAATCGGGAGTGATTTACAATAAAAATTACGGGATTTTTATTCATGGCGATGTTATTTTGGGGAAAATCAAAACTAAAAAAGCGATAAAGGCGAGCAGTTTTATTGTAAATGGGGTGAAACAATGGAATTTATTATCTCATGATGATTTTGATGAGGTTTTAAAGAGTTTTTTTCTCTTAAAGATTAAATAATTTTAGAATACACATCATTGGAATTTCAATAAGACCAATAAATGTTCCTCTTCCAATGAGAACTATTTTCTGGGAGGTCATTGTAATTTGGCTGTTGACGAGGTTAAAAAACGATTTGAAAATTTGCCTGAACATAAACAAGTGAGGGTTCAAGCGACGTTTCATATGTTTGATAATTGGCAGGGGGAGCATGGATATATGAAAATTGATGATGCTATTGGTTTCTCATTCAATTTTTTTGTTCGTTTGTTTCTTCAATAATTTTTTTTGTATTTATGTGAAGTTTGGAAGCAAAATGGGTACAAAAACAAATTAGAAACGATGAATCTGTGCGGGAATGAAGATTTTGATGATCCGAACATGAATTTGTAAATAAATTTTTAAATTTGTTTAAATTTTTTTTTTTTTAATTAGAAAAATTGATATTGTGCTCCAACATCATATATCCAATTTTAATTTAATTTTTGGAACCAATCTTAACAAAAACCCTTGTGAAGCAAGTTTTGCAATTGACGATGTAATCTTATATGTTAAATAAACTTATAAAGAACTCCAAATAATCTTTAAACTTTTTTTTAACAAAAAAGTTTTTTTTTCAATCAAAATTTAATAATGTGGGTCATTATGCGTTAAATGATACATAGTATATTCAAATGCAGAGAACCCAGCGGCGTTTGCTGGCCCAGCCCTTATCAAACACGTGGAGATTCCATCGAAAAAACCTAACCATCCTCCAGCTTTTTTCGTTTTCAAGAAGCAATGTCTGAAATTTTGAAAGATTGGCTTTTCAAAGCTATCCACTTGCATTTTCGTTTTTATGATATCAAATGGATAACAAAAAATCCAATAGACATATCCTGCAAGACTTCCAGAAAAAGCAATTGCCCAAGCTGACACATCTTTTCTTTTTTTTTCATGCGGAGTAAAGTATCGACACGAATACTCATATGTTGTAAAATAAATGCCTTTATGTTTTTTTTATTCAGAAATTAATTTTTTATTTTTAAACCTCCTGTCGGGCATTCTCTAAATAAAGTGGCTACACTTCCTTTGAATAAACCTCTTATTCCATAGTTTTTTACAATTTTAAAAAAGCAATCAGCAGAACCATGATAAAGATTATCAGATCCAATTCCAGTTTGTAGCTATTATAAATATAATATTTCGACTGATTCAAAAAATAAATAATAAAACCTGCATTCGAATACGAACATGCTCTGTGGGTATTAAAATTAAAGCTTGTGATCCACCTCCAATGCATCCACTCAGATATAAATATGGGAATGATAAATGACCATGATGGTTTGTTAAATGCTTTGCTTTATCAATTAAGAAAAAAGTAGAAGAAGAAAAGAACCTTAATGACCTTCTTCATAGAGCCATCAACACCGAATTGTATTGAAAGGCAGAGTCCACAACCGATCAATGGAGCTAAGGTACCTAGAAAAATGATAATTTTTCTGAAATTTTAAAAAAAAATAATTTATTAAACCTTTATATAAAGCCAAAACACCTTCATTTTTCAATAGTTTCTTTAAACAATCGATTGCACCTTTATATAGCGGTCTCTTGTGGTTTTGAGATTGCAATCTCACTTTTATTATATCAAATGGCTGGCCCACAAGTGTAGTGGCCCATCCTTAAAGTAAAAACAACTTAATGTTTCTATGTATTTTTAAAAAATAAAAAGAACCCCCAAAACATCCTGCCATGAATTCGCGAACGAAAAAAACGAAATTATAATGATCGGTATTAGTCATTTAATTTAGAGGGTGTTCAATTTTTTATATTTTATTTTATTTTTTTATTATTATAAAACAAAAACAGAATTGTAAGATAATTTTTATTTTTGGGTTTCATTAAAAAAAACATCTAAAAATAATTTTTTAAATAAATTACAAATATTTTACCCGCGATTTATTAATTTTTCCAAAATTGAGAGATTTCTATTAAGTTTATTCCCAAATCAATAACATATGAAGCAGAAACAAACCCTTTTAAACTTTTTTGCCAAAGATATAAAAGAAAACGTTCTTCCTCCTGTAAAACATCTAATTTTTCCAATCCTTAACTTTTTCTTCAGGCAGAATCCAATCAAAAAAACCCAAAAAAAAGAAAATTGATACTTGCAGATGATGAAAATCAAGATTCCCAGCCAGATTCAAATATAAAAAAAATCAATAATGAATTAGAGCCCAAAATTATTAATCCTTTATCTCCATTAAAACCTCAAATCAAACAGAAAACTCCAATAAAAACTCTAAAAGAAACTCCAAAATCTTCAATAAAAACTCCAAAATCTCTAAATACAGAAGAGATAAAGGAAGAATTAAAAGAGGAGAAATCTTTCATAGCAGAAAAACATCAAACTGAAATCCTCACACAATTGAAAGATTCCACAAAATTAAAACCTCTTTCCCACAAGAATTATAACCCCTCAACTGATGCTATCTTCAATAAGGGAGAACCCGTTCCTTTTTGTTTTCTAGTCACTGGATTCGAAGAAGCTTCAAAATGCAAAGGTGAGAATTCAAAAGAGGCCCAAAAGACTATTATGTCAAATATCTTCAGATCAGTCATTAATTTACGTCCTGACCACCTCATCATGACTTATTACTTGTGTATTTTGAAGACAACTCCTGATTATGTTCCTTCGGAATTAGGTGTTGGCAATGAGATTCTTATGAAATCCATATCGAAAATCACTGGGAGATCTGAAAAACAAATTCGAGATAATTTCAATAAAGTAAATAAATCTCATAAAAATGTGTAAAATTCTGTTGAAAAGGTGGGAGATTTAGGCACTGTCGCCTCTGAAAGCAAGTCCACACAATCAACAATTAACAGTTTCTTCAGTAAGAAAAAAACCGAGACTTTTCTCACTGTTCAACAAGTGTATGATACTTTTAAAAACATTGCTTTTTGCAAAGGTAATTTAGCCGATAGAGAAAGAGAAGGACTCTTGATAAAGCTTCTCTTTGATGCAAAAGGTGATGAAACCAAATATATCGTTCGATGGATCAATAAAAACCTGAAAATCGGTGTCGCAGAAGCCACAATGCAAGCTGCTTTGGCCAAAGCTTTTTGTATTTTAAACGGTGGAAAAGATGAAGAGAATTTCGAAACCGTGATTAGGAGATGTGTGTGTGAATACCCAAATTATGATCAAATTTTGGAAGGATTATTATCTGTTGGCAAAAACGTTGATAGTTTATTAGATCTTTGCAAAATAACTCCTGGAGTTCCTGTAAAGCCTATGCTTGCCAAACCCACAAAGGAAATTGCAATTATATTCAAAAGATTTGAAAATATTAAATTCACTTGTGAGTATAAATATGATGGTTTGAGGGGTCAAGTGCATTATTTTGATGGAAAATGCCAAATTTTTAGCAGGAATCTCGCTAATATGACAGAAACTTATCCTGATATTATTGATTTTGTTTTGAAGAATACAAAAGGGAATATAAAAAATTTCATTTTAGATTCAGAGATTGTTGCTATTGATAAAAATGTAATTTTTTTTGCTTTTCTAGAAAATAAAATAAGATTTTTTTCTTTGAAAAATTAGCAAAGAATTTTGCCATTTCAACAATTGACTTCAAGAACAAAGAAAAATGTTAATCAAAACGATATTGAAATCAATGTTTGCTTATATATGTTCGATTTGTTGTATCTTAACGGGGTAACCTTGTTACAAGAACCGTTGAAGAGAAGAAGAGAATTGATAAGAGAGAATTTTGAGGAGGTTTGAATTATTTTTATTAAATAGACCCAATTTATTTTTATTTTTTCAAAAGGTTGGTCAAAAATTAATGTTTGCTTCACATTTAGATTCTGATAATATTGAAGAAATTCAGGATTTTTTGAATGAATCAGTTAAAAGTAAAAAGAAATTAGGAGAAATTTTTCATAAATGTTTTTAGTGGGATGTGAGGGATTGATGGTGAAAACCTTGGATGTCAATTCGACGTATGAACCTGCTAAAAGATCATTCAAATGGTTGAAGTTGAAGAAGGATTATTTGGATAAAGGATTGGGTGATACTTTGGATTTAGTACCGATAGGAGCTTTTTATGGAATGGTTAGCTTTTTGAAATATTTTTTTTTTAAAGGTAATGAATAGGGGAAAAGAACTGGATTATTTGGATCATTTTTGTTAGCTTGCTACAATGAAGACATGGAATGTTATGAAACCATTTGTAAAGTGAGTTTAATTAATTTGAAAGAGCATTGTTTTCTTAAAAATATTTTTAAATGATTTTAAATTTATTTTAAAAAAAAAAAAAATTTTATTAAAAAAAACATTTTTTAATAAAAGATTGGAACTGGCTTCAGTGATGAACGTTTGGACCAAATTCATAAATTCTTTGCAGATCATATCATGAAAGAGCCACTGCCCGATTATAAAGTAAATGGATTTCAAGTCGATGTTTGGATTGAGCCTTGTTGCGTCTGGGAAATCAAAGGAGCTGATATGCAAATTTCTCCTGTCTATACTGCTGGGATTGGCGATATTGACCCTAAAAGAGTTCTTTTTAAATTTGTTAAAAAATCTTAAATATGTTTTTTTAGGGTATTGGCTTAAGATTCCCAAGACTTATCAAACTCAGAGAGGACAAAAAGCCAATAGAAGCTACCACTTCAAAATTTGTACACATTATCATTATTTGATTTGAAACGAATTTTTTAAATATAGATCATAGAGATTTACAATAGTCAGGCAGCTGTCGGAAACATCGAGTTTCGTGATGATGAAGATTATTAAGATTTTTTCTCCCAAAAAAATTCAAACAAAAAAAATTCATTATTTTATTTAAAATTGGGCTAAATTTCTTTAATCACCTTGTTCCAATATTCAAATTATCTTGTATTTCTTTCAATTTCCCATTAAGCACACCCAAAGCACTTCTGACGATTTCTTCAGGCTTCAATGCTCCGTTGCTCTCCACAGAAAAAATGAACCGATCTTTCCTCATACTGATTTTGAGCACCTGTTCACAATCCTCTACCTTAAAACTTTCTATTTTCCTGACACATTCATCACAAAACATGCAGTTTCCCTCATTAACAATCTCAATTCTTTGTGTTTTCTCGTTCAAAGCGTATACTTTTGCAGGACATGAATTAACAAACTCTTTTTTCTGTGCCAAAGACAACTCATTTAGGACTTCATCCTTTAGTTTTATCACAGGCTCATGCTGGAAATTCGCCACACAGACAGGAGACCATTTAGTATGGTATTTTCCAAGACCTTTTCTAGCTTCACATGTTAAGTTAACTTCTTGATTTTTGCTCAATTTTACAATAGTTATGCCGTTTTCCTCTTGATTGATTGAATAAACCTTCACAGGTCTGACCTCCTCTTTATCATCATTCTTTGGGAACATCAGCTTCAAATCTTTTGAAGTCACCTCTAATATCTCATCTGTATCACAATGAACCTTCAATTCATAGAAAACTTTGCATTTATCACAAAATTTTTGTGGAAGACATGTGCAATCTTTTGTATATATGTAGGAATCTACTGATGAGGAAACCAAAGGAATTAAACCAAGACGATGAGCGAGAAATTCATCATGTAATGCAGTTGAATTATATTCAATATTAACTAGATCAATAGCCATGGTAGGAACCTCAGCTATAAGAATTCTTCGAAGAGAATTAGCTAGAGATACATCACAATTGCTCAAAATAAATTTTATGGTTTCAGGGGTGAGTTCAAGTATTTCGATTTGAGCAGTTTGAGGGTTTGAAAGAGGGTTCATTGAAAAGGAGTTTTTAATAATAGATTTTGATTTGATTTTTTTGGCTTTTAATTTTTTGAAAATTTGTTAAATTTCGCTAAAAATGAAATTTTATTTAAGATTTTTTTTCTTTTTAGTTTAAATAACATTTTTTGCGAACAAAAAAAAAATAAATGGATTTTATCTTTTTTATGTTTCATTTAATTCTATTAGGTTTTTCTTCAAATCCAATAAGGAATTCTTCTTTGTAATCTTCTTTCTACTTTTTATTTTCTCAAGAGGTGAAGCATTCAGCTATTTTAAAATAAAAAATAATTTTATGAGCAATTTTCCATTAACATATTCATAAATTCTTTTAGTTTACCTCTTCATTCTGTTCGGATATGGCTGGAATCTCTTTTCCTTTATGAGGGTTTGTTCCATTGCCATGACCAACTTCCACTGTGTTTCTTCTTAACAATCCTAATTTAAATATAGGTGGTTTTAAATTAGCACTATTTTCGCCTTCTTCTTTCCCATATTCTGATGGTGGAATTGAGTTTTCTTGCTTATAGGCTTTATAATAATCCATAAATCCGCAAGGTTCAAATGATTCATCTGTATTTACTGAGAGACTTCTTTCCCTTCGACTAATATTATCGATTATGTTGCTTTGACTTCCATCTTTCAATTTGGATGCAGGGGTGTTTTCAACAGATCGATTGTTTTTATTAATGACTTTCGAAACACTTAAATTATTCGTGTTGTTATTGGATCGATCCGTCATCAAAGTGTTTCGATTCATGAGTTTGTTGTTTGAATTTGAGGATAATTTAGCTGTGTTAATCTGTTTCAAGTTTTCATTCTCAGTTGTTGCAATTGTTTTTAATTTTAAATCAGCTTATAAAATAAGAAAATCATTAAAAGAAAAGAAAATTCAGGCCACCTGAATAAATCAGATCATTGTGAAGATTAGAGCTTGCTGCTTCGGTTTTGCTTCTTCCCCTGGCATCTGTTACTGTCACTGTGATTAAATTCTCATTTGCTTTTTTTTTTTTTTCTTCATTTAGATCCGCTTTTCAAAGGTCCAATAATTTAATTTTTTATTTTGAAAGAAAATGATAAACTTTGATGAACTATAAGAGCTTCTAAGGTAGATTTTTTATTCAAAATTTGATGGTCGATTTTTATTGGTTTTAGATTTACAGAATTTATTTCTTTTCTTAGCTCTCCTATAGTGGGTGCATAAGTTGGCAACACCTGTAGACTTGGGGAATGAAGTTCAACTCTTACAAATTTGGGATCATCTTCATTATACCTTATTAATGGCATACTTTGAATAGGAATTTGCTCCACGAATATTCCTTTGGCTGGCTTCAATGCATTGTTATAGAAACTCAGCTGTCTATTATCAGGAACCACAACTCTTGAAGGTTTTTTAGAACCAGCTCGAGTTTTTGGCAGTTTTCCAGCAGGTGATCGACTTGGTGGACTGAATGTCTCTTCTAATTCATCTTGTTTCTTTAAGACAGAATCTAAAATATTGTTTTCTAGACCCTTAAGGTTTTTAGACCAGTTATAGGTATTTAAACTCTCCATAAGCAATTTATCCTCATTTATTATGAGATCTAGACAGAAAATATTTTGGCGTTTTTTGGGATATTTTATGAATAAAACCTTTTAATCGACCCTTTTCCTCATCGTTGATTCTACCCTCTTTCCTAAGATTATTGGCAAGGTAAAATAACTTGCCAAAAGGATTAGAAATTTTATTGATTAGCATTAAAGTTTCACAATGTCAGAAAATAAAATAAAAAAGCAATTTTTTTATTTATTTTTTTTTAAAGTTTTTACTTAAAAATTTTGTTTTTTTCCTCTTTAAATTTTTTAATTATCAACTTCAATTAAAACCCCACATTTTTCTCACAAGAAATAAGGCAAGACATTCCTTGGATTCACACTTTGTTGACTCTCAGGCACAGCATTGAAAATAGTCACTGATCTTTCCATTTGTTCATTAAAACTCATAATCGCAGCTACATTCCCACATCTATAACAATAATTCGGTGCAGACCAAACTGTGACTAAACTTTGTTCCTTGAACCAATATTGAAATCCTTCCTGTACTAATTGATGTGCCCTGCATATTAATTCAATACCATTCAAAGCATTGAACTCTTTAGTGACTCTTCCCCCAAACAACCATCCTGCTCCTCTTGTACTTATAGCCCATGTTTCAATATCTTCAGGGTCAGACCACATCAAATCACAAAAAGCTCCTTCATGAGGGATCTCCACTTTTCTATCAATAGTTCTCATCTGATCGATTGTTTTAATATCAGGGGATAAACCTCCATGAATACATAAGACTTGACCCTCAATGATAGCACCAATGGGCAAATAATCAAAGACATCGGTGAAATATTTCCATGGGTTCGCATTACCATATTTTCTCACAATCTCATCATAAAAGCCATATACTGTAGTAATCTGTCGAGATTCATGGTTACCTCTTAAAAGAGTGATACTTTCTGGATAACGAACCTTTAAACAAAGCAAATATTCAAAAGTTTCAACTGAATTGTAGCCCCTATCAACGAAATCACCTATAAAGATGTAATTGGTTGAGGGGACTTCACCTCCTTTGCGGAATAACTCCAAAACATCAAGGAATTGTCCATGAACATCACCACATACAGTTACAGGGGCAATGACTGGTTGGACGTTTGATTCTTCTGATAATAATTCCTTGGCTTTTTCGCAAACGATTCTCACTTCACGTTCAGTCAGTATCTGCTTGTTTTTTAATTTTTGCAAACAATCGTCTATATTCATTGGGATCTTTGAAAATTAAGTTCGTTTTGGGGGTTTGAGTTGAATTTGAAAAGAAAAATTAAATATAAATTTTTTTCAATGATTTTTTTTTTTTTTATTAACAAAAATTGGAAAATTTGGTTTGAAAAAAATTAATTTTTTAATTTAATTCTTGTTTGTTGCATTATAATTTTTCATTTTTTGAAGCTAATTAAAAAATATCTTGAATCTATCATTTGATTAAAAAATTCAAAACGAAGAAAACGTTTCAAAATTCAATGAATCCTTCTCTTTTTTTCATTTTATTTCATCCAAAGGAAAAATTAATGACATTGAGCACATTGTGATCTTCGTGCAAGAAAATCGTGCATTTTGAGTTAATTTAATAAAAAAAAAAAAAAAAAAATTTATTTTGTTTTAAATTGCAAAAAAATCAATCAAATAATTTTTTGTTTTCTTTTGAAGAAATTAATTTCCATTTTCTCTTAAAGATTAAATGCAACATTGACGCATCCTGCAGTGCTTCCATTAGTCTCTTGGAAAGTCATAGTGACTGAATAAGCTCCCTAAATAAGAAAAAAATTAATAAAATTTAAAATAATAAAAAAATGACTGAAGGTGCAAATCCTGGGATTGTGACCGCGAATCTGTAATTAAAAGCAGCTCCTTGTTTGAAGGAATTATTGTTTGAATCATATTGAGTATTCAAAGGTGTTCCATTCAAAGCTGTGACGATTTGCACTTGTTTCAAAGTGACGGCACTATTAACACTACCTTGGATATTAATTCCTGCAGGTGAACCTTTTGTAGGCTTTGAATCCATATTCACAGCACTTACTTGCACAGGAGAATTGTTAGCACAATTCTTAAAAGGCCAGCTCAC
>JFJP01010938.1_pt1 | contig 14633 bp, 13 predicted proteins | sample 431651 | NCBI WGS metagenome assembly JFJP01 (sample SAMN02602958, study PRJNA72255) | Microbial mat metagenome, whole genome shotgun sequencing project. | biome: fresh water; feature: sink hole; material: water; isolation source: purple microbial (photo- and chemosynthetic) mats found in...
TTTAAAAAATAAAACGGCAATTTCAACGATTGATTTGCAGTGTAAATTTTTAGCAATTTTAACTAATTTAAAACGATCGTCCAATTTTTTCTTAATTTTCTTCACTTTATTTTTGAAAGTTTTGCGAGAATTTTTACTTACTAATTTTTAGTAGAAAGTTAAAAAATAACTGAATGAGTTTTAGGTTTTTAGAATTGACAGAAAAAGAAATGTGAAGTTGACTAATAATTCAACAAAACTCACATAAGAAAACTATGGCTATTTGGCAAAAAATATCTTTAAAATTCCAAAATCAAAATTTGCAAGCAGTTTTATTGTTAGTTTTTTGGACATTTGGCTCACGGTTTTTGGGATTTCTCAGGTCTTTTTTGGTTCTTCAGATGAACACGATTGACGCCGAGATTTTTAACAGTTCCTTTGTGATTTCGGAAGCGATTACCAGTTTTTTTATTCTTGGATCGATCACCGTGGCTATTTTGCCGATAATGGTTAATCTTGAAAATCCCAAAAAAAATTCTAGCAAAAACTTCTCAAAAAGTCTAGCTAATCAGGAAATTCAAGAAAAAAATGGAGATTTGAAAAGTAAAAATACTTTTTCGTCTAATTTGTCGGCTAAAACAAGCACTAAAATAACTGACTCAAAAAACTTTGATTTGCCGAATCAGTGGAAAAGTGAATTTAAAAGTGGTCAGAAAATTTTCCAAAGCCAAAACAACTTCAAGAAGAACCCACAAAACAATTCTAAAATCAATTCAAATAAAAGTGATTTAAAAAGCTCAAACTTAGATAATTTTGAAAGTTTTAATTCTCAAAAAAATTTAATTCAGTTTAAAAAAGCGGAAACTCGTTTTATTTTGCCAGAAATAATCAAAGATGAAAATCAGACAGAAACTAACCAAATAGAAACCAATTCTCAAAAAAACTCCAAGCAAGATATTTTTCAAAATAGCTTTAAAAATCAAGTAAATTTCCAACAAGATTTGAATAAAAAATTTAGCAAAGAATTTTCAGAAAATTGGCAAAAAGAAAGTAAAAAAAACTTTGATAGAAATGAATTTGAGCACAGTTCTCAAAAAGATTCTCAAAATTCAAACAACAATTCAAACAACAATTCAAACAATTCAGATCAAAAAAATCCAGAAACTCCAGATTTGAGAAATTCAGAAAAACACCAATCAAACGATTTTTGGGTAGTCAAAAGAAAAAATGAAAACGCTTTGAAAAGTGAAACTAAGGATGAAGATATTGAAGAAAAGATTAAAAGAAAAATTTTGATTAAAAATAAGTTGTCCATTTATACAAGTTGGTGCTTGTTGATTTTGAGCGGTTTTATTTTGATTTTATCGGTTTTGGGAATTATTTTTGTAGAGTCATTTTTGTCAACCTTCAACCCCAGTTTTTTTGAAAAAGTTCGTGAGAGTGGTAAATTAGCCGAAATGCTTTGGCTGAATAAATTACTACTTTTGGCACCTTTCCTGTTTGCGGTCAAAACGATACTTGGGGTTTTTTTGAATGTCAAGAAAAATTACAAAATTTACTCGCTTGAAGGAGTTCTCGCAAACCTTGGTTGGATTTTGGCACTGTCTGTTTTGTATCCGATTTGGGGACTTGTGGGAGCTGGGAGCGGAATGTTTTTGGGTTTTGGAGTGACGATTTTGCTTTTTGCTTGGCAAGCTATGACTTTGGGTTTGAATTTTAATTTGGGAACTTTTGCTGGACTTTCTGAACTTTTGTGGCAAACTTTTGGACTTTACTGGCCAAGACTGCTGATTTTTTCCAACACAAGACTTGCTGAAATTATCGTGGCAGCAACGAGCGGGAACCCGAGAGATCCTCAGATTACGAGTGTAGCAATGGCTCTCAATTTTCAGGGCATTTTTATCGGTGTGGTTTTGGCAGTTGGGACGGTTTTTTTGCCTAATTTGACCGAAGTTTTGGTGCAAAAAGGAAAAAGCTTAGAGTTTTGGCAGATGTTGATCAAGTATCTTCGGCTTAACTTTTTTTTGGCAATTGCTGGGACAATTTTGACAATTATTGGAGTGCCAATTTTACTCTGGGTTTTGACGAGACTTCCGTTTATCAATTCCAAAGGTTTGCTTTCTGACCCAATTGCGGTTAATTTAATTTTGCAATTCACTTTTATTAGCAGTTTTAGTCTGATTTTTCAGTCAATTGGCGAAGTTCTCAATCGCTACTTTATCGCAGTCCAAAAGCGTTGGGAGCCAGTGATTATTTCTATTGGAGGCAATTTTTTGGCAATTCAAATCGCACTTCTTTTTACCAAAAGCTGGGGCAGTGGAGCGGCGGCAATTGGTGGTTTTGTGCTTAATTCAGCTCTTTTTTGTCTTTTGTCGGTGTTTTTTTGCTACCAAGATTGGCAAAATTCCAAATCTCAAAGTTGAAATTTAAAATTAACTATTTTTGAAGCGCTTTTTGACTTAAGTAGAAAATTAGAAATCATTTTTAAAAAATAATATCAAAGTTTGGCTATTTAAATAATCAAATAATTTTACCTTACAGAAAAATCAGAAAATTTGACAAACCCAAATAATTTTTATAAAGTTCTATAATGTCCACGAATTTATGCGAAATTCAAGTTAATAATAAGTTGAGAAAAGCTTTTTATATTCAATTAATTTGGTTTTTGTTTAACATTATATTTGCTTATAATCTATTTTCTTATAGACAAAGTTTATGGGGGGTTCGCAAGTCTACTCCAAATTCTTTAACCACTCTAAGTTTTGACTTAGAATTGACAATTTTTTTCCCATTTTATATTTTTACTTTTTTAAATATATTGTGGTTTTGGTTAAATTTTAAAAATGAGGTAAAGACGAAAGGAAAAGATTTATTTATATTTTTTTTAATTATTACTAATTTTTTATTTTTTATTGTGCCTGTTATGATATTATTTAATGAAATTTTTGTTAATATTTACTTAATTGGAACAAATCTAATCAATCTAATTATTATTTTAATTCACATATTCTACCTTCGCAAAAACTCTAATTAAAACCTAATTTTAAATAATTCACCAAAAAATCCAAGTCAATTTTGAAACTAAGTTAGAATTAAAAACTAAAGCAAAATTAAATTAAAGCAAATAAAAAACTTTAAAAAACTAAAATATGTCAACTTCTCATATAAGTCGTGATAATTTGGAAACTGCAAGTCAGCAATTATGGAAAATGTTATTGCCAAAAATTCAATATCTGCCCAAAAATGACCAAAAACTTGTAGAAACCGCTTTTATTCAGATGGTTTTGGCACACAAGGAAATGAAGAGGAAAAGTGGTGAGTTTTATATTATTCACCCAGTGATGGCAACTCTGACTTTGACTGACTTTGGGCTGGACAAAGACACTTTGGCGGCGTGTTTATTGCACGATGTTCCAGAAGACACAAGCATAACCTTAAAAGAAATTCAAAAAGATTTTGGCACTGAAATTGCATTTTTGGTGGAAGGTGTGACAAAGCTCAGTCAAGTCAAATATCAAGGCCAAGACAGGTACGCGGAGAATTTGCGGCGAATGTTTGTGGCAATGAGTCAGGATTTGCGAGTGATTTTTATAAAACTTGCTGACAGACTCCACAATCTGAGAACGCTGAAATATGTAAATCCCGAAAAGCAAAAACGAATTGCTTTGGAAAGTCTAGAAATCTACGCACCCATCGCCGAAAAGCTGGGAATGGCTTATTTTCGTGGAGAAATTGAGGATGCTTGTTTTCCGTATTTGCACCCAGATATTTACCAAAAATTTATCATTGATTCTGATTTGATTATTGAAAAACGTCAAAAAATCCTAACCAAAGTCCGCAAAAAAACTGAAAAAATCCTCTCAGAAAATCAAATTGAACATTTACAAATTTTGGGACGGGCCAAAAAATACTTTTCTATTTGGAAAAAGACTCAAAATAAAAACTACGAAATTGACCAAATTTATGACCTTGTCGCCCTGAGAATTATCACTAAAGATGTTGAAAAATGCTATCAAATTTTGGCAGTTTTGCACACTTATTTTGAACCAATTGAAAATAGAGTCAAAGATTATATTACAAGACCCAAGCTAAACGGGTACCAAAGTCTTCACACCACCGTCAAAGATGTAGCTTCTGGATTGATTTTTGAAATCCAAATTCGCACGAGTTCAATGAACGATTTTGCAGAATACGGTGTAGCAGCTCACTGGGCGTACAAAGAAAAGTCCAAAAAACAGCAATTAGAAAGCATAATTAGTCCCGAAACTTATAAGTGGCTCAGTGAATTGATCGAGCTTGGGCAAGAAAACTGGACGGAAGACGAGTATCTAAACCATGTCAAACTGGATTTATTTCAAGACCGAATCTTTGTGATGACTCCCAAAAATGACGCTATAGATTTGCCAATTGGAGCAACAATCCTAGACTTTGCCTACAAAATTCACAGAGCGATTGGGGAAAAAGCCAGTATGGCCAAAATTAACGGTGAAATGGTCAAGCTAAGTTCCAAACTCAAAAACGGCGACGTGGTAGAAATCCTGACCGACAAAAGACAAAAACCTAACGACAAATGGCTCCAATGGGTGATTACAAGCCAAGCCGCCAAACAAATTCGCCACTTTCTCAAAAAAAATAGTAAGTGAAATAAGAAGTAAGATTCTAAAAACTAAAAAATTTTTGGTATTACTGCTCAATTAACCACTTAAATTGCCACTTTATTGCTTAAAATTAAATCAAACCCAAAATACAAAATACATATGTCCATATCCTAAACCGATGCAAATCAAACTCAAAAACCAACAAAAAGTGAAAGAATTTTAGTTTTACTCTTGATTGGAATTATAGTTTTATCTGGTCAATTTGCTTTATTCTACTTTTTCCAGATAATTTTTCCATATATTAGCATATTGGGATTAATATCTATTGGAATGTCTATTCTGGTCTTTTTTTTCAAAGAAGAGAAATTGGAGATTATTATTAAAGATACACCTCGTCAAATAAATATGCAAATTATTTTAACCAGTTTATTTTTTGTCGCTGTTGGTCTTATTTTACTTTATGTTTCGCAATTTCTAAACAATTGGCAATTAACAAACTTAAACGGAACAGGTAGAATTTCAATATATGAAGTTAGTCTGCTTTGGATTGTTCTTTCTTTTTGCATGACAATATTTTTTTCAGTTAAACATTTATTTATTACTTAAAAGTTAATTAAAAGCTAATTAAAAATTTTTCATTTTCCAAGATTTCTTTTTATAATTATGCCAATTTCAGCACTTTCCTCAAGCAAACTTTCCCAAATAATTAAATTTGTAGATAATTTTAAAGAGATTAAAAACTTCACTTTTGACGGCTTTTTTGTGGGCTGGAGGAATAAACCCAAAAATTTGAAGTTAATTCTCCAAAATAGCACTTATTTTGTAGTTGTGTTAAATAACGAGAAAATTGTCGGTTTTATAACGTGTATAAGGGACAAAGTGCTGTCAGCCTACATTCCACTTTTGGAAGTTTTGCCGGAATTTCAAAAGCAAGGAATTGGCAAACAATTGGTTCAAAAAATACTGGAAAAAGTAACTGATTTATATGTGATTGGCTTGATTTGCGACGAGAATTTGAACAATTTTTACCAAAAATTAGACTTCAAAAATTACAATGGTTGCATTATCAGGAATCCAGGTGGAAATTAAAATCAGGTAAAGGAAATGCTACAAATGTTTTTATTAAAAGTCAAAGTGGAGTTTGGGAAATTATTCACGAACATTTGAGTTACTTAGTATAGCATTTATAAAAACAAATCAAATTTTCTAAAATCATGCTCCAATATAATCCACAAAATAATCTCAACTTGGCATTTTTGGGCAAAGAAACCAATTTTATTCAGGCTGAAAGAAAAAATAGCCTAGATTTATTGACGCAAAAATTAAATTTGCCTATCAAAATCCTGAATCAAACTCATTCTACCGAGATTTATGAGCTTTTGGACGTCCAAATTGAAACTGAAAATATATCAGCTGATGCAATTTTTACGAGCCTAAAAAATGTAGTAATTGGTGTCAAGACTGCAGATTGTGTGCCACTTTTGGTTTATACTCCAAATTTTGTTGGGGCAATTCATCTCGGCAGAAAAGGTCTAAATGACGGGCTTTTGCAGAAAGTATTGGAATTTCTAAAAACTAAAAAGCAAAATTTGCAAGAAAGCTATTTTTATTTGGGTCCAAGTTTGAGTTTTGAAAATCACAGTACTTGGATCCAAGAAGCGGAGCAAATTCCTGATAAACACAAGAAATTTTTTCTAAAAGGTGTGCATTTTTTGAACAATATCTCAATTATTGACAAATATCTCAAGCGAAATAATCTGCAATTATCATCTTTATCAGAGCAAACTTCTATCTTACTAAATAGCCCAAGCTACATCAAAGATATTTTGACAAATTCTGGAGTTCCTTTTGAAAATATTACAGACTGCAAGGTTGACACTTTTGAAAACCCAAATTATCACAGTTATCGGCGAGATTTTCCAGATCACGGGATGAATTTTTCTTATATTTATTGAGAATAACTCTGAAAATGGTTTTTTTGACACAAATTACGAATTTATTAAAAATCTAAAATTACCAAAATATTTCTAAGCTATTTTTCTAAACTACTTGTGAGTAGATTTATTTTTTACATTAAAATCTCTAACCATCAAACCAATTTATGTCTATTCTCAAAGTTCCTGCAAACGAAAGAGGCTTTGCCGATTATAGCTGGCTCAAAGCTAACTATTCATTTAGTTTTGCCAATTATTATAATCCTCAAAAAATGGGTTTTGGAGCTTTGCGAGTTCTTAATAACGACACTATTTCGCAAGGTCAAGGTTTCCAGACCCACAGTCACCAAGATATGGAAATCATCACTATTCCCCTTTTTGGCTCAATCGCTCACCAGGATTCTACAGGCACTAACGGTATTATCGAAACTGGCGAAATTCAGATTATGTCGGCTGGAACTGGTATTAGTCATTCAGAATTTAATGCTTCAAAAACGCAAAACTTGGAACTATTTCAGATTTGGATTATTCCTGAGAAAAATGGTCTAAAACCCCGTTATGATCAGGCAAAATTTGACCCAAAAGATAGACAAAATCAATGGCAAGTCGTGATTTCACCAAATCCAGAAAAACACGAGCAAATTCCAAAAACGCTACAAATTTTTCAACAGAGTTATTTTAGTTTAGCTGATTTGGGAACGGATCAAAGTTTGGTTTATAATTTTTATAACCAGAAAAATGGAGAAAATGGAGTTTATTTGATTGTAATTGAAGGGCAAATTGAAATTGCTGGAACTGAATTTGGGCCAAAAGACGCAGCTGAAATCATAGATCAAAATAGTTTTGAAATTAAGTCAAAAACTGACGCAAAAATATTGGTAATTGAAACACTTTAAGCTATTTTTATATATGCTTATCAGCCAAAAATGAATAATCACCGATTCAGGCTAAATTCAAACTTTGACATGTTTTCCTTTATCTCTAATTTATCATTAATAATCATTTCTATGTCTATCTCAAAAAACTCACAAATCCCAAAATTAAAAACAGAAACAGCTGAAAAGACGAAAAATAAAAAACGTATAGTCAAAAATAACTTTAAGGGCTATTTATATATAACTTTTTTATACTTAATTCACTTAGTATCATTTTTTACTACTTATGGTTATGGAAATAGTAGTTTTGAAAGTTTATTTGCCGATAGTGAATTTGAATCGTATGAACTAAGAGCCAAAGTTGAGAGCATATTTACTATTACAGATTTATTGTTAATTTGTATATGTATCATTATGCTGTTAGTATTTTTTATTACTTTTGTCCAGAATTTATTTACTTAAAATAAAATTAAAATCTTACATTTAAAACCTTGTGTCTATTTCCAAAACTTCACAAAATACAAACCTAGCTTTTCAATTTTCAACTCTATTTTCACAATTTTCAAAAAATTTATTTTCCAACTTTTTGCTTTAATAATTTTTTTGTTTGACAGATTTTGCAACTTCTTTTAGACTTAATTTTATGTTCAAATTAATCACAACTACAACTACCAGCCCACGCGGGGAGTAGTTTTGGTTTGACACAAATTTAATTTCAATCAAAGCTCTCTCCAAAAGGGAGTTTATTTTTTGAGTTTATTTATTTACAAAACCTGATATGCCAATTTCCGCCACTGCCAACAATAAATTTTCTACCTTGACTCTCCAAAATGTCGCAGATACTTTTCAATTGACCGAATCTGATCTTCTGATTTTTCCCAAGCAGTTTTTTGAATTTGACAAAATTTCGGTTAAAAAGATAGTTGCCAAGGCCAAAGGTCGGATAGAATATTGGACGGAACAAGAGCTTGTGATGAAATATATTTCGCCAATCCTAAATTTGATTGATATTAGTGGCTTGAATTACAACACTTTTGCCCAAAGGCCGATTAGTGGACGAGTTCAAAATTACAAAATGTCAGGCTACGTGGACTTTTTGGTCGCCAAAGGTAAGTATGAACCAACTCAACCCTACTTTTTTATTCACAAATTCAAAAAATCTCTCAACCAAACAAACAATCCTTTTGGTCAGCTTCTTGGAGAAATGCTTGTGGCTCAAGAAATCAATAGTGATCCGCTGGTTTATGGTTTGGTAATTATTGGCAGATTTTGGCATTTTGTCATTCTAAATGGACGGGAATTCACAAGACTTGCTCCAATTGACTCCCTAGATATTATTGATTTGCAAATTATTTTTGATAGGCTTAACGGCGCCAAACACTATATTGAAGAGAAACTCAAAATAAAATAGTTTTTTAACTAAACTTAATTCAAAAAATCTATATGTCTATTTCAAAAAATTCACAAAATATGAATTTAGCACCAAACGACTATATTTGGAAATATTTACCCAATCCAGACAACCCAAAACTTGATAAACTAACTTATTTAGCATATAAAATTCATCCTATAAAACCTACAGGAAATATAACTGAAGATTTAGAAAAATTTGATAACTATAGGATAGATAGAAAACTGGAGTCTAAAAAATTAGATATAAAGGGGAATCTGAAAGATAAAATTGAAAGATATTCTTGGTTTGAATATGAAGAAGTAAGAAAACAGGGCAAATTAGCTCTAGATGAAAAATTTATCTTTGACTTTTACGAAAGGTTTTCTAATGAATATTGTTATTACGGACTGGATACATTAGTTGAAGATATAATAGAAAATGGTGCTAAATTTGAAACCAATGTAACCCAAAATTTGATAGATATATTTTTTGTTATGGATTTTGATGGAGAGGTAAATAATGGTGGTTTTTCCCAGTTTTTTTATAATGGGAATATGTTCAAATATCTTGTTGTGGAAGAGGCGATACAAAGAATTAAACCCAAGCCTTATTTAGAAATTTATATGAGATTAATGACTGAAATTAGAAATTGGTCTGAAAGAAATTGGGAAAAATTTTATGGCGATGGAATATTTGGAGATGAAAGTTCCATACCTTTAGCAAATAAAATTAACAAAATTGGTGGGATTAATAAAATTGGTGAAAATGATTATTATAATATTGAACCGAAATTGGGAAAATTAATTATTGATTATATGAATATTCACAGAAAAAAGCTTGAAAAGTTTATGTCTGGAGAATAAAATTACCTAAAAATTCAAAATTTAAGACCAAATATTTTAATTTAAAAAACTATATTCTTATGCCAATTTCCAAAAACTCCCAAAATAATTTTTCTAGTCTAAATATCCAAGACTTGATAGATACTTTTAACTTAAAAACGGTGGATAATTTGGCCTTTTTGTCGGAAAGTGTTTCTGAACTTCAAAAAACTAAAATTGCTGAAATTTGCCAGGTTTCTACCCAAGAAATTGACACTTGGAACGAGCAGGAATTGATTATCAAACACATTTCTTTGATTTTGAACACTGCCAAAATGGAAGGGCCTAGCTATAATACCTTTGCTGAGCGGAGTTTTTGTGGGAAAGTTGACGAGATAGAACTCGGCGGAATTGTGGATTTTTTGGTCGCAAGAGGCAGGTTTCAACCGAGAGAACCGTACTTTTTTTTGCAGGAATATAAAAAAAACACACTCGGCCCAAACAGCGATCCTTTAGCTCAACTTTTGGGGGAAATGCTGGTCGCTCAAGAACTCAATCAAAATTTGCAAATGTATGGAGCTTACATTGTGGGACGCTCTTGGTATTTTGTGGTTTTGCACGAGAGAGATTACAATGTTCTCAAGCCTTTTGACTCAACCAATTTTGAGGAACTTATAGAAATAATCAGCAAATTAAACTGGATAAAACAATATGTAGAGGAGAAATTACAAAATTAACAAATTATTATTTATTCACTTTTAACTAAAAATCTTTATGTCCAATCCCCAAAACTCTGAAATTGATAATGTCTATTTAGCTTTATTTACCATTGTAACTTTTTACAATATCATTGCAGTTATGATGTTTATCTTTTGTTTTATAACTAAAACTGGCGGTGATTATGGATGTTTAGCCTTTAGATATGATCTAATAATTACTTTTTTTTTGCAAATGTTTTTTGGTTTTATAAATTCAATAATTTTTGCCAGAAGAAGTTTATTTATACCGGTCGTTTGTTATATAATTTCCCCAATAAGTTTTATGTACGCTCTTTCGCCAATAAATATGTTTGGACAAAATGCTGCCACTTTTTCACTAATTATGGGAATTTTTTCGTTTATAGTAGATGCAATTACTTTTACTATAATAAAATTTAGAAAATAAGCATACATATTTTTTTACTCTGAATCTTAAAAATTACTTAATATTTACAACCCTATGTCTATCTCATCCACTTCCGCAAACCTACAACTTGATATCAAACGCCACTCTTTTGCTCATTTAATGGCCTGTGCCGTCCAAATTTATTTTAAAGAACTTGAAATGGCTGAAAACGCAAAAAACCAGAAGCTGGGAATTTCTTCAAGCAATTCTTCAATAAGTTCGCAAGTTCAGTTTGGAGTTGGGCCTGTGATTGAAAACGGTTGCTACTACGATTTTATTTTACCTCGGCCGCTAATTCCTGAAGATTTACTGAAAATTGAAAAAATTATTAGAAAGCTGCTCAAACAAGATTTGAGATTTGAACGGATTGAAGTAACTCTGGAAGAAGCTATGGAAATTTTTAAAAAATCCAACCAACCCCTCAAAGTTGAGCTTTTGGAAAATCTACGAGACAAAGGCACAACTAGTTTGAGTGAGGAGGAGCGGACGGATTTGGGTGTAGAGAATTTTTCAGAAGCAAAATCAAGCGGTAATCTTAATTATATTAAATCTGATCTATCTTTTGAGCAGTTGAAAGAATACATAAAGGAATTATCTGAGACACAAGACTCGGTATGTGCAAGTATTTTTATTCGTGACATTTCTGGCAAAGTGATAACTTTTAAAGATGACTATTTCTCACGAATTGTATATGGTAATGAATTTGAAATGAGTTTTCCTGAAACTGTTAATTTTGAAACATTAAAATATAATGTTATTTCTGATGTGCAGTTTAGTGGAGTAGCCTCTGCAATGTTTATATTTGTAGTTACCCAAGAGACTTCAAATTCTAATAAAAAATTAACTTATTTTAATGAAGTAAAACTAGATGATTGTCTAAAAAAGAATCTAATGCTTGAATATTTAGTTGAATCAAATGGTGGAACTCTTGCTGTGGGCGATGAAGATTTTATTTCTAAAATTTCTAAAATAAAAGAACTGGAAAATAATGAACTAATCGCCAGTTTTATTCAATGCTATAAAGAAACCAAAGAAAAAATTATCCAATTTGTAAACAATTCAAAGGGTGTTAATTTCAGCAAGGAAGAGTGGGCGGATTTTGAGGCTGAAGAAATTCCCCTCTTGAGGGGTACCGACGAAGTCGGGGGTGTGTTATCTACACAAGATAAATTTAGTAAATACAAAGATTTGCCCTATAATCCAAAGTTAGTCGAAAAAGCTAGAGAACTTCGCCAAGCTGGAGTTTTGTCAGAAGTATTATTTTGGGAAAAAGTAAAAAATAAGCAGCTTGAAAGTTTAGATTTTGAAAGGCAAAAAATTATTGGTAATTACATTGTAGATTTTTATTGTCCAGAACTTAACTTGGTGGTAGAAATTGACGGGGAAAGTCACGATTTTAAGGGAAAAAAAGACCAAGAAAGAGAAGTTTTTTTGAAAAGTTTAGATTTAAATGTGATTCATTTTGAAGATATTAGAATCAAAAAAGATTTGGATAATGTAATGAATGAAGTTTATGATTTAGTTATTAAATTGAAACAAGAAATACCCCGTCAGCCTGCGGCTGCCACCCCTCAAGAGGGGAATTTACCCGTCAATCAAGGAACAACTCAAGATAAAAACTTACCAACCATCACCCTCTATCGCTTGGTGGACGAAAAAACTGGTGAGATTTTGTTTGAAGATTTGTGTAAGGGGCCACATGTGGAGAGCTTGAGTGAACTTGGAGATTTAGGTTTTGCTTTAGACAAGTTCTCAGCTTCCTACTGGCGAGGAGATCAAGCTCGAGGAATCAATATGCAAAGACTTTACGCTTTAGTTTTTGAAACTGTAGAGGAGCTGGAGAATTTCCAAGTGGGGCGGGAAGAAGCCAAAAAACGGGATCATCGCAAACTTGGTCAAGATTTAGAAATTTTTATGATTAGTGAAGATGTTGGGGCAGGTCTTCCACTTTATTTGCCAAATGGAGCGACAATTAGACAGCTTTTAGAAAAATATTGCTATCAAGAAGCCAAAAAATCTGGTTATCAATATGTCTATACTCCGCACATTGGTAAGTCTGATTTATTTGCAAAATCTGGTCATTTGGATCACTACGCTGACGGAATGTATGCCCCAATTGATATGGTAAATTTGAAAGGTGAAGGAACTTTGGAAAGCGGTAAAACTGAAAAATTTTATCTCAAACCGATGAATTGCCCAATGCATCATCAAATTTATTTGAATAAACCTAGAAGTTATCGTGAATTACCATATCGTTTGTATGAATATGGCACAGTTTATAGGTATGAAGAAAGTGGAACTTTGAGTGGAATGATTAGGGTTCGTGGCTTTACCCAAAATGATGCCCATGTTTATTGTCAGACTAACCAAATGAAAGAAGTTATTGAAGAAGCTTTGAACAGAATGACAAAGACATACAAAGATGTGGGAATAAAAGATTACAAAGTTCGTTTTAGTTTGCCTGATTTTGTCAATGATAAAGAAAAATTTGGGGAGGAAACTGAAGAATGGAGAAACGCAGTTTTGGCTATGAGAACAGCTTTGGACGAGCTTGGTGTGGAATATTATGAGGCAATTGGTGAGGCGGCGTTTTATGGACCAAAAATTGATATTCAAGTCAAAAATGTCAACGGCAAAGAAGACAGTTTGTCTACAATTCAAGTAGATTATTCTATCGCTCCCAAATTTGGAATTACTTACAAAAACGATAAAGGTGAAGATGAAGTTCCGGCAATTATTCATATGGCTTTGATGGGTTCGGTTGACCGTTTTATGGCTTTTATGCTAGAAATGACTGGCGGAAGGTTACCGTTTTGGCTAGCTCCAACTCAAATCAAAATTTTGACTATCAATAACGAGATTGAGACTATGAATTATGTTTCTAAAATCAAGCAAATTCTAGACGAAACAGTGCTGATGAAACCTTTGAAATATAATGAAATAAGGTATGAAATAGACGACCGCAACGAAAGTCTTGGCAAAAAAATCCGAGAAGCAAGTAACCAAAAAATCCCAGTTCAACTTATCGTTGGTCCAAAGGATATTGAAGCTGGTGAGGTCAGCGTCAGGACACAGGATGGTGAGGAGAAGGTTGAGGTTGACAAATTAAGCAATTTTTTACACTGTCTTATTTAATATATTTTAATAAAAAATACCTATGCCTTTCAAAAAAATTACGGAGCAAATGTTTCAAAAAGACAAAGATGAGCGAAAAATATACACAACTAATTTTGATTTTGCTGTACAAGATTTAGTAACTAAAATGGAGTCCGAAGATATCATAATTCCTGATTTACAAAGAGATTATGTTTGGAATGCTGGAAATAAAGAAGATAAAACCTCTAGGTTGATAGAATCACTTCTTCTAAATATGCCTATACCAACATTTTATTTTGCTGAAAGCGATACTCTGAAATATGAGGTTATAGATGGTATGCAAAGAATAACAACTTTCAAAAGATATTTAAAAGATGAGTTTGCTTTAGAATCTTTGGAAGATAAACATGACTTAAATGGAAAGAAGTTTTCAGAATTAAAGCAGATTGACCGTGATAAAATAAGAAAAAGAGGGGTTAGAGCAATAGTTATTGGAAATGAATCTGACCCAGAAATTAAATTTGATATTTTTGAGAGGTTAAATACTGGTAGTGTAGTTTTGACTTCTCAAGAAGTAAGAAATGCTATTTATATTGGTAATTTTAATGATTTATTAAAAAAATTGGCTCCAAAAGTTAATAATGCTTTTCAGTTTAGCACCAAAGAAGATATTTTAAGAAAATCAGCGGAAGAAATGGTTTTGAGATTTTTTGCTTTTTATGCACAAGGAGAGGAAAATTTTGGAACTGACGATAATCAGCTAAAAAATTTCT
>JFJP01039384.1_pt1 | contig 14632 bp, 6 predicted proteins | sample 431651 | NCBI WGS metagenome assembly JFJP01 (sample SAMN02602958, study PRJNA72255) | Microbial mat metagenome, whole genome shotgun sequencing project. | biome: fresh water; feature: sink hole; material: water; isolation source: purple microbial (photo- and chemosynthetic) mats found in...
TAAAATAGTGAGCAGAAGGATTGCAAGAAATCCTGATAAATACGTTTTCTGTACCATAATAGTTAAATTAGTTTACTTAGTTTAAGTGCTGTCTAAGTTACAACCTATTGATACGGTACCCTATCTGTTTTTGATTACTTTTTTTGTAATTATTTTACAAAAAATGGTATTTTTTTTACAATCAAATAATTTGATTATTGAAATAATCCTTTAGAACCTGCTGGTCTGATGAATTAATATCCTTTGGTAGGTTTTTATAAGAAAAAAATAATAGTCCTAAACTTTCTTCATTTGATTCAATAAGATTGCCAGAATACGTTCCTGCGCAATATACAATATTCACAAAATATACCATGTCGCCATTAGGATAAATATGAAATTGGTCTTTTCCTGAATACACATTAAATAAATGTAAATCGTTTACCATCAGACCTGTTTCTTCATACGCTTCTCTTTTGGCACACTCTTCCAAGCTTTCGCCCAATTCCAATGCACCTCCCGGTAAATTCCATGTTTCATCATCAGCACGTTGCTGCAAAAGAATTTCCCCTAATTCATTGGTAATAATAATCCCCGAGGCAGTATAAATCAACGGTGCATGTCCTACATGTTTTCGCAATTCTTTTATGTAATCAGCCATTTGAAATGTTGTTTTAATGATTCAAAGTTAGTAAATATTTTTTTATAAAGTCTTAAGGTCTGAAGGTCTCAAAGTCTTAAGGTCTGAAGGTCTTAAGGTCGCAAGGTCTAATGACTTTCGACTTTCAGACTTTCAGACTTTCAGACTTTCGACTTTAAGACTTATTTTATATGTAACATTTTACCCTATTAATTCCCAAAAATGTTAAATTTGTGCTTTGTTTTATAAAAATACTTGATTCATGGGATTTTTTGGAAATATTTTAAGCAGTTTTTTAGGGAGTAAATCAGTCCGCGACATAAAAGAGGTTAGCCCTATTGTTGAATTAATAAAAGCAGAATACGAATTGGTAAAAGAGCTTTCGCACGATGCTCTTAGGAAAAGAAGCCATGAATTAAAACTGCAAATCAGGGAGTATGTTTCAGGTATAGAAACTGAAATTGCCGATTTAAAAAAGCTTATAGAAAATCCTGATGTTCCTATTGCCGAAAAAGAAAAAGATTTTCAGAAATTGGAAAAATTACAATCTGAATTAGACGATAAATACAAAGACATTCTAAATGAAATATTGCCAGTAGCTTTTGCCATTGTTAAAAGTACCGCGTTTCGTTTTACCAATAATAGCGAAATTGAAGTTGAAGCTACTGATTTTGATAGGGATTTAGCGGCCAGCAGTGATTTAGTTGAAATACGTGGTAACCGTGCTATCTGGAAGAATTCATGGAACGCTGGTGGAAATATGGTGAAATGGGAAATGGTTCATTATGATGTGCAGTTGCTAGGTGGAGTGGTTTTGCATCAGGGAAAAATAGCCGAAATGTCTACGGGCGAGGGTAAAACATTGGTGTCTACTCTTCCTGTATTTTTAAATGCTTTATCGGGTAGGGGCGTACACATTGTAACGGTAAATGATTATTTGGCCAAACGTGACTCAGAATGGATGGGACCCATACATATGTTCCATGGACTTAAAGTGGATTGTATTGATAAACATCAACCCAATTCCCCAGCCCGCAGAAATGCTTATGCAGCCGATGTTACTTATGGTACCAATAATGAATTTGGTTTTGATTATTTACGCGATAACATGGCCATTAGTCCTGATGATTTGGTTCAGCGAATTCATAATTATGCCATTGTTGATGAGGTTGACTCCGTTTTAATTGATGATGCACGTACCCCGCTTATCATTTCTGGTCCTGTGCCGCGCGGTGAAGAACAGGAATTTGAGCAATACCGCCCAAAAGTGGAAACCATTTTTAATGCGCAGAAAAAATTAGCTACACAACTCATTGCGGAAGCCAAAAAATTCATTGATGAGAAAAATACAGAAAAGGGAGGCTTGGCTCTTTTTCGTGCCCACAAAGCCCTACCTAAAAATAAGGCTTTAATAAAGTTTTTAAGTGAGCAGGGCAATAAAGCTCTGTTGCTTAAAACAGAGAATTATTATATGCAGGAAAATAATAAAAACATGCACCTGGCAACAGATGAATTGTTTTTTGTTATTGATGAAAAGTTAAACTCTGTTGAGCTTACCGAAAAGGGTTTAGATTTGATTACGGGTTCTACCGACGATGCTAAATTCTTTGTGTTACCTGATATAGGCAGTGAAATTGCTGAAATTGAGAAATCAGTGCTTAGTCCTGAAGAAAAATTAAGTACCAAAGATAAAATGCTGCAAGATTATGCTATTAAATCAGAGCGGGTACATACGGTAAATCAGTTGTTAAAAGCATATTCTATGTTTGAAAAAGACATTGAATATGTTGTGATGGATAACAAAGTGAAAATTGTTGATGAACAAACCGGTCGTATTCTCGAAGGCCGACGATATTCTGATGGTTTACATCAGGCTATTGAGGCTAAAGAACGCGTTAAGGTTGAGGCAGCCACACAAACTTTTGCTACCATTACTTTGCAGAATTATTTCAGGATGTATAAAAAGTTGGCAGGTATGACAGGTACTGCTGAAACTGAAGCAGGTGAGTTCTGGAATATTTACAAGTTAGATGTGGTGGTAATTCCTACCAATAAACCTATTTCCCGCAAGGATTATGAAGATAAGGTTTACCGCTCTAAACGTGAAAAATACAATGCTGTTGCTGATGAAATTAATGAGTTGGTAAAAGTGGGTCGCCCGGTTTTGGTAGGTACAACCTCAGTTGAAATTTCGGAGTTGCTCAGTAGAATGCTCAAATTGCGTGGTATCAAGCATAATGTATTGAATGCTAAATTGCACCAACGAGAAGCTGATATAGTAGCAGAGGCTGGTAAAACTGCTCAGGTTACTATTGCTACTAATATGGCCGGTCGTGGTACCGATATAAAGCTTACTCCAGAGGTTCGTAATGCTGGTGGTTTGGCTATAATTGGAACAGAAAGGCATGATGCCAGACGCGTTGACCGTCAGTTAAGAGGTCGTGCTGGTCGCCAAGGTGATCCAGGTACATCACAGTTTTTTGTTTCTCTCGAAGATGATTTGATGCGTTTATTTGGTTCCGATCGAATTGCCCGCATCATGGATAAAATGGGCATTCAGGAAGGTGAAGTTATTCAGCACAGTCTAATTTCGCGTTCCATTGAACGGGCACAAAAAAAGGTAGAAGAAAACAACTTCGGAATACGAAAACGCTTGCTTGAATATGACGATGTTATGAATGCCCAACGCGAAGTGATTTACAAAAGAAGAAGAAATGCTTTGTTTGGTGAAAGAATCAGCTTGGATATTGCCAATATACTTTATGATACCGTAGATAAATTGGTGCAAGATCATCATGAAAATTCTGATTATGAGAGTTTTTCTTTGGCTCTAATTCGCGCTCTTTCAATTGAACCTTCAGTATCTGATGATGAATTCAGAAAAGATTCTCATAATAAAATTGCTGAAAATATTTATGAACATTCTTTGGAAGCTTATAAAAGGAAATCTCAGTCAATGGCCCAACAAGCTTATCCTGTTATTAGGGATGTTTATGAAAACCAATCTGCCGTTTACGAAAATATTATTGTTCCTGTTACCGATGGTATCAAGATGATGAATATTCTTACCAATCTAAAAAAGGCATACGATACCCATGCTGCTGAGGTGGTGCGGGCTTACGAAAAAACAGCAATTTTGTATACAATTGATGAGGCTTGGAAAGAACATTTGCGTGAAATGGATGAATTGAAGCAATCGGTTCAAAATGCCGCATACGAGCAGAAAGACCCCTTGTTGATATATAAATTAGAGTCTTTTGATTTGTTCAAAAGTATGGTCGACAATATTAATAAAGATGTAGCATCTCTTCTTATGAAGGGTAATATACCACTTAAAGATCCGTCGAGTGTACAGCGAGCTACTGCTCCTAAACGTTTAGACATGAGTAGGATGCAAACACAAAAATCAGAATTTTCTAATCAACGACCTTCTTCTCAACCTGAGGCGCCTCGCGAGCAAAAAGTACAGCCCGTTCGGGTGGAGAAAAAAGTAGGAAGAAATGATCCATGCCCTTGTGGTAGTGGTAAAAAATTTAAAAGTTGCCATGGGGTGGGGTTGGAGAGTTAGTCAAAAGTCTTAAAGTCTTAAAGTCAAAAGTCATTCGACCTTCAGACCTCCGACTTTCAGATTAATAAAGTAAAATATAATAAAAAAAATAAAATGAAAAAGTGTTTAAACATCGTATCGCTAATTATGCTTATAGTTACTATCTCATGTAAGCAAGATATTAAAAATGTTGTTGTTAAGCCAGAGAGCGTTTTATTGAATGATATTAGAGTGGGGGGGGAATTGATGGCCCGACAAATGAAAAATTTTGATCGTTTAGAAGAAGAAAACTATCAGCCGCATAAAGTTTATTGGTCTGAAGAGGAAAGTGGATATTGGCCAGGAGATAAAGAAGGTCGTACCATATTGGCTCTTACGCTTCTTTCTCAAACCACGGGTAGAAAAGCTCAGTATTTAGATACCTTAATAGCGATTTTTCCTTCAAAAGTAAATAGTAAAGGCTATTTCGGAACTATTTATCCCGATACAGTATTTGATGAGCAGCAATTGGCCTCGCATGGTTGGGTTTTACGCGCTTTATGTGAGTATTATAGCTGGAAAAAAGATCCAAAAGTATTACAATACATTAATACCATTGTTGATAATTTAGTGCTTCCTTCTAAGGGTTATCACACAAAATACCCTTTAGATACCGCACATCGTCAGGATCAAGGCGCCCATAGTGGTACCAGAATTAATAAAGTGATTGGGAATTGGATTCTTTCTACTGATGTAGGTTGCGATTTCATCTTTATGGATGGCGTTATCCAGGCTTATTCCTTAACTGGTCGTGCTGACATGAAACCGGTTATTGATGAAATGATAGCCCTTTTTAGGAAAATGGATTTGGTGAAAATAAAAGCTCAAACCCACGCTTCATTAACCGCCATGAGAGGACTCTTAAGATATTATGATATTACCGGAGATTATTCTTTAGTTGAAACGGTGGAAAAAAATTATGAATTATACAGTACTTTAGCCCGCACTGAAAATTACGAAAACTATAATTGGTTTGGTCGCCCGCAATGGACTGAGCCTTGTGCAGTGATTGATTCGTACATACTTGCTATGTGGCTTTGGAAATCAACTTCTAAGTTATCTTATATTGAAGATGCCCATTTAATATATTATAACGCTATGGGTTTTGAACAGCGAAATAATGGAGGTTTCGGAACCAATTCATGCAGTGGTGCTCACGATGCTCATTTAAAAGTGGATGTTGATGAGGCCCATTGGTGTTGCACTATGCGGGGTGGAGAAGGTTTGGCGACTGTGGCTTCAAAATCATATTATACCGAAGGAAAAGCGTTTTATTTTACTTTTTTTGAAAATTCAACTGCAACTTTGCGATTTGAAAATGATTCCATAGTTATTGCGCAAACTTCCTTATACCCTTATATGGGAAAAGTTTATTTTGAAGTGTTGGAAAATAGTTTGAAGTATTCACCCGAAGTAAGACTAATGGTACCAAAATGGGTTAAAAATCCTGTTGTTACTGTTAATGGTAACCAGCAAAAATTAATCACAAAAAATGGTTTTATCTCATTTGTTAACGAACTTAAAAAGGGTGATTTTGTAGAGTATAAATTCCAAATTATTTCCGGTTCTCAAGAATTATCTAATAAAAACAGCATTCCCGATCATTTGAAATATTTTTATGGACCTTTGGTGCTAGGCTATTATGGGCCAGGTGAAATATCCTTGCCCGAAAATGCTCAATTTGAGCCCATCACCCGTGAGATTTTTAAAGTGAAAAATACCGCATTGCTTGTTAATCCTGTACATCATTTAATGAGCGAGCAGGTTAACAAACAAAATAATTATTCTATCCAAATACTTTTTAAGAAATGAGAATTTATCGCGTTTTAATTGGCTTATCAGTTTTGGTTTTATTGTCTTGTACCCCTAAAGAAAAATCGATGCAAATGATTATTGAGGCTGATTGGTCTTTTTATTTTCCCGATTCCAATAAATGGTATCCTGCTCAGGTACCTGGTTGTATTCATACCGATTTGTTGAATAATAAACTTATAAAAGATCCTTTTTATCGATTTAATGAAAATGAATTGCAATGGATTGAAACCAAAGATTGGGAATATCAATGTGAGTTTAAGGTTGCTGGTTCTGTATTAGATAAAGATAGTATTCAACTAGTTTTTGAAGGTTTAGATACTTATGCCGATGTATACTTGAATGATAGTTTGTTGCTGAAAGCAGATAATATGTTTATTGCATACGTTGTTCCTTGTAAATCGTTGTTGAAAGATAAAAATAAATTGCGAGTAAAATTTATTTCAGCACGAAATATTGGAATGGCTAAGCTTAAACAATTACCGTATACTTTGATGGCTGCAAATGAGATTGCACCTGAAAATGAACGCACCAATGTATTTACCCGCAAGGCTCCATTTCATTATGGATGGGATTGGGGTCCCCGTTTCGTTACCTCTGGTATTTGGAAGAATATTAAGATTAATGCTTGGAGTGTATTAAAAATTGAAGATATATATTTTAAGCCGGTTGAAGTAAGTTCCGAGAAAGCTTCGTATAAGGCCGAGGTTGAATTGCTTGCCAATAAGGTGGAAGATATTAAAATCAAATTAGAATTAGATAATAAATTGCTTTTCCAAAAAGATGTTACTACTCAAATTGGAATTAATATTTTTGAATTGGATGTATTAATTTTGAATCCTGAGTTATGGTGGACGAATGGTTTGGGAAAACAGAAGCTTTATAATGCGGTTCTTCGTGTTTATAATGAGGGTACTTTAATTGCTGAAATGAAAAGAAACCTGGGGGTTCGATCGTTAGAACTGGTTCAGGAACCTGATAGTATAGGACATAGTTTTTATTTTAAGTTAAACGGTGTTCCTGTCTTTATGAAAGGTTCTAATTACATTCCCGATGAGATTTTTACAACATTGGTAGATAAGAAGCGTTACGAGAAAACCATTCAAAATGCTCTTGATGTTAATATGAATATGCTGAGAGTATGGGGTGGTGCCATTTATGAAAGCAACGAGTTTTACGATCTTTGTGATCAAAAAGGCATTTTAATTTGGAACGATTTTATGTTTGCCTGCAGTGTACAGCCGGTTGATTCTTCTCATTTAAATAATATTAAAAAAGAAGCAGAGTATAATGTTAAACGTTTGCGGCGCCATACATCCGTTGCTCTATGGTGCGGGAATAATGAAAATTTGCGGGCATGGCACGAATGGGGTTGGAAACAGAAATACCCCAAAGAAATTGAAGAGAAGCTTTGGAAGGGATACGAAAAAATATTTTATGATATATTGCCTGCTGCCGTGAATAAATATCAAGCAGATATTTCTTACTGGCCTTCTTCACCTCAATCGTTTGGAAATAAACTTACCGATCGTATGTCGGGTGATGAGCACGATTGGTCAGTTTGGTTTTCTGATGTGCCTTTTACTTCATACGCTTATAAAGTACCTCGATTTGTTAGTGAGTATGGTTTACAATCTTTCCCTGATATGAAGACCATAAAAGCTTTTGCATCCGATAGTGATTTACAATATCGATCACCTGTTATGGAGCACCGCCAACGCAGTAAAATGCCTTGGTTGGGTGAAAATGTGAATGGTAATGAAGTTATGCTTCGTTATATTAAGATGTATTATAACGAGCCTGATTCTTTTTCTGAATTTGTTTATTTAAGTCAGATTATGCAGGCCGAAGGGGTTAGATTTGCTGTGGAGACACACCGAAGAAATATGCCTCATTGTATGGGTTCGCTGTATTGGCAGTTAAATGATTGCTGGCCTACCATGTCGTGGGCGGGTGTTGATTATTTTGGTCGCTGGAAAGCCTTACATTATTATTTAAAAAAAGTGTATGCGCCATTATTGTTATCGACTATAAAAGAAAAAGAGAAAATTAATTTTTATATTGTAAATGACCAATTAGATACCACAACTGGTATTTTTACAGTTAAATTATTTGATTTTTATGGTAAGGAATTATGGAGCCATGCTGAAGAAATTGATGTATTGCCAAATCAAAGTAAGGTATATTATAATGTTCCTGAAAGTGAATTATTGAAATACTCAACTGTTTCTGATGCACATTTAGTTGTAAGTTTTTCGAAAAATAAGAATGTAATTGCTAACGATATTTTCTATTTTACCGAAATAAAGAATTTAAAGTTGCCAGAAGCACAAAGCTTAAAAGTTGAAATGATAAAAAAACAAGGCTCCTTATATCTAAAAATATCTTCTGATGTTTTATTAAAGAATCTTTTTATTTTCCACCCAACTCAAGACATAGTGCTCGAAGATAATTATATGGACATATTGCCAGGAATAGATTACTATATTCAAATTAAAAATAAAAGTATTAAAAAATTGAATGTAGAAGATTTGCAATTTAAGGGTATTGATAACTTTGTTAAATAGGAAAACTCTGTTGAATTCTTTACTACAGTCATTTTGAGGCAAAACCCCAATAAAAATTAGTGAAAAATATGTTTATGACAGTTCGAGTATTGAAACGTTTTAGCTTTCTGTAATCTGAGATTTCTTTATTCGCTAAACAAAGTTACACGAGAGATTTCTCACGCCTTAAACGGCGTTCGAAATGACGATTTGGTGTTTTTTTGAGGGGCTGGAGGTGAAAAGGCGGCGAAGCCGCCTTTTCACCTCCAGCCCTCTGTTAGCCCGCACACGCCGGTCATTTCGACTGCAACGAAGTGGAAGGAGAAATCTCATTCATGTTATCATTCTGTCATTGGTAACGCAGCGCAGCGGAGTGAGAAATCTCAATAGCTTCTGTAAATTCTGTCATTGGTAACGCATTGCAGCGCAGTAAGAAATCTCTCAAATTATATCATTCTGCTAAAATTAATAAAACTGAGTATCAATAGAAATATCTAGTTTTTGTGATGAATATTACCGTTGAGTGATGATTTATATCATTTGTTCTTTTAACTATCTTGCTTTTTTTAATTGTATTTTTGATTAGCTTAATATTTGAATCAAAACTCACATTTAAAAACAGAGGATATGTTAAAAAAAATCACAATCAAAGTAAAATTATTAGCCGCATTTATAGCCATAGCTGCTATTGCAGGTGTTATTGGTTTAGTTGGCTATAGAGGAATGAGTAATATCATGACTGCCCAAGACGAACTCGCATCTGTTCGTTTGCCCAGTGTTGTTGCGCTTCAGGAAATGAATAAAGAGATGATAAGTGTAGTTGTTGGTGAGCGCGGATTAATCAACAGACGGATGATGGATGAGGATGTACGCAAGGCGCAATATGACTTTATTGATACCGCTCATTTTCATTTGCAAAAAGCTTGGGCAATATACGAACCCCTGCCTCAGTCGGAGGAAGAAGCCCTAAAATGGAAAGAATTTGTTCCCGAATTTCAAATGTGGTTAAAACTATCCCAAAAAGTTGTTGAATTATCAAAAAGGAAAGATTCATTAATGAATTTAGGTTTGCAAGCGGAAGATTTTAGAATAAAGGCACTAGATGATAGCGTATTCAAAGCATTTACCACAGCAAGACCTCAATTTTTGAAAGTAGAAACTTTACTAGATAATCTTGTGAAAATAAATTTAGATATTGCAGATCAGTTAGATATTACGTCGGATAATAATGCTCAATCAGCAAGAAATTTGTTATTCATTTTTTTAATTATCGGAGTTATTTTTGCTGTGTTAATGGGATATGTTCTTGCAACCTATATTCAATCCATCAATCATTCTATAATCAAAACCGTAGGTAAATTAATTCAATCTGCTGTAAAAGGCGAGCTAGCCAATCGCGGAAATCCGAATGATATTAATTTTGAATTTGCCGGAATAATAACTCAAATTAATGAGCTTTTAGATGCCTTGGTAAAACCATTGAATGTTACTACAGAATATGTTAATGCCATTGCTAAAGGCGATATACCTGAAAAAATAAAGGATCAGTATTATGGCGATTTTGATATTATTAAGACCAGCTTAAATACATTGATTGATTCGTTTAATGAAATTGTAGAAAAAGCAAAATTGGTAGCTGAAGGCGATTTATCTGTAGAACTTAAAATGCGTTCTGAAAATGATGAGTTGATAGGCGCATTAACCAATATGGTTAAATCGGTTTCTGAAATAGTTCAGCAAGTAAAAGTTTCGGCTGAAGGAATAGCAGATGCGGGTGCTGAAATGAGTTCAAATGCACAGCAAGTTTCTCAAGGAGCTACCGAACAGGCTTCTGCTGCTGAAGAGGTGTCATCTTCCATGGAGGAAATGTCATCGAATATCCAGCAAAATACTGAAAACTCTCAACAAACAGAAAAAATATCGCTTGGTGCTGCTCAGGAAATGGAAAAAGTACGTGAAGCATCAATGCAAAGCTTGAAATCAATCAAAGAAATAGCGAATAAAATTACTATTATTGGCGATATTGCATTCCAAACAAATATCCTTGCTCTTAATGCTGCAGTGGAAGCAGCACGTGCAGGTGAACACGGACGTGGTTTTGCTGTTGTTGCAGCCGAAGTTCGTAAACTCGCTGAACGCAGTAAAATAGCTGCCGAGGAAATTAATATCCTCTCCCAATCGAGTGTTGAAGCAACAGAACGATCTGAAAAACAAATTCAAATTATCATACCCGATGTTGAAAAAACAGCTCGTTTGTTGCAGGAAATTACGGCTGCGAGTATGGAACAGAGTTCAGGTGCTTCGCAAATCAATAATGCCATTTCTCAATTGAACCAAATTACACAGCAAAACGCCGCTGCTGCCGAGGAAATGGCTACCAGCTCTGAAGAATTGTCTGCTCAAGCCGATAAACTCAAAGAATTAGTTTCGTTCTTTAAAATTGAAAATGAAAAGACTAAGAAGACGAGTTTTGTAAATAAAAGCACGCAGCATGCAAAAGTAGAATATAAATCTACTCGCACCCAACATGCAAATGAGAATAATAAAGGTACTGTTATTGATTTAAAGCATCGTGATAATGATCCTCGATTTGATCATTATTAATTCAAAATAGAACAACATTAGGCTATGTAAAAAATTGATCACTGAGCGCAGTCGAAGTGATCAATTTTTTTTACTCACCCTCTTTAAATTTTCTTTATGAAAGCAGTATTGCGCAAACAAATTTTGTCTTTAATTCTCTTGTTTTTTTTCATTATCATGCCTGCGCAAGATGATGATAGCACTGCTTTATTTTCTTTCAATATGATGACCGATTGGGTGTATGCCACAAAAGATCAGATGAAACCATATTATGCCTATTTAGGTTTTGTTGATGCCAGCTTGAGCGTAAAAACGTCCACTCTGGGAATGTGGGATAAAGGTCGCTTTACCATTAGGGCTATAAATACGCATGGAGCTACTCCTTCAGGAACATATATTGATGATGTTCAAGTGGCATCAAATATTGAAGCGGGTAATTTTACCGGTATACAGGAATTATGGTACCGTCAGAAAATTGGAGATTTTACTTTTATATTAGGGCAGCAAGATTTAAACAGCGATTTTGCCGGAAACGATTTTACTGATATTTTCATTAATAGTTCATTTGGTATTTCTCCTACCATGACTGGAAATTTTTATACACCCATCTTTCCGCTTACTGCCTTAGGTTTTGTTACAAAATGGGAACCGAGCGAAAATTATGCAGTTCATTATGGGGTATATGATTCTGATATTTTAAACCCAACATTGGGGGTCGATTGGGAAATATTTCGCCCTGGTAATGGTTTTATTCACATAGCAGAACTGGGTCATTTTGGTAATCCTTCTTCTTTTTTTTCAGGGAGCTACCGCTTCGGTGTTTTTTATAATACTTCCAATATAGAAAGTGCTGTTGGTGATTCCACTTTTAGTAAGAACAATTTTGGTGGCTATTTAAATATCGATCAACCCATTGCAATAAAAGGGAAAAATACTCTCTTGACTTTTATGCAAATAGGAAATACACCTCAAAATCATTATTTCTTAAATAGCTATTTATCTTTTGGTATTAGAGCGCAAGGATTATTGAAATTTTTGAAAAATGATGATATGGGCATTGCCATTGCACGCGCTAGTATCAATCCTTTAGCAACTGATTATGCAACAAGAAAAAACGAAACGGTTTTGGAATGGACGTATTTTATAGAGTTAAATGATTATTTTATTATCCAGCCCGATGTACAACTTATCCTAAACAATACCAAATCTGTTTTCACAGCATTGAGGTTTCATTTTGTTTATTGATTTTTTTTAAGTAACTGAGTAACTGAGTAACTGAGTAACTGAGTAACTGAGTAACTAAGTAACTAAGTAACTAAGTAACTAAGTAACTAAGTAACTAAGTAACTAAGTAACTAAGTAACTTAGTTACCTATTCACCTATTCACTCAGTCACCTAATTATGATGATATCAATCACCCATCCCTAATGATATCAATCATCCATTTTGTTGAACATTATATATGATCTTGTACTACATTTGTTATAGGTAAAAAGTACTACTTGTGTATCGGGTAATTTCGATTCAATGTTAAGTGTTCTTTGGAAATTAGGGGTAAATATATCAATTATTATGTTTTATATAGAGACGCATCACAATCGCAGAGACGCAAGATATTGCGTCTCTGCATTGCGTCTCTATAAAAACATTAAAAAAATAAAATAAAACAAATTTTATACACAATCAAAAATTATTAATAAATTATTAAAACGGAGGTCATTATGTTAAACAAACTCACCATTCGCGTAAAACTGTTTATCAGTTTTTTTGTCCTTATTATTCTAACCATAGTTATTGGTGGAATAGGATATTTAAGAATCAATAATATAGCTACAAGTGGCTATGAAGCTTATCAAAACACAACCATTCCTTTGGACTATTGTATTGATTTTGCTGAAGGTTTTCAAAGAATGAGGGTGAATACCCGCGATGCTCTTATTGCCGAGAATCCTGAAGATGTTAAAAAGTTTATTGATCGATTCTATGAATTATCAAGTACCTTTGATTCTGTAGTAAAATTATATGAAGGTACTATTTTTGATGAAACAGACAAAGCTAATCTTGCTGCGGTGGTGGCATGCAAGGCTAATTATATTAAAGAGTTCTCTTTAACAGAATCTTTGCTTATTGCTAATACCGACGATATGGCCAATGCGGCTTTTAGAGGCGATATGCTAAAAGCAAATGTTGCTTTTCAGGATGCATTAGATAAAATAGCAGATTATAATGCAGCAGGAGCAAAAATAACTGCAGACGCTAATCTTGCAGATGCAAAGAGTTCGTCTACTTTCTTGATGATTCTTTTAGGAATATCTCTTCTTGTAGCCATAATTTTGGCCATTGTAATATCAAGTAACATACAGAAAATTATTCAATCGGTTATTTTAGAAACCAAGCGTTTGGCAGATGCTGCAAAAGCTGGTTTGTTGAAAACCCGCAGTGATGTAAATAAAATTAATTTTGAATTCCGTGAAATAGTTGTAGGTAATGTTGATAAAATTGCAAAAGGAGATATACCTGAAAAAATAAGCGATAGTTATAATGGCGATTTCAATCTGATTAAGAATAACCTCAATCAATGTATTGATGCCATTAATGAATTGGTAACAGATGCAAAAATGCTTTCGGAAGCGGCTATAGCAGGAAGATTATTAACTCGTGCCGATGCTTCAAAACACCATGGCGATTATAAAGAAATAGTTGCAGGAGTAAATCAAACATTGGATACTCTGGTTGGCTTGATTGATAATATGCCAGCGCCTGCTATGCTTATAAATAAAGATTTTGAAATACAATATATGAATAGGATTGGGGCTGTTTTGAATAATACTACAGGTGAAAACTTGGTAAAATCAAAGGCGAAATGTTACGATCATTTTAAAACAACAGACTGTAAAACAGAAAGATGCGCTTGTGCCAGAGCGATGAGGAATTCTTCGGACGCTAATTCAGAAGCGCAAGCTAATCCTACCGGAAATAAAGTGTATGATATTTCATATGTAGGGGTTCCGGTTAAAGATATGCAAGGTAGCATTGTGGGAGCATTTGAGATCGTTACCGATCAAACGCAAATTAAGCAAGCTGCTAGAGTGGCGGAAAAAATTGCCAATTATCAATCTGTTGAAGTAAGCAAATTAACAGAAAGCTTGGAAAAAATGTCAGTTGGCGATATTGATATTAATTTAAAGACAAATCAGGCTGATGAAGACACGAATATTGTAAAGGAAAAGTTCGATGTTATTTCTAATGCTGTAAATAAGAATATTTCTGTTCAAAAGGAAATTGTTGAAAAGGCTAAATTAGTTGCCAAAGGTGACCTTACTATTGAATTAACACCTCGATCTTCTGCTGATGATTTAATTATGTCATTAAGAGATATGGTAAAAGCTGTTGGTGATGTGGTAGTTCAGGTTCAATCTGCCGCCGATAATATTGCCGATGCCAGCCAGGAAATGAGTGCCAATGCCCAACAGGTTTCACAAGGT
>JFJP01002531.1_pt1 | contig 14631 bp, 14 predicted proteins | sample 431651 | NCBI WGS metagenome assembly JFJP01 (sample SAMN02602958, study PRJNA72255) | Microbial mat metagenome, whole genome shotgun sequencing project. | biome: fresh water; feature: sink hole; material: water; isolation source: purple microbial (photo- and chemosynthetic) mats found in...
TGCGCAAACTTTCACGCTAGAAATTCAAGACCACGGCAAAGGACTTACCCCAGAGGCGGCGGCAAATGCCGGTGCCGCTTTTTTCACCACCAAAGAAGAAGGACGCGGCCTCGGTTTATTTCTCGCCAATGCCACCATCGAACAATTGGGTGGCAGAGTTCGATTATTCAATCGCGAAGGGGGCGGTGCTACAACTGAAATTACGCTTCCCCTGCAAAGCTCAAAAACATGAACTCGCTCAGCACAGATTGTCCTTCGCTACTTCTTGTCGATGACGACCAAACATTCTGCACCGTGCTTTCACGTGCCTTAGAAAAACGCGGCTTTGCCGTTACTTTCACCCACAGTGTTGAACAAGCATTGCCACTCGCCAAGGCCAACCCGCCCGAATTCGCGGTTGTCGATTTAAAAATGTCAGGAGCGTCTGGGCTGGTATTAGTGCAAGCACTACACGAGCTCGATGCCGCCACCCGTATCGTCGTACTCACAGGCTACGCGAGCATTGCGACTGCGGTAGAAGCAGTCAAGCTAGGGGCTACGCAATATCTTGCCAAGCCGGCCAACGCTGACGAGATCGTGGCCGCCTTTGGCCACAGCCCCAGCGCAGAGTTGCCACTCAATGCCCAGCCTTCTTCGGTTGATCGACTGGAGTGGGAACACATCCAGCGTGTGTTACAAGAACAACAAGGAAACATCTCTGCGACGGCACGCCTGCTTAACATGCACCGTCGTACCTTACAGCGCAAACTGGCGAAAAAGCCGGCGCCCTAAAACAGTCAGGCATGCCGAAACGCCCATTGCTAGCCTAATAAAACAGATATAACTCAATTAAATCAATTTGTTATGCTAATTTTATATTTTGATGCTCAGGCCTCGGCAATTCACTTATTTCATTGATCGCCACCAAGACACGTCGTGTCGCTTGCGCAAATTCATTCTTCAAAATTTCTTCCGCCTGAACCACTTCTTTTAGCTTTGCCTTAGCCAAGATTGCGCCAGCAAAATAGTGAAATTCAGCATGCGCTAGTTCTAGGCGCCGAAAGACTGGCAAATGGCCAAACTGAGTGCGGCCATCTTCTCGCAACCACCGCCCCAATTCGCAACGATCGTATTGCGTTGCCTCGCTTGCAGGCCATACTCCTTTGGCAACACCAGTTATGTGATCTTTTAGTCTGTCACGCCACTCAACGTGATGCGTGGCAGCTTTTGCAAAATTAATTCCACGGGTTTGAGGTGCGATACCAGCAGCTTGCATAGAATTAGTCATTAACATGGCGCTTCCTATCGTTGAAGATTGATAGGCAACTTTATAGTCCTGAGCACCGAATCAAACAATATGCCATTCGGCCTAGTCACTATCTATATACTTTGCCGAAATATCTAGACCTTTACGCGGTCCAACATGAATTTAGACAAGCTCACTTGTTATAATCAGACAACCGTTTTATAGCGAGACATCATGAAATTTATCGCCGCCTTATTTTTTTGTTTCATTTCCTCACTTGCCGTTGCCATCGAGCCGCCGCCGGCCGTGAGCGCGAAGTCTTATGTGCTGTATGACTACACCAGCAATCAAATTTTGCTGAGCCATAACGCAAACGAACGCATGCAGCCAGCCTCGCTCACCAAACTGATGACCGCTTACGTTGCCTTTGGCGCACTCAAGTCAGGGAAAATCTCACTGAACCAAAGCGTTACTCCTTCAACTTATGCTCTGCGCGTGCAAGCTGAAGAGTCGCGTATGTTTTTAGAGCCTAACAAACCAGTCAAAATTGAAGATTTATTACGCGGCCTCATCGTGCAATCAGGTAATGATGCCGCTCGCGTTTTAGCTGAAACGATCGCCAATCACGAGCTGGCTTTTGCCTCCGACATGATGAACAAAGAAGCGCAACGTTTAGGCCTAAAAAATACCCACTTCGTAAATGCAACTGGCCTGCCTGAAGCACAGCACTACAGTAGCGCCTACGATTTGGCGCTGCTCGCAGCCGCCTTAGTGCGTGACTTTCCCGAGTATTACTACATTTACTCAATCCGCGAATTTCAGTACAACAAGATTAAGCAATTTAATCGCAACCAACTTCTGTGGCTTGACCCTTACGTCGATGGCTTAAAAACAGGGCATACCGAAACAGCGGGTTTCTGCCTCGTAGCCTCAGCCAAGCGCGAGCAGCATCGTTTGATTTCTGTTGTGATGGGTTCAAACTCAGAAAGCCTGCGCACCAGCGATAGTCAACGCTTGCTTAATTATGGTTTCCAAGAATTTGAGCTGCTCCAGCTTTACAAAAAGAACCAAGCAGTAAGCTCGATCCGCACTTGGAAAGGCACGGAGAAGCGGACCGAAATAGGTTTCCGCCAAGATTTATTCGTCACTCTACCGCTGAACGCGCGCAAGCTAATCAAAGCTACGGTGGAAACCAAACAACCGCTGATTGCCCCGATTGAACAAGGGCAGGTTTTAGGCACACTTAAACTCAGTTTTAATGGCAAGCCTTATCTTGAGCTACCTTTAGTTGCCCTCGACAACGTGCCACTGGCAAACGTATTTTCTCGCGGTGTTGACACCATTCGCCTGCTGTTCAATTGAAGGAAAACGCCATGACGGTTTATCTCAACGGCGAATTTTTACCCATCGAGGAAGCCAAAATATCAGTACTCGATCGCGGCTTTATTTTTGGCGATGGCGTATATGAAGTGATTCCGGTTTACTCACGCCGCGCCTTTCGCTTGTCCGAGCATCTGCATCGCTTGCAACATAGCTTGGACAGCATTCAGTTAAAAAATCCGCACAGCGAAACTGAGTGGGTGCAACTGATTGAAAAGCTCATCGCGAGCAATGCGCCGGAAGATCAGTATCTCTATTTGCACATCACTCGTGGCGTGGCAAAGCGCGACCACCCTTTCCCTAATCCACCCGTCGCTCCGACTGTGTTTGTAATGAGTAATCCGCTCAACACCCCAACAGCGGCCTTGCTACAAAGCGGCATCAGCGCAATCACAGCACAAGATAATCGCTGGCTGCGTTGCGATATCAAAGCCATTTCACTGCTACCGAATGTGTTGCTTAGACAAATGGCTGTTGATGCGGGTTGCGTGGAAACCATCATGATTCGCGATGATGAATTTATGACCGAAGGTGCTGCGAGTAATATTTTCGTAGTCAAAAATGGCGTCCTCGCTGTGCCACCCAAAGATAATCTCATGTTGCCGGGGATCACCTACGACGTGATACTCGAGCTCGCCGCCGCAAATAACATTGCATATGAAGTGCGCAAGGTGATGAAAGCCGAGATTTTCGATGCCGACGAATTGCTGATGACCTCGTCCACCAAAGAAGTGTTGGCAATCACCACACTGGATGGCAAAGCTGTCGGCACAGGCAAACCCGGTGTGATGTTCAGCAAACTGTATTCGCTCTATCAAACATTTAAACAGGAAGTAATGCGCGCATGACTTTAGAACATAGTCTCATCGAATACCCCAGTGATTTTCCCATTAAAGTTTTCGGTCAAACTCAGCAGGGATTTCCGCAAGCAGTGATGGAAGTCATCTTGCGTCATGACCCGACCTTTCAGGCGAGTAGCATTCAAACGCGTAGTAGCAAAACCGCCCGTTACGTCAGCCTCACCTGCACCGTGCGCGCCACTTCGCGCGAACAGCTTGATGCTATCTACCAGGAGCTTTGCGACCATCCCATGGTCGTCATGGCGCTATGACAGATCAGGATTCAGGATTCAGGATTCAGGATTCACCGCAATTAACGCTTCCATCCCGTATCCCGCATCCTGTCTCCCGCTTTCTGGGGCTAGTCGAATACCAACCCACTTGGGATGCGATGAAAGCCTTCACCGCGCAACGCACAGCCGAAACCCGCGACGAAATTTGGTTACTGCAACACCCCCCTACCTTCACCCAAGGTCAGGCCGGCAAGCCGGAACACCTGCTCAACGCGCACAATATTCCCGTAGTTAAAATTGATCGTGGTGGGCAAATCACCTATCACGGGCCGGGACAAGTCGTCGCTTACCTCCTGCTTGATTTGCGCCGCTGGAAAATTAACGTGCGCGAATTAGTGCGCCTCATGGAGCAGTCCGTCATCAATGTGTTGGCAATCTACGGCATCACTGCAGCGGGTCGCGAAGACGCGCCGGGGATTTATGTCGGCGAGGCAAAAATTGGCGCGCTCGGCTTAAAAATTCGCAATGGCTGTTGCTACCACGGACTGTCACTCAATGTTGATATGGACTTAACGCCCTTTGCAGGTATCAATCCCTGTGGCTATCAAGGGCTACGAGTAACACAAATTAAAGATTTTGGCGGTTCGGTAGACTTAGCCACAATTGAAAAGCAGTTAGCGCAGCAGCTTCTTAATTTACTTCAAGGACATCTCAGACCAACACAAACTATAAAATAACTTCTTCGCCCTCAATGGCTAACTTAACGACCAGCCCATTGAGTTTGCCTTCGTAGCGTGCCAAGGCGGCGGCAAATACAATTTCAAGTTGATCATCTGAGCGCGTGGGCTCATGGTGCGTGCAATACAAAGTTTTAACGCCCGCCGCAATCGCCAACTCAATCGAGCTATCGAAGGTGCCATGCCCCCAACCTTTTTTGGCGGGATATTCTTCAATCGTGTAAGCACTATCCGCCACCAACACATCCACTCCTTGGACCGCAGCAACAATGCTTGCGCGCTGTTCAGTGATGAGCTGCTCGTATTCCTGAAACCCTTCGTCATCAGGGCCATAAATATTGAAGTGTGGCTCATGGTCCCCAGTGAAAAACATCGACTTACCGTTGCACTCAACGCGATAGCCCAGATCAACCACCGGATGATTAAGCATGATTGGAGAAATAGTCGTACTGCCAACGGTGATGGGTTGGTGCGGCATCGTCGTCACATATTCAAAATGTGATTTCATCTCCGCTTCGCGCACCGGAAAGTAACTGTATTGCATCTGCACATTCATAATGCGCTCAGGGCCTTCGCCGCTAATCGGATCAAATGTGCCGTACAAATAAATTTTGTTGCCGGGAATGAAAATTGGAATGAAAAACGGCAAGCCTTGAACAAAGACTGCGCCAACGGAAAAATACCGGTTCCGCCATCCAATATGACTAAATCGCCGTCATCTGAACGCACCTCGATGCATGTGGTATTACCACCGTAACGCACGGTCTTTGGCCCCGGCACAGGAATAGAACCACGCACACCCCAAAACTTAATTTTCATTTGAACACCCCAACATCATTCATTGCTCGCCTGCGCATACAACTGCGCTTCATCAATGAGCTTAGCAATATCACCTAAGCTCTCAATAATTTCTGGAAGCTGCCCGCCAAAACGCTCGACAAGCGCCGGCGCTAGCTCTTCAACAGCAGGATAGCCCGGCGCGGCATAGCCCAAATGCTTGGCAATTTGATTAGCCACAAACAAGCATATCCCCACCCCGTCCGATCCTGCTGAACCCTCATGATGCTCACGAATCAACGAAGAAACATTACTTGGAAATTGCCATTTTTCCACCAGCATCGCGCCCACCACAGCATGATCAATACCAATCACTTGCAACTCTGCGGTGTGCAAAGAAATTGCTTCGGCTTCACTAAGTTCCAATGCACTTCTGAATTCTGCGGGCATGAATTGCGCGAAAACCACTTTACCGAAATCATGTAACAAGCCGACCAGATAACAATCGGTGGGATCCGCATCTGCCACTTTAAATTTCTGACTGATCAGGCGCGCAAGGCCAGCGGTCATCAGAGAATGCAACAGATATTGCTGCACATCAAAACCTGCCGCATTATTTTTCGGCAAGGTACCAAGCGCAGCAAACGAAAGCGCCATGTTTTTCACGGTATTCAAACCGAGATAAACCACCGATTGATTAACCGAAGTAATTTGCTTGGGGAAACTGTAGTACGCGGAATTTAAAACCCGTAATAACTTCATCGTCATCACAGGGTCTTTTTCGATTACCGAAACAAGGTCTTTAGGTGAGCAATTAATATCGCGCGACAGCTCCAGAATACGCTGCACGCTTTTAGGGAAAGCCGGCATTCTCTCAACTGCCGTCGCTAGCCTTTTATTAAGGTCTGTAGAGGTTTCTGACATGGCCCGCATTGTACAAACATTTCGCGCGCACGGGCGCAGATTCAGAAGCGGCTATAATTCGACCCCACAGCAATACATGACTCTTGACCCAATGAGCGACAACCTACACAAGCAAACTGGCGCTGCCAAAACGGCGCGCAATCCGATCAAAATCGTGCCGTTGCAAGAGCGTCTGCGCAAGCCGGAGTGGATACGCGTGAAGTCAGGCAGCGGGCAGGGTTATCACGACGTAAAACGCATGTTGCGTGAACACAAGCTGCACACTGTGTGCGAAGAAGCTTCTTGCCCCAACATTGGCGAGTGTTTCAGCAAAGGCACAGCCACCTTCATGATATTGGGCGATGTTTGCACGCGGCGTTGCCCCTTCTGCGACGTGGCCCACGGCAAACCTTTGCCGCCTGATGCCAATGAGCCCGCGCAATTAGCGCGCTCGATTGGCTTGCTTAAATTGAAATATGTAGTGATCACCAGCGTTGATCGCGATGATCTACGCGATGGTGGCGCCACCCATTTTTCAGATTGCTTAAGCGCGATTCGCGCCAGTTCTCCCCAGACTAAATTAGAAACCCTCGTGCCCGATTTTCGCGGTCGCCTCGATATTGCGCTCGACGCCATGAGCGTCAGCTTGCCTGATGTGCTCAACCACAATTTAGAAACCGTGCCGCGCCTCTACACCTTAGCGCGCCCGGGTGCTGACTACGCGCACTCACTCAAATTGCTGAAAGAATTTAAAGCGCGCTTCCCTCACGTCACCACCAAATCCGGCTTGATGTTGGGCTTGGGTGAAACTGATGAAGAGGTGTTGCAAGTGCTGCGCGACATGCGCGAGCACGATATCGAGATGCTCACGCTAGGCCAATATCTACAACCCTCTGATGGACACTTGCCTGTGTTGCGCTACGTCGAGCCCGCTACTTTTAAGATTTTTGAAGAGGCCGCACTAGCCATGGGCTTCTCCCACGCCGCGTGCGGGCCGATGGTTAGAAGTAGCTATTTTGCAGACGAACAAGCTGAGAAGGCAGGCGTTTAACTGATATAGATCAAAGCGTATGAATACGTGAATAGCATTCCTTCATACAGTCTCTCTGCCAAGTAATATGAAGATGCTCAAAAATCTTCAGAAAATTTGCTAGAGCAATTTATATTGCGATAGAGCGAGGCAAACTATTCCCTACTGTTATCGCCGAGTTTAAAGGGCTTGTTCGGGACGGGTAAAACCCTAGCACCAGACAACAACGTCAGCCCATCAACACCAAACCCACGAACACAAACCATTGCTCTCCACAACGCTGGGCATGGAGCGCCATGAATAAACCGATCATGGAAACATGATCGTGACTTTACACACCCAAAATTTACGAACGTTGATACAAGTGCAAGCCTTTGTTTCCGGCAACGAGGCTATCTCGTTATACGCTGACGGATCGGTTCACCGCCTACGGCTAGAGACACACTCAAGCAATTTCATTACGGGCACTGTAGAAGCGCTCCTGCTTCCCAGATAAATGTATATATATATCGCGTACTAGTATATGCACTAGGGATAATACTAGGTCATTTGGCATATTGTTAATTTAAAACCCTATAGTCATGATGACGATAGTGGCATTAACGAACTGAATGTTCGTCTGATGCCTTCCGTGTCATTTAACAATAGGTGCCTTAAATGAAAAACAATCAGCCTGTCACTAATGTCGAAGTGCCTTTCCCTACTGGAAGCTACATTGTTTCGCGGACTGACCTTAAAGGTATAACCACCTACGTCAATAAAACTTTTTTAGATATTAGCGGTTTTAGCAGCGAAGAGCTGATCGGACAAAGTCACAATGTTGTGCGCCACCCATCTATGCTTCCTGGCGCTTTTGCTTGGCTATGGGACACCCTTAAAGAGGGACGCCCTTGGGCCGGTATCGTCAAGAACCGCTGCAAGAATGGCGATTTCTACTGGGTTAATGCGTTGGTTGTGCCGGTGCGCAAGAATAACGAAACCATTGGTTATATGTCGGTGCGCACTAAGCCATCTCGGCAGCAGATTGCCGATGCTGAGGCTTTGTATCAAAAGCTGAAAGAAGGTAAAGCCAAAATACCCAAACCCTCTGCGTGGATGCGTGTTTCTTTGAAGGCAAAATTTAATGCCATGGTGTGGTGGTTGATCGCTTCACAGCTCATGGTTTTTGTACTCTATCAAACTCAATCATTGACTGAGATGTACTCGGGTATAGTCAATTTTTTGATGCAGTTTTTAGTTGTCTCCGGCATTGTCACTGGAGGGATTTTGCTGTTTATGCAAGGCAAGATGATGAAATCGATCGATCAAATCATGGTCAACCTAGATCATATTGCACAGGGCGATCTGACGGACGATATTCCACTGGGCCGAGTTGACGAACTGGGCAAACTCAATGATGCACTGATTACCATGCAGACCCATCTCAAAGCCATGATGGAGGAGATTGCTCAGGCGTCCAATGAAGTCGGGAATAATGCGAAGGCACTGAGTGTTGAAATGGCGGAGACACGTAATGCTGCCGACACTCAGTCCGGCGCGGTCACGCGTATTGCCGCAGCAGTGCAGCAGTTGGTTGCCTCGATAAATGAAGTTGCGGAATCAGCGCAGAAATCCGCCCAGGCGGTAGACGCCTCGCATGTATTATTGGGTGAGGCATCGACGCGGATGCTCGAAAGCCAAGGTGCTTCTAACAATGTAGTGAGCACAATGAATGGCGCAGGAAATACCATGACCGAACTGTTCCAATCTATTTCCGCGATTGATCGTGTCAGTCAGGTCATCAAGGAAATCGCCGACCAGACAAACCTGTTGGCATTGAATGCGGCAATTGAAGCTGCCCGCGCTGGTGAGTCAGGCAGAGGTTTCGCTGTGGTTGCAGACGAAGTGCGCAAACTGGCTGAAAACTCAAGTAAGCAGACCATAGAAATTGCAGCAAGTGTAAGAGAAATACAACGTATCACTCAAATTGCCGTAACCGCCATGGAGGAAGCTGGAGCGCATGTAAGTAGCTCAGACTCGTCCATGATTTCTGCATGCAATGGGCTTGATGCCGTGTCGCATCATGGTGTTGAGGTGGCATCTCTGTGCAAGATGATTGCAGAGGGGACCAAGCAGCAATCAACTGCAAGTAATGATATTGCATGGCAGGTGGAGGGCATCGTTGCAGGTATAGAGCAAACATCCGGAGCGATTGACGAGGTGACTCAGCAAGCAAATGCAATGAGTGAAACTGCTAGTCACATGAGGCAATTGCTGTCCAATTTCCGTTTTATACGTTGATGATTTCGAATACCTGTAAATATTAAGTTCTGTGGTCTGACCTGAGAGGATGCTGTGCAGGAAATTTTTCTAGCCCGCCAACCCATTGTTGATCGTAACGAAGGTTTAGTTGCTTTTGAATTGCTATTTCGTTCTGCCAATATATCTAATGCAGGCGTATTCGACGATACCCACGCCACTGCACAAGTCATCGTAAATACATTTGCAGAAATAGGTATTGCAGAAGTGCTTGGCACACACAAAGGCTTCATCAATGTAGATGCGGCATTTTTGCATAGCGACCTGATTGAATTACTACCTAAAGATCAAGTTGTCATCGAGCTGTTGGAAACAGTATCAATCGATGATGCTGTCATCGCACGGTGCAAAAAACTTAAAGCGCAAGGGTTCAGTCTCGCGTTGGATGATGTTCAGGAATTGAGTGGCGAAGTTAAATCCTTATTAAGTGTAGTTGATATTATCAAGCTGGACTTGACGATGATTACCTACAACCAGTTGCCAGCACTGGTGAAAGAACTTAAACGCTACCCTGTAAAGATTTTGGCAGAAAAAGTGGAAGACCGCGAACAAGCTCAACGCTGCGCTGAAATGGGGTTTGATTTGTTTCAGGGGTATTACTTTGCTCGCCCGACAGTGCTCTCCGGAAAACGCGCACATCCTTCAAAGATAGCCTTGTTGCGCATATTCTCAATGATCATCAGAGGAGCTGATATTCAAGAGATTGAGGATGAGTTCATGGCTAGGGCGGATCTAACACTAAGCCTTTTGCGCATGGTGAATTCCGCGGGCTCCGGACTGACGACAAAAATCAGCTCTCTTAAACATGCGCTAATGGTTTTGGGGAGTGCTGCATTAGCGCGTTGGGTACAATTACTTCTTTATGCCTCAACTGATAACACCAGTTCGGTCAGTCCACTTATGCAGCTTGCTGCAACACGCGGAAAATTGATGGAGCTGATCGTGCAGCGCATGAATGAGAGCCACCGCGAGCATTCTGATCGCGCATTTATGGTCGGGATGTTGTCATTGCTCGATACTTTATTGGGCGAGCCGATGTTGAAAATCCTAAAGACCATGAATCTCCAACACGAAGTCGAGGCCGCGCTACTGCATCACGAGGGTGATTTGGGTTCGTTGCTACACCTGTGCAAAAAGCTTGAAGGAGGCAATTTAGATTCTGTGAGTGATGCGTTGCACTCCCATCCATCCTTAACCATGACCGATTTCACCAAGGCTCAACTTGAAGCTATGGCTTGGGCAAACAAAATTGCTGCTTAAATTTTGACCTGCTACTAAGGTGAAAATAGATGATGGAAACTCCACGATCTCTATCATTAATTTATGTAGGCTCTCATTTAGTTACTGCGAGCAGCAACAAATGAATGAGAATTACATAACGATCCGCGCTACATTTTTACTATCAGTCGGCCAAAGTCATCTACTTTATTCCAATCGGTAAAATCGACGACTGCCTCTCTATGTGTCGGACCATGAGTCATCCACATAATAAACCTGATCATCTGACGATCTAAAAAGCCGTAACTTGGGTAATCAATCTTGCCGGCAAACACCGCTAAATTTTTAGGGTGCCAAGCTAGCTTACGTAAAAACTTTTGCAGATAGGGATTGGTTTCAGGCGTGCTCTTTTCTGGTTTGCGTGCAACCACGTTCACCGAAAAAAATGCGTTTGGTTTGCTCTCTAAAACTTTCTGGTTTCTTTTAATGAATTCAGTTACTCGTGGACAATGTTTGCCGTAGCGAATGCTGGCGCCAATTACAATCTTGTCAAACGTGCGCGGATCAATTTTTTCTACTTCTTTCAAGTCAACCAAGCTCACTTGGTTATGCGCTTGTTCATTGATAGCCATCAGTTTTTGGCATATTTCCAGCGTATGACCGTCAGTGGTTGAATACAAAATGAGAATGTTTGCCATATACAGATAAGAAACTCAGGGTAATCAAGCACGCTTGTGAAGGTATCGACTATACCCAACAAGCCCCAATCAGGTAATACCGTCATATTTATGCGGCGTAAGGCATTTGTTTTAAAATCGGCCAGTGCGAATGCTTTGCCGACTAGCCGAAACCATCGTCAACGCTATCTTATTGTTTTATTTGACTAATCATGCCGACAAAAATTCAAACTCATCTCCGCAACATCGCCGACCCCGCCATCGCAAAAATTTCACAAGGCTTTTTTAAAACAGGGCCGGGACAATATGGCGAGGGGGATATTTTTCTCGGCATCAAAGTGCCTACCTTGCGCGCTTTGATAAAGAGCTATCGCGGCACTTCTCTTAAAACGATTCAAGCGCTTCTTAAGTCTAAATTTCATGAAGAGCGCGTGTTCGCTCTATTTCTGTTGATCGATTTTTATCAACGCGCAGACCTCGATGCACAGCAACACGCCTATGAACTCTATCTCGCCAATACAGCACACATTAATAATTGGGATTTGGTTGATGTCAGCGCCCCGCATATCGTCGGCGCACAGCTTGCTGATAAATCTCGAGATATTCTCTACCAACTAGTGAAATCATCCTCGCTTTGGGAGCGACGCATCGCCATCATCGCCACCTTTCATTTCATCCGCGACAACGATTTTACTGACACGCTTTTACTCGCGGAACTGTTGCTTGATGACCCGCACGATCTAATGCACAAAGCCGTCGGTTGGATGTTGCGCGAGCTAGGCAAGAGAAACCAAGCCAGCTTAGAAGAATTCTTGCAACGCCATTGCCTCAACATGCCGCGCACCATGTTGCGCTATGCCATTGAAAAATTTCCAGAAACAAAACGTCTCAGCTATTTAAATATGCGCTGATTTTTATGTTATCTCCACCTAGGACAGTATAATGATCCGACTTTAGCGCCCAACCTAATTTTTCCATGTTCGATGTTTTTCACAAAATGAGTCTGAAACTCAAGGTGACTTTTTTCACCTTGGCTTTATTCTTGTTTTCAATCGCACTGCTGACTTATTTCTTCTCCGCGCATCTTCGTGAAGAGCTAGAAAGCTCGCTCTCTAACCACCAGCTTTCAGAGGTAAGTTTTGTGGCGGAGCGTATTGATAATGCGGTCAAACTCCGCACCGATTCGCTGGCTGTATTGGCGAGCGCCATCACACCAGAAATGCTGGCACACCCCAAGCAGCTCACCGAATTTTTGATCACCCGCAAAGCCATTTACAAGCTCTTCACCATGGGGGCGATTGTCATCTCCAAAGAAGGGCGCGGCATCGTTGACTATCCGGTGGTCGAAGGCCGTGGCCAAGGCGACTACAGCGAGCGCGAGTTTTATCGGCTATTAATCGCCAGTGGCAAACCCGCGTTATCTAAGCCAAGTCTCGGGCGCTTTATCAAAGACCCACGCCTAGTGATCGCCGTACCAATCTTTGATAAAAATTCTCACATTGTTGGTGTCTTGGCTGGCATCGTCAGCTTGGGTGATGGCAGCTTGCTCAGTGAATTTGATCCGAAAGATCATCCTAAAACCAGCAGTTATCTCATCGCCTCTCCTCGCGACAATATATTTGTTGCCGCCACCGATCGCAGCCTTTCATTAAAACCACTGCCCAAACAGGGGGGCAACACTTTGTTTGACCGTTTCATGGGCGGCTTTGAGGGTTCTGGCATTGCGGTCAATGAGCATGGCGTTGAAGAACTCAGCTCTGCCAAACAAATCCCCACTGCGAACTGGATCGTTATCGGGGTACTGCCTACCGAGACCGCGTTTGGCGTAATCGCAGAACTGCGTAATGACACTATTATCGCTGCTATCGTGCTGTCACTGATTGTGCTGTCCATACTTTGGCTATTTTTACGTCATGAACTTTCTCCCTTGCAACGCTCAGCCAATCTCATTTCACAGCGTATCGGCAACGATACCTTTAGCGCTTTGCCGCTCGAAGGCAGCATCGAAATTCAGCAATTACAAGCTAGCTTTAACCAATTACACGAACAGCTCTCACACGACAAAAAGCTACTGCTAGAAAATGAAGCGCTCTATCGTGCCATGTTTGAAAACAATACCGCGATTAAGCTGCTGATTGATCCTGATAACGGCGCGATCATTGATGCCAATCCTGCCGCAGCAAAATTTTATGGCTGGTCTGTTGCAGAGTTAAAGGCAATGAACATGGCCGAAATCAACACGCTCGACACTGCGTTGTTGTATGAAAAAATGAAGCTTGCCGGCAGTGGCGAAAACACTTTTTTCTTATTCAGCCATCGCCTCGCCTCGGGCGCGCTCAGACAAGTCGAAGTGCATTCCGCGCGCGTCAATTTCCGCAGCAAAGATCTTCTGTACTCAATCATTACCGACGTCACCGATCGTGAACGCGCCCTAAGTCGCGAAAAACTCCGTGGCGAAGTGTTAGAAAGTTTGGCGCATGGCAAATCAATTAGCGTAATTTTAAATACCATTATTAATCTGGTTGAAAAAGAGCAACCCGGTAGCATCTGCGCCATCATGCAAGTCGATGCCGCAGGTAATCGACTTTTACTCGCCGCGGCGCCCAATTTGCCCGCCTCATACAAAACTGTGATTCAAGATTTAGAGATCGGCTCCAAAGTTTGCTCCTGCGGCATTGCTGCATTGCAAAAAGAGCGGGTCGTGATGAGTGATTTACAAACACATCCATTCTTCCCTGAATTTAAGAGTGCCGCGTTTCGCAGTAACATCACAGCATGCTGGAGTGAACCCATTATTTCGTCCAGCGACAAATTACTGGGTACTTTTTCAATTTATCTTGCTAGCGTTTCCGAACCTAATGCCGAGCAAATCAAGCTCATGGAAGAAATGAGTAAATTAGCAGGCATCACCCTAGAACGAAAACGTGATGAAGAGTCGTTGCGTCTTTCAGATACCGTGTTTCAAAGCACACCCAATGCTATCTTAATCACTAACGAAGAAAATAAAATCATCACTGTTAATCCTGCCTTCACTGAGATTACAAAATACTCAGCAGAAGAAGCCATTGGGCGAGATCCTAAATTTTTAGGATCCGGGAAACAAAGCCCAGTGTTTTATGCCGCCATGTGGGACTCACTCAATGCCACAGGCAAGTGGGCTGGCGAAATGTTTAATAAGCGCAAAGACAATGAAACCTATGTACAGTGGACCAACATCAACACACTGTATGACGAACAGAATAAGGTAAAGCACCGCATTGCGATCTTCTCTGACATCACCGAGATGAAACGCAACGAAGCGGTTATCCTTGAGC
>JFJP01012266.1_pt1 | contig 14631 bp, 10 predicted proteins | sample 431651 | NCBI WGS metagenome assembly JFJP01 (sample SAMN02602958, study PRJNA72255) | Microbial mat metagenome, whole genome shotgun sequencing project. | biome: fresh water; feature: sink hole; material: water; isolation source: purple microbial (photo- and chemosynthetic) mats found in...
GACCGGCTCCAAACTGAAACCGGAATATCAGCCGCAGGCTCAAAGTTTTGTCACGCACCGTATTGGCAGCACCGAAAAGGCGCAGGAGTTGATTGGCTTCAAGGCGCATACTCCCCTGCTGGAAGGTCTGCGCGAGGTGGTGGAATGGCGCAAGAGCCGAATGGCAGGAAGTCAAGCATGAAAATTCAGATTACAAAACCCTATTTTGGTGAGGAAGAAAAACGCCTTGTGAACGAGGTGATCGACCGCAGCTGGGTGGTGCTGTGTTCCAATGTGGCTGAGTTCGAGCGGAAGTTTGCCGAATACACAAAGAGTAGGCATATACGGCGGACCATTTCAAACAGGAGTTGCCGTTTATAGGCTGAACCATTATGTGCGGCATTGCAGGTGTTTTCAATCTCAACGGTGAGCCCGTTTCCCCGGTTATCCTCCGCAAGATGGGCGATACGATTGCCCATCGCGGACCGGATGGCGAGGGGTTCTATTCTGATGCGTTTATCGGGTTTGCCCACCGTCGCCTGGCAATCATCGACCTTTCGCCTGCTGCACACCAACCCATGATGACTCCCGACGGTCAGTATGTGCTGGCGTTCAACGGTGAAATCTATAATTTTCAGGAATTGCGGCTGGAACTGGAGGCGCAGGGCGTTGCTTTCCGTTCCCGTTCAGATAGTGAAGTCGTTTTATATGCCTACGCCGTTTGGGGTGAAGCCTGCTTGCGGCGGTTCAACGGCATGTTTGCCTTTGCCGTTTGGGATCGCAAACGCCAGGAATTATTTTTGGCGCGAGACCGTTACGGCGTCAAACCGCTTTACTACACGCTCAAAGGCTCCACTTTCTTGTTTGCCTCCGAAATAAAGAGCCTGCTTGCCCATCCTGCCTGCGGCGCACAACTCGACCGTGAAGCACTGGTTGAGTACTTTACCTTTCAAAATATCTTCACTGACCGCACCCTGTTCTCTGGAGTCCGCTTACTACCGGCGGCGTCCTTCATGCGGATTCCGCTTGCGGTAGGCTCCCTTCCCGCTGCCGTTCAGTGGTGGGATTATTCCTTTGCCGAGCCGGAGAAGGCGCGGGACGAGAACGAATATGCCGAGGAATTGGACCGTTTGCTGCGACAGGCGGTCAGCCGTCAGTTGATCAGCGATGTGGACGTGGGAGCGTACCTCAGCGGCGGTATGGATTCTGGCACGATTACAGCCATCGCCTCCGAACAATTGCCCTACATCAAATCATTTACCTGCGGTTTCGACCTGACCGGGGTTGCGGGCGACGAATTGCTCTTCGACGAGCGCCTGAAATCCGAGCGCATGTCGCATCACGTCAAGAGCGAGCAGTATGAAATGGTATTGAAGTCAGGCGACATGGAACGCATCATGCCGTTCCTGAGTTATCACCTCGACGAGCCGCGCGTGGGTCAGTCGTACCCCAATGCCTATATTGCGCGGCTGGCGGGCAAGTTCGTAAAGGTGGTACTTTCCGGCACCGGCGGCGATGAACTGTTTGGCGGTTATCCCTGGCGTTATTACCATTCCGCCGACAGCGCCACCTTCGACGAATATATCGACAAGTATTATGCCTACTGGCAGAGGTTGATTCCCAACTCGGTTTTGCAGCCGCTCTTTGCGCCCATCTGGTCGGATGTTAAACACGTTTGGACCCGCGACATTTTTGCAGGGGTCTTGTCTGCCCGCCGCCACGAACATGGCGAACGGATGAAGCCTGAAGATTACATCAACCATTCCCTCTACTTCGAGGCAAAGACCTTCCTGCACGGCTTGTTTGTGGTGGAGGATAAGCTGAGCATGGCATACGGCTTGGAGACGCGCGTGCCTTTCATGGATAATGACCTGGTGGATTTTGCCATGCGCCTGCCGGTACGATTGAAGGTGTCGAACTTCGGCAACATCGTTCGCGTCAACGAAAACGAGCCCGGTCATAAAACCGATAAGTATTTCCAGCGTACCAGCGACGGCAAAGCCCTCTTACGCAAGGTGATGAAGAAATACATCCCCCAGGATGTGATTGAAGCGCCGAAGCAAGGTTTTTCCGCTCCGGATGCCAGTTGGTTCCGGAACGAAAGTCAGGAGTATATTCGCCGGGAAATCCTAAGCCCCAGAGCGAATATTTATCAATATCTGGATCGGGGGGTGGTCTCTGGATTGGTGGAAGAACACCTCAATGGCGCTCAAAACCGCAGGTTGTTGATTTGGTCCCTGATGAGTTTTGAGTGGTGGCTGAGGAAGTTCGAAGGAAAAGATTCCTGAGATTGCAATGGATATTTTTTCTTAAATCACCTGTTTTACAAGAAGAGAGAGAGTAAGGAGTATTTAATAAAATGAAATCTGACATATTAACGACAATCATGGCTTGTTCAAATTGCGGCACCGGTTTAACCATCCAGGATATGGACGAGAAACTCCAGTGCTCATCCTGTGGCGCCACATTTACCAGGGGAAAGTATATTTGGAATTTTATTCCGTCTAATGTGGATTGGTCGTCCCCGATGTGGCAGACATGGCAGCAGCTACAGGAGAACGGCGTGGCTAGTTACCAGGGCGACCCGGAACATAACCTGGCTGTGGTTCAACGGCATGATATCAATTCGTTCGCCTCGTTTTGTAATTATCATGGACTTGTCCTGGATATCGGTTGCGGACCCCAGCCCTGGCCCGCCTATTTTAGACGTGACCGTGACGCAGTTTATGTCGGCATTGATCCCTTGATCAATGATGAACCGGGTGAATACCTGAGGTTTAAGGGACTTGGTGAATTTCTGCCTTTCCGCCCTCATACCTTTGACCATGTTCTTTTTAGCACTACAATGGATCACTTTGTGGACCCTGTGGTCGCTTTAAAGTCTGCCGCAAAAGCCTGTAAATTGGATGGCGAAATTGATATTTGGCTTGGTGAAAAAAGCGCCGATGCGCCAAGACCGGCGAAGTCCCCGGAATGGTATCTCCGTCTGCAGAAACCACAACATGCCGAGGACTTGTTTCATGTAAAGCGATTGTCCAGAACAGAATTTGTAGAGGTGGTACGTACAGCCGGACTGAAAATCGTCGAAGCTGAAACGCACGAAGTCGATCAATATCGCGCCAACCATTTTTATCGGATTGCGGCTAGGTAATATGAATATTCTTGTAACCGGTGCAAGCGGGTTCGTTGGCAGCCATCTTCTAACCGATCTGGTCCGCGGACACCGATTATATGTCTTGACTCGACAGGAGTCGCCGTCACAACAGGATGGGGTGACTTGGCTGCCTGGTGATCTTTCCCGGGGTGATTTTGCATTGTCCTTGCCCCCCAAAATGGATGTCGTAATTTATCTGGCTCAATCGAAAGCATACCGCCAATTTCCCGAACAGGCGCGGGATATTTTCGAGGTCAACGTAAATTCCACCCTGTCCCTTTTGGAATATGCCCGCCGTGCTGGTGTTCAGACTTTTATTTTTGCTTCCACAGCGAATGTATACAGGCAAAGCCATGGGCGCATTGCTGAGGATTTTGAGCTGGCACCCCTTTCGTTCTACGCACGATCAAAGCGAATGGCTGAAATGTTGGTCGAGTCCTATGCTGAATTCTTCCATTGTGTTGTTTTGCGTCTGTTCACAGTCTATGGACCCAGTCAGAAGGAAATGCTGATTCCTAATTTAATAGAACGCGTCCGCAATGGTATTCCCCTCCACGTCCAGGGCGAGCGAGGTTTTGTAATCAGTCCAATTTATGTCAGTGATGTGACAAAAATAATCCAACAAATCATAGAGAAGGATGGTGTGGTTTCGGGATTTGAACTGCTCAATGTGGGCGGGGACGAAGCTCTAGGCATACTCGACCTTGGTCATATTATAGGAAATGCTTTAAACTGCGTTCCCAAATTCGACCGTATCCCCGGCAATCAGCCTGAGGGATGGATTGTAGATAACTCACGGCTAAAAAATGTATTGGGCATAAAATCCTTTATTAACATTAACGACGGAATAAGAAAGATAATTGGATGAAACCCACTATTGCTATTAGCATGGACATGGATTGGGCGCCAGATGCAGTGATTGCTGATTCACTGGATCTATTGGCGAAGTTTAATCTGCGGGCAACCTTATTTATGACCCACCGCACCCCGCTGGTGGAAAAAACAGCGCATGAATTAGGTATTCACCCGCACTTCAAAACACTGGATCTGGAAAAACATCTCCGCGAACGTTTGGAAGAATATCCGCAGTCCAAAGGGACGCGTTCACATACCTTGTTCGATACCTATCAGCTACAACCTCTATATGAGAGGTTGGGGCTTGAGTATCAAAGTAATGTGTTAATGTACCAGCAGCCGAATATCCAGTCTTATCGGATCAGTCAGAGAATAACTGAACTCCCGATTTATTTCATGGACAACATTTCTGTTTTAATTGATGGCAATCCGCCGCTGTTTCAGCAGATTGTAGAAAAATTAAACCGGCCGGGATTAAAGATTTTCGATTTCCATCCAATTCATATTTTTTTGAATATGGATTGCTTGGAACGCTACGAGAAGGCTAAAGTTCATTATCACGACGCGAAGGAATTGCTGGGTTATCGAAACACAAAAAAATATGGAACGCGAGATTTATTTATAGAATTCTTGACGCATTTAAAAGCATGCCAAATTCAGACGCATACTTTAGGGGAATTGGCTCAAGATGGATTGAAGAGGAAATTATGCGAGTATTGATCATTGGCCGGACCGAAATTCTGTATGAAACAGTTCGTATGCTTTCTTCCAAGCATACGATTTGTGGTATTCTCACAGCACCTGCTGTCCCAGAATATGCAAGGACTGAACATGATTTTGAAAAATTGGCGGGTGAACTGGGTTGTCCTTTTTTATGTACCAAAACACTTAATCAGCAAGCGTTGAAATTCATTTCCCAGGCTGAACCTGAGATTGCGGTCAGTACTAATTGGGTCAGCGTTATTGACCAGCATGTGACCAGCTTATTTTCGCACGGCATACTCAATGCCCATCATGGTGATCTGCCTCGCTATCGGGGGAATGCGGCAATTAATTGGGCGATCATTAAACACGAACCGCAAATACCCTTAAATGTGCATCAGATGGAGCCTGGTGAACTTGATGCTGGCGATATCTTTGTTCGGCGCTGGCTGACACTCACCGAAACCACCACGATTAAGAACATTCTTGATTTTATGGAACAAAATATTCCAACCATGTTTCTGGAATCGCTGGATGGACTAGAAAATGGAACGATTGCGCCGATCAAACAAAGCGAGACCGGTCAAACGCCGTCTCGTTGCTATCCACGGTTGCCGGTTTACAGTAAAATTGACTGGAAGCAACCTGCAAGGGATATCGATGCGATCATTCGCGCCTCTACGCGCCCGTATAGCGGCGCATACTCTTATCTAAAAGTTGAGAAGCGGATCAAAAAAGTTTATATCTGGCGTTCTCGGGTAGTCTCGGATGAGACAAATGACATCGGTATCCCAGGTCATATCATTAAAAATGATAAAGTATCCGGGGAGTCCTGGGTTTTTACCGGACAAGGCATTCTTGCAATTGGGTTGGTTCAATATGAATCTGAAAGAGAATTTGAGCCAGGGAAAACCTGGAAAAGTATTCGGATGAGATTTGGGGTAGATGTTGAAGCAGAACTGATTGCTTTGTATAACGAACTAACTAGTATTATTACAGCGCAAAGTAGCTGCGATGAGGTAGGTTGAGCAGGCTGGAAGATGTTGCCCGCCGTGCTAAGTTTGAACGACTCCCTTTGGCGGTAACAGAAGGATAAAAAATATTAATGAACCGCGAACCAGTTATTCACGTTGGAAACCTTTCGAAATCTTTCGATGTTTACCGAAAGCCGCAGGATTATCTGCGCGAGATGCTCACCCGTAAGACGCTCCATGATGTGTTCTGGGCACTGCGGGATGTTTCATTCGATGTCCTTGAAAAACAGCGTGTCGGTATTATCGGCCCGAATGGAGCCGGGAAAAGCACCCTACTCAGGATACTCACCGGTAACCTGCAGCCTTCTTCGGGAAACCTGCAAGTTAATGGCAGGGTGTCTGCGTTGCTCAGCATGACGAGTAGTTTAAACCCCGAAGAAAGCGGGTTGGAGAACATTAAGTTCAACCTTCTCTTGAATGGCGTGCCCAAGGCACGTATCAATGAATTGGCGGAGGATATCATTGACTTTGCCGAACTGGGGAATTTTATCTATTCACCTGTGAAAACCTATAGCTCGGGTATGAATGCGCGACTCTCCTTTGGCATTGCCACGGCCATGGAACCTGAGATCATGGTGGTGGATGAAGTGCTGTCTGTCGGCGATGGATATTTCCTCGGCAAGGCATATAAACGCATGATGCATCTGGTTGAACGTGGTAAAGCGCTCATCTTTGTCAGTCATTCGGTTAATGAAGTGCGAAAGTTGTGCGATACAGTGATCTGGTTGGAAAACGGCAATATCCGCATGCACGGCGAGGCTGCGTATGTTTGTACACAGTATGAGGAGGACTATCAAAATAATCGAAAAATTGAAACTAAGAAAAAAAACAAAAAAAAGTATCAGGATTTTGCTGTTACAGGCGTGACCCTTGACCTGCTTCAAACAAAAGCCTGCATTATGCGCATTGTCCCCCGGGAGTCCAACAAGCATTTTAAAGATATTCATTACATCCGGAAGGTCGGCGTTGGTTTGTCTGGCTCTGAGCCAACTGATGTTCCTCTTGAACTAACAGAAATAACCCCTTCAACATTGGCATGGCTGGATATTTTAGATTCGGAATGGGGCAGAATTTACACCCGTAATGGAGTATCCACTAGAACCCTTTCGTATCAGACCGGGAAAATGAGGGGCGGGATCATGATGTATAGAATGTTCGCGCAAGATCCAAATTCTCCTTTGAAAATAGAAGCGCGCTTTGAGGCTAATTCTGCTGTTGGTACAGAGAATCTGGGCTTGGATTTTTTTGATTTTCGGACAAAAAAATGGCAGGAGGCTGAAATTGTAAAAGTTGAAAAAGGAGGCGATGGATGGGAAAATTGTACCTGCTGTTTTGAGATGGGAATACCTAGCCAGGAACAGGTCAGCCAGGCGATGACGACCTACCAGGAAAAAGCGATGAAGGATGCGGAGATCGTCGATGCCTGGATCGTTGCGGATGAGGAAGCAAAAACGGTCTTAATTGAGCGTCAGCCATTTGAGGTTCATGTTAAATTTCGAGCCAACCGCCCCATCCCAAGTCTGGATGTTGTTCTGGTGATCTTTCGCTCTGATGGCGTGCTTGTGTTTATACAATCCGCCGGCATGGTTGATAAGAATATGAGTAATCCTGTGGGAGAATCCACCGTAAGGTTTCTGTTCGAGAATAACGCTTTAGGCGCAGGCACATATTATATTAATGTTTTTGTAAAGGATGGCTGGGAGTGGGATAAGCCAATGAATAATTATGAGATTTTCGATGTTAAAATCAACATACAATCTTTTCAAATTGTAAAGGAATACAATATCGATTCTTTTGATTTTGGGATTGTTAACATGAGAGTTCCCGTAAAACTCCCCGGCGATGCCTAATTTGTTTTGTTGTTATCCATTTTTTTAAAGTGAAAGGTTCATTCTTCACATGCAATTTACTCAGCATCAATTACTTTCCGTTATTCCTGTCGTTTTAGGCAGTTTTATTGTTAGGGCACTGCCCCGCATTTTGCTTAAAAATGTCTATGTTTCTGATACATATTTTCACTTATATTGCGCATCGGTAATCCGTGAATCGAAATTTCGCATTCCAAAAAAATTCCCGCGCGTACTTTTGCCGCATCGCCATACCTATCCATATTTATATCATTTTCTGCTTGCTTTGTTTCCTCTGCCCCAGCGGCTTTGGATGGAGCGGTTGAGCGGCGCTATTTTTGATACGTTGAGCCTGATTGTAATTTATATTTTTTCTTCCTGGGCGGTGCGCGCCAGCGGACATTCTGTATCAAACCTGCCTTTGGTGGTGGCTGTCTTGTTTGCTTTTGCGCCTTCCTTTTTGCGCACTGGTTCCGGTCCTCGCGCTTACAATGGTAGCCCGCGCACATTTGGACTGTTTCTTTACTTGACCCATATAAGTTCGGCTTGGATCGCTTTTCAAAACCAGAATATTTGGCTGTTTTTGTTGAGTCTGGTCAGCGGCGCTTGTATCTTTTTTAGCGCAAAGTTTGCAACACAGGTGCTGTTATTATTTGGCGTATTCTTTAGTATCTTTGTCTCTCCGTATTATTTCTTGGTTCTTGTGGGCAGTTTATTCTTGGCTATCCTCTTGACAGGCGGACGAGTTTTAATGGTGTTGGAGGGACATTTCCAATTCTCTCTTTACTATTATAAGCATCTGCAGAAAATATTCCTGTACCCAAATTTGAGAAATTATGGCTTTCCGTATTTTCAGAAATGGTTGAGCCTAATAAGATATATCAGGTATCCGCTTTCTCGCGGCAATTCCTTTAAGGAATTCATTAAAGAGTTTATCTCCTGGTTCTATACTGAAAACCGGCCCATGCACCTTTTCGTGACTGTTTTCCCTCAATATTTACTTGCCGTTTATTATGGGTTCCTGTACGTCTCTTTTGACTCGCTGGAGCGGTTTTTGTTGGTGTGGATGGCGGCAGGTTTGTTCTACTTTATCTTTACCAAGATAAAGCTGTTTATGTTTTTGGGCGAGGGTGAACGGTACCTGGAGTTTGCGCTTTTCCCTTCGCTTTACCTGTTGTGTGACGCCTTTGGTGCTTCGTCTGTTGTCGTGGCAGTCCTTTTACTTTACTCATCGCTAAGCGCAATTTATTATATCCAATCTTACCTTGACCGGAATAAGAACGGTAATGACTTGGATTATTTTTCACGGAAGATGATCTTTAAAACATATATAAAGGATGTCCGCGATGTCATCATGCCTATTGGTTCGTTTCATTGGCTGTCACTTCTGTTTTCCAATAATCCGGTATTGACCTACGGGGTAAATATGAGATTTAGCGAAAGATCTGTTCTTTTGAAGGTGTTTGGGAACTATCCCTACCCTTCTAAAAATTACAGGGAAATTTTTGCGCAATATCATGTCAGGTATGTCGTCAGCGGCGAGGCATGGGTCAAGAAATACAGGGAGGAAATTATCGAGGACGCCCAGGATTTCGATAGTTTGATTGAATGGGTCCATACTTCGCCTTTGTTTTGGATTGGAAGAGTAAAAGAAACCATTGACCAATACCATCGCTAATTTTGAAATCGCGCTTTTTAGCCCTCGTATATGGTGGTTTTCGGAAGCGCACACCCCTATATATAGGGGCAGAGTGAAAGTTTTTTAATTTTGGCGAAGGTATTGATTGACTAATCGAGTAATGATATGATCTGTAAGATTTTTAATTAAGACAACTGGAGGATAACCATGTGCGGTATCGTAGGCGTTATCAACTTAAATAGGGAACCAGCCCGCTTGCAGGAACTGGAAGTCATGAACCAGGCAATTGCCCATCGCGGACCTGATGGCGACGGTTTTTTTGTCCATGAAAATATTGGGTTTGCGCATCGCCGTCTGGCAATTATCGACCCGCGTGACGGCGTCCAGCCTTTTTATAGCGACGATAAAAGCGTGGTCATCACCTATAACGGTGAAGTATATAATTATGTCGAATTACGGCGGGAGTTGGAAAATGAATTCCCGTTCCACACCCAATCCGACACCGAAGTTGTCCTCAAAGCCTATCAAAAATGGGGAATTGCCTGCCTGGAGCGTTTCCGCGGCATGTTTGCCTTTGCCATCTATGACCAAAATAGGAATAAGGTATTCATCGTGCGTGACCGGGTCGGCATCAAGCCGCTTTATTATTATCGCAACCCGCAAAGACTGGTTTTTGCTTCCGAAATTAGCGCCATCTTAAAAGCGGAAGGCGTATCGCACCAAATCGACGAGAACAACATATCGGAATTCTTCCGCTATCAATATGTGCGCGCGCCCCGCACCATGTACCGCAACATGTTCAAATTGGAGCAGGGCTACTACCTCGAAATTGATACCTTGTCAGGCGAGGTAAAAAAGGAACGCTACTGGCATTTGCCCATTGATATCCAAAAGCGGAGCGAAGCAGATTGGTTGGAGGAACTCAACGAGGTGCTGGATGATACGGTGCGCATGTGCGTCCGCAGCGATGTGCCCTTTGGCGCGTTCCTGAGCGGCGGACTCGATTCGAGCCTGGTTGTGGCGATCATGTCCAAATATTTGGAGCAACCCGTGCGCACTTTTTCCATCGGTTTCAATGAAGAACAGCATTCCGAATTGCCCTATGCCGCACAGGCAAGCCAGATTATCGGCACCAACCATTTTCCAAAAGTTGTTACCCCAAACCTTGCTGAGGATATTCTCGCCAAACTGGTCGTGCATTTTGGCGAGCCGTTTGGCGATTCTTCGGCGATTCCCACTTATTATGTCTCGCAGGCATCCAGGGAACATGTCAAGATGGTGCTTTCCGGCGACGGCGGCGATGAATTGTTTGGCGGATATAACACCTACCGCAGCCTTTATCGTATTTTGCAAAAGAAAAAGTGGAGGACGCTATATGCGGATAAGATTAGGGGAGCGCTGGGCATACCTCAGATTGGTTTATACTCCAGAATCAATAATAATAATTATCGCGAATTATACAATACAAGCATGCAGGCGTTCAATGAACGCGAATTGAGGACGTTTCTTAGGAAGGACATCCCTGTGCAGCCCTCGCAGGATGACTTTGAATTCGAAAGCCTGGGCGGGGAAAACTTCGATCCGATTACTTATTTCCAGGCGCAGGATTACAAAACATATATGGTGGATGATGTCCTCACGAAGGTCGACCGCATGAGCATGGCAAATTCTCTCGAAGTCAGGGTTCCATTGCTCGATCATAAAGTCGTCGAACTTGCCTTCCGTATGCCCCTGGACTTGAAATTGAAGTTGGGGCGGGCAGATTTTAGGAACGAAATTATCACCAAATACATCCTCAAAAAGAGCGCCGCCCGTTTTTACCCTGACTCGTTTCTTCATCGTCCCAAACAGGGTTTTGGAATTCCCATTATTGAATGGTGCCAGAACGACCTTAAACTTTTAATTACCGAAAAACTGGCTGATAGAAAAAACCCCATCTATGAGTGGGTTGATTTTTACCCTGTGTGTCGGTTGCTGGGTAATTTCTACACAGGGCATGGCGGCAGTGAAGCCCAAATCTGGTACTTGTTCATGTTTTCTCTGTGGGCTGAACATGTGTACAACGCAAAATAAGCCAAACGCCGACGCGGGCAGGCTCCCTGAATTTTTCCGAAAGGGACGCCTTGGACACGAGGTTCTGTTCGTGATTGTTTTGATTTGAGGAGAATTGAGTTTGTTGAACCGCATCATCAGGAAGCGTTTGTGGCGTTTAAAAAATAAATTTATGGGCGATGACCCTCTCGTGTCGCAACTGACCGCCGGGACGGAGTCATTGCAGCAGGAACTGCGCTATCTCCGCCGTGAACTGGCTTGCAGCCAGGCGGCGTTGTTGGAAGCTGGTAAGCCGCAGGGAGGCGGGGATATGTCGCGAAAAAAAATATGTTTTGTCGCCCTGTATCCCTACTCATTGTTTAATCCCAAAACGGGATTTGTCTTTGGCGGCTCCGAGGTGCGTACCTGGTTGTTCAGCACAGGTCTGGCGGCGAATACGCAGCATGAGATTTCCTTTGTTGTCTTTGACCACGGGCAATATCCGGTGGAAACACATCAGAATGTCAGGGTATATGCCCACTCTTTCTATAAGACATTCATGCCGGTTCCGTCTCTACCTCCTGTTGAGGGGGATTGGCAGGCGGCAAAAATTGGGGATGAAATCATCACGGAAGAGCGGCTTGCGGTGTATCAACGTGTCAATGCAGATGTTTATATTGTGCCAGGGGTTAATAACCTAAGCGCAGAAGTGACCGCTTTTTGCCAGCGCGAACGCAAGATGATGGTCCTTGTGCTTGGCTCCGATATCGATCTGTCCGATGTGTTTTACGAAGGGTCGCAGGAATCAACTAATTACGGCGCGCGCGGCGATTGGGGCTACTATGTATTATCTCATGCCGACCTAATCCTCTCTCAAACCGAAACCCAATCAGCCCGATTAAAGGATAAATTCCACAGGGGCTCTGTGATTGTCAAAAACCCCATCGATTTATCGCATTTTGCCAAACCTCCCCTACAGGATGGCGCCCGCCCCATGGTGTTGTGGGTCGGCAAATCTGACACGGTCAAAAGACCCGAGATATGCCTGGCGCTTGCCGCCCAATATCCGCAATACGCATTCGAACTGATTATGAACCGCTCCAATGAAGCCATTTTTGAAAAGGTTTTGCAGGAGGCGCCGCCGAATGTTAAAATCATCGAGCGTGTGCCTTTCGATGAAATCGAGACATATTTCGCGCGCGCCAGGGTCTTTGTTAATACTTCTGTGTTCGAGGGATTCCCCAACGCCTTTTTACAGGCGGGGAAATATGGCGTGCCGGTATTGTCCCTGCAGGTTGACCCTGATGGCTTGATTGGGGAAAATCGTTGTGGTATTATGACAGACGGTAATTTACAACAATTACATGCTGGTTTGAAAAAACTGATGGAAGATAATGAATTCCATCAAATTTGTTCAGCCAATATCAAGCGATATGTGCATGAAAACCATGGGCTGGCAGGGCGGGTACAGGAATTGGATCAGGCAATAGCGGCAGTTGGTGATGTGAGGAGACAAGGTAGATGAAACTTATGGTATTTGCGCAAGGCAAGAGAAAAGAGATACTGCAACTGGCAAGTGCGATCTTGGGAGGGGTAACTGCATTTAGCATTATGTATTACTTTTCGGCGCAAATTAACCGTGTAATGCAAATTATTCTTTTTGCTCTTCTGGTTGTGGTCGTGACTGTGGCGTACCATAAATTATTTATGCCGTGGCTGGTCGCCACTTTCGCATCCCGTGGCAGAAAAAATCTTGTACTTCTGGGAGTGGTTAGTATTCTATTGGCAGGGATGGCAAGTTTTGTAATTAATTATCCTGTTCCTCTAAACAAGGAGGTGAAGCAGCGGCTGGAGATCGTGCCTCTGGCGGGAAAGGGTGGCAGCAGCAATTTAACCTTGTTAGAGGTTAAGATCGAAGGACGCAAAATTCCATTGAAATCCATCTCAATTGGGGAGGGATGGGAGATTCAAAAGGGGGTATTGGTCCATGGCGGGGAAAAACAGGCGGCGGCAGTCTATGTGTTTAATAATAGACCTCAGTCGCAGATGACGCTTTTGTTTCAGGAAGGTCAGCAAATGGGGATGGCATCCATTGTGGTCAATGGTGAAGAGCGGCGAAAAATCAACCTGCTTAGCGGCGCTTCAGGCGAACAATTGGTGGATATGGAGTTGTATGGAATTGCAGGTCCGCTTTGGCTGCTTATATTGGTTAAGCTGGTGTACGTAACTGCTTTATTTCCAATGGTATTTATCCTGCTTTGGTTTGCCCCTGATTTGATTGTAGTTCTGCTTCTCATAGGAGAAAAGCCGTACTCGTTTATTGTCTCAAAGTTTAGGGTATTTTTTGATGTGTTATACAGGTATGCAAAACCTCTGCTTGTCCCTTTTAAACGGATTATGTTTACACTTGGGTCTTATTATGACTCGCTGACAGCCCGTATTCCCCAAATTTATTTCGACAGATTAATCTCCCCGTTTATTTTCTGGATAACGCCCCCGCTATTATTTTTGGCTCTTTATTATGCGAATGTTCCGTATCAGATTGGAATGGACCTTCGTTGGCAGTTAGCTGGCTGGTTATGGCTATCTCCTGTCTTTTTTCTCACCCTGTTCGTAAAAAATCGTTTTGGGAACATCCTGACCCTTGGCTTGGTTTGTCTTTCACTGGCGTTGCCCTTATATGCCTATTGGTCTAGCGGCGTGAGTGACGGTCAGCTTATAGGTGGTTTTCTCCCTTTTAGCGATTCTAATGGTTATTACACCTCTGCCGAGACTCTTAATTCGGGTTATCTTCTTGTTTCTTGGGGGAGCCGGCGACCTCTATTTCATGGATTTTTGGCAATCCTTTATTTTCTTTGTGGGAAAAATCTGCTCATTACCTTGGCATTAATGACAATTTTATGCGCTGTGGCTATCTATTTTTCTGCGATGGAAGTGCGGAATCATTTTGGCGCAGGCGCTGCAACGCTTTATGTTTTGGTTACACTGATGTTCTTCCGCCGATTTGTCGGTTCTACATTGAGCGAGAACCTGGGCATAATTTTTGGAACATTGAGCTTGGCTGTGTTGCTGCGTGGCATTTTTGCAAAAAATAAAATCCTGGTAGCAGGGGGGGCTTTTCTGCTCACCTTGGGCTTGAACGCGCGCGCTGGTGCTTTCTTTGTCCTGCCATTGATTATCCTTTGGGTTTGGTTTTTCTATACTCACCGTTTGGAGTTTATACAAAAGGCAGGTGTAACTTTCTTGATTGTTGCTTCGATTCTCTTGGGTTTTCTTATAAACAACCTTCTGGTTGAAACTATGGGTGTTCCAAGGGAAGAGCGACCAGGAGGGGGGAACTTTGCTTATAGTCTGTATGGAATGGTTTTTGGAGGGGATTGGACAAAATAC
>JFJP01035301.1_pt1 | contig 14631 bp, 9 predicted proteins | sample 431651 | NCBI WGS metagenome assembly JFJP01 (sample SAMN02602958, study PRJNA72255) | Microbial mat metagenome, whole genome shotgun sequencing project. | biome: fresh water; feature: sink hole; material: water; isolation source: purple microbial (photo- and chemosynthetic) mats found in...
TCGAACTGGAACTGGAAGAACAAGGGAGCTGCGGGAGCGCTTACCGGGTTCCAGCCTTTGGGCACGGTGGTGACACCGAAGGGGATTCCCACGATGGTTGTCGCAATCATGCCAATGAGCAAGGCTCCCTTGACTTTGAAAGCCAGCAACACACCCATTATTACCAGCCCGATGAGTGCTACGAGGGCCGGGCCTTTGGTTACATCGCCAAGGCCGACAAGCGTGGCATCGTTGTTGATTATGACACCCGCGTTCTGAAGGCCGATGAAAGCTATGAAAAGGCCAATTCCGACTGAAACAGCGTTCTTGATGTTACGTGGAATCGATTTGACTATCGCCTCACGGATGTTAAGCAGCGACATCACGATGAAAATGATGCCTTCAATGAATACCGCGGTCAGGGCGAGCTGCCAGGAATAACCCATTCCAAGCACGACAGTAAATGCGAAAAAAGCGTTTAGCCCCATGCCAGGCGCAAGGGCGATAGGCAGGTTGGCGATCAGTGCCATGACTACGGTGGCTATCATGGCGGATAGCGCGGTTGCTGTAAAAACACCCCCCGCCGGCATACCGGTAGCGCTCAGAATTCCTGGGTTTACCGCCAGAATGTACGCCATGGTCATGAACGTGGTAATTCCTGCCATGATTTCTGTACGTACTGTAGTTCCGTGGGCTTTTAGCTTGAAGAACTTTTCCATCAGAAGGCCTCCTTTGACCGCAAGGAGATTAAGCCACAAATTGCGTTTTTGGCAACCTTTTTTTATTCTGCCACCGGAAAGACCTCTACCTTGACCACGTCAACCAGCTTTTCCAGCTGCAGCCCGATACCCGGCAAGGTTGCTCCGCTGTAGTACAAAGTGATGTAAATATCAGAAAAACCGGTACTATCGGAACGCGATACTTTGAGGGTCTCGATGTTGATACCACGGCGGGAAAATACCAGAAGCACCCGTACAAGGACTCCTGGTTTGTCCGATACCAGTAAACGCATTGCGTACAGATCGCCAGTTGACTTCATCAGGTACTCCCAACGGGTTTTTCAACGGGTCCGAGGGGCCGTTCAAGCATCATTGCTCTGTAATCCGCTCCGGCTGGAATCATGGGGAACACGTTGTCTTCCTGCTCCACCTCGGCATGGACAAGACAGGGTCCTGGATACTCCAATGCTTCCTTCAAGACCCGACGGAGATCGGAAACCTGTTTGACCAGGAAGCCCTTTATTCCGTAGGCTTCAGCAAGTTTGACAAAGTCTGGATTGTTTTCCATGGACACCCCGGAAAGCCGCTTGTCAAAGAATATATCCTGCCACTGCCGGACCATTCCCAGAAACTTGTTGTCGATGACGATTATCTTGACCGGAGTTTTTTGCGTGACAGCGGTAGACAATTCACATTCTGTCATCTGGAAGCCCCCGTCCCCGACGATTGCCAGCACCAGTTCACCCGGCCTGGCCAGCTGCGCGCCGATAGCCGCAGGAAAGCCGTATCCCATCGTGCCTGCGCCACCCGAACTCAGCCAGTCCCGCGGACCTTCGGTCTTCCAGAACTGCGCTGCCCACATCTGGTGCTGGCCCACGTCCGTGGCAAGCACCGCCTTACCCCCGGCGAGCTCGCGGAGCACATCGATTACCATACGGGCAGAAAGTGAATCTTCCGGGTAATGTAGAGGATGCTTTGCCCTCCAGACACCGAGCCGGGCAAGCCATTCCGAAGTGTCGGCAGGGCTGCACATCGATGAAAGGGCAACGAGGGCCTCTTTGGCGTCGGCATGGATGAAGCATTCCACCGTTACCTGCCTGTCGCGCTCGGACTCGTCTATATCGATATGGATGCGCCGTGCGTTTTTGCAGAACGTCCTCGGGTTGCCCGTAATGCGGTCGTCGAAGCGCGAGCCGATTGACATGATGAGGTCGCAATCCCGGACCGCCATGTTGGCCCAGGGCGTGCCATGCATGCCCAGCATCCCCATGGAAAGTTCGTGGCTTTCTGGAAAACACCCCTTGCCGAGCAAGGTTGAAACAACCGGCATCCGCATCTTCTCCGCGAATTTCCTGACTTCATCCTGCGCTCCGGAGATTACCGCACCATGGCCAACGAGCAATACCGGCCGCCTGGCGGTAGATAATTGCCCGGCTACGCACTCCACCTCTGCCTCGTCGTAACCACGTACAACTGAATAACCCGGCAGGTCCATTTCAACCTCGAAGTCAGGCTCGAACAAGGCTGCCGACACGTCCTTGGGTACGTCTATCAGTACCGGTCCGGGTCTGCCGCTCGATGCAAGGTAGAAGGCTTCCTTCATGACCCTGGGCAATTCATCGGGCCTGAGGACCAGGTACGAGTGTTTAACCACAGGGTAGCTGATTCCCGATACATCAGCCTCCTGGAACGCATCGAGGCCGAGGTTGGTGGAGAGTGTCTGGCCGCAGATGACGACCAGGGGCACAGAATCCATGCGGGCGGTGAGGATGCCTGTGATGGCGTTGGTGGCTCCCGGCCCGGAAGTGACCAGAACCACCCCTACCCTGCCACTGGCGCGGGCGTAGCCATCTGCCATGTGCACCGCGCCTTGCTCGTGGCGGACCAGAACGAATTTCAGGGGTGAGTCGATCAGGGCGTCGAGCATGGGGATGTTGGCACCGCCAGGGTAACCGAACATATGGGTGACTCCGTGCTGTTCGCACGAAGCCATGATTGCCTGGGCACCGGTCATACGTTGTCTGTCCAACAGAAATTCCTTTCGTCATGGTTATAGTTCCTCGAAGCTTGTGTTTTTCCAGAAATCATACCACCAGTAGTATGATTCAACTCGAGTATATACTCGAAACAGTGGTTTTTCCTGGCCAACAACAAGCTTCGAGGAACTACCTATTTATTACAATATAACTAATATACTTGTCCAGACAAGAGCACTCTGCCCGGATTTTGAAAATACTACATCACAGGGTTGCACAATTTGGATTTGACAAGCCCCGCAAAGCCGGTGACAATGGCCGGCAGATGCTTAAAACCGACTATATCGACGCGGCGCAGGGACGTACTCCCGCGGATCTCAACCTCACCGACTGCAGGGTCGTGGACTTCTTCCGCGGCCGTGTGATCGACGGGGCCACGGTGTCGATATACAAGGGCTACATTGTCGGCGTCAACGACTCCCTGGCCGCAAAGGCGACGAAAAGCCTCGGGGGCATGTACCTCTGCCCCGGCCTGGTTGACGCGCACGTGCACATCGAGTCAAGCCTCCTTTCACCCGTAGAATACGCCAGGATGGTCGCGCCGCTCGGTACTACTGCAATAGTAGCCGACCCTCACGAGATAGCCAACGTACTAGGGCACGACGGCATAAACTGGATGCTCCGCGCCTCCGACGGCTTGCCTCTCGACGTGTACATGATGGTGCCGTCGTGCGTCCCGGCAACAAATTTTGACACTGCCGGAGCGTCTCTGTACGCATCCGACCTGGCGCGCTTTGCCCGGGACGAGCGGGTTCTCGGCCTTGGTGAAGTGATGAATTATCCCGGAGTACTGGCTGGCGACCCGCGAGTACTCGACAAGCTGTCTTTATTCTGGGAAGCCGGCAAGGCAATCGACGGCCACGCTCCAGGCCTCTGCGGGCGCGACCTGTCCGCGTACGTGCTGACCGGAATCCGCAGCGACCACGAGGCTACCACGGCTGAGGAAGCACTCGAAAAGCTTGGCAAGGGAATGTGGATCATGGCGCGCATGGGTTCGAGCGCCCGCGACCTTGAACACCTCATACCGGCGATGGACAATGAGAGCATCCGCCGGATGATGCTGTGCACCGACGACAGACACCCCGACGATATAGCATCGGAAGGCCACATCGACGCGGCAGTCCGTGCGCTCGTTTCTGGCGGCGTGCCATTCATGGACGCGCTCCGGATGGCTTGCCACAACCCGGCCACCTATTACGGACTCAGGCGCTCGGGGTCGATTGGCCCGGGCTACAGGGCAGACCTGGTCGCATTTACAGACCCCGCCGACTTCCGCGCCGCCCTGGTATTCAAAGCGGGTGACCTGATAGCCGAAGCCGGGTCGACCAACGCCCGCTACGACCGGCTCGGCAGTGCCGTTGTCGTCCCACCCCTCCGGGACTCGGTCAACATCAAGTGGCTGGAAGAAAAAGACTTCAGGATTCCGGATGAAGGCGGGCAGGCAAGAATCATCGAGGCGTCGGCTGGTTCGATCATCACGGGTTCGTCGCTCGCGCGGCCAAAGGTTGAAGACGGACTCTGCGTTTCAGACGTGGCCAGGGACATCATCAGGATATTCGTCATAGAGCGGCACACCGGTTCCGGCAACATCGGAAAGGGATTCATTCGCGGCCTCGGGCTGAAACATGGCGCGATGGGTGCGACGGTGAGCCACGATTCGCATAACATGATCATAGCGGGCATCGACGACGCATCCATTTTCAAGGCCGCCAGGCGGCTCAACGCGATGAAGGGCGGTTTCGTCATTACCGATGGCGAGGCGGTGCACGCTGAACTTGCATTGCCCGTCGCCGGCCTGATGAGCGACAGACCCGCAACCGAAGTCATGGAAAAACTTGCAGCATTCGAGGAATTCTTCAGGAAGGAGGGCATGCCGGGAGCCTCACCCCTCATGACCCTTTCGTTCATGGCCCTGCCGGTGATCCCTTCGCTCAAGATCACCGACAAAGGCCTCGTCGACGTTGACTCGTTCGAACAGGTATCACTATTTAAAGTACCTTGACCTGGTCCGGCCGAATCCGGCGGCGCCCCCGGTACCCCACCCTTGGACAGATGATTCCATCACAACTCATTGCGTTTGGGCCAGACTCGGACTACTCTGGAAGCATAAAGGACTCCGCATGAAACGCACCATACGGTTCAGGTTGAACGAGACACTCCACGAACTGGAAGTCAGGGAAGAATCCCTTGCGCTTGACTGGATCAGGAACGAAGCCGGCCTCAAGGGTACCAAGGAAGGCTGCCGGGAGGGCGACTGCGGCGCGTGCCTCGTGCTTCTTGGCGGTCGTGAGCCAAAGGGCGACAGCGACGGAGACGTTGCATGGCGCTCGGTCACTTCGTGCACACTCGCCATGGGAGAGCTCGATGGCCATCATATTGTTACCATAGAAGGACTAGCTTCCGCTGGTCTGACACCGGTGATGGAGGCGATGGTCGATGAAGGCGCAAGTCAGTGCGGCTTCTGCTCGCCGGGCTTCGTGCTGGCGCTTACCGGTTTCCTTGTATCTGGAGCCAGGATGGATCCGATCGAGGCCATGGTGGCGATAGAAGGAAACCTCTGCAGGTGTACCGGGTACGGATCGATCCGGCGGGCCGCGTCAATCCTGGCGCATGACTTTGCAGACTTGCCCGTCGGGCTGAAGGCACGGTTGCACGTGCTCGCTACCCGTGGTGTCATACCGGCCGCACTTGCCGGGCTCATGCTTGATCCGCCAGAACCAGCGGGACACGTCGAAGCGGCCGTCGATGGACTTGGTTCCCAGGCGGCGGAACTCGTGCTTGGCGGCGGCACAGACTGGTTTGTCCGCAATCCGGACCCTGAACCCGGTACCAATCCAGTCTTCATGTACCGTTCACCGGCATCCAGGTCGATAACAACGATCGAGCGCAGCGGCAGAGCCTTCATTGAACTTGGTGCTGCGGTCAACGCTACGGATTTTTTTACTTCACCGTTGGTCAGAAGCCGCACCGGGCATCGAGCACTTTGAAGCCGATGTGGCCTCGCCACCTATCCGCAACCGGGCAACGCTTTCGGGCAACATCGCAAACGCTTCGCCGATTGCCGACATGACCGCGATGCTCATAGCGCTCGGCGCCGAACTTACGCTGACGCACGCGGACTCTGGCGACGCGATAAAAACCGGTGACCCGCACACGGTCGTGGAAGGTCGCGTGCTCACGCAAGCTCGCGTACTCACGCAAGCTCGTATCGTCGCGCTCGAGGATTTTTTCCTCGGGTATAAAAAAACCGACCTGAGTCAGGGTGAAACAATAACGAAGATCACGTTCCCTTCCGGCTGGACTGCCTTTGCGTTCGAGAAGGCGGCCAAGCGCGAGCGGCTCGATATAGCCACCGTCAATTGCGCCGTCGCCGTGTGCCTGGCTGACAACGGTACGATAGCCGAAGCGCGGTACGCCGCCGGCGGTGTCGCTGCGGTACCTCTCCGCCTTGAAGACGTGGAAGCCGCCATGAAGGGCCGCAAGCCATCCGCCGCTATGGTCCGCGAAATCGGGAATCTGGCCGCAGCGTCGGGGAGCCCGATGAACGACGTGCGCGGCTCGTCGGCCTACCGCAAGCGGCTGCTCGAGCGGCTTGCGTGGGCAGCCTGCATCCGGCTCTGGCCGGAACTGAGGCTTGAGGAGGAGCTCCTCGGATGAAACGAAACCCCGACTCGATCCTGAACGTGCTCGGCAAGACCACCTATATCGACGATCTGCCGGAAACCTCGGACATGCTCCACGCCGCCATAGTCACATCTCCGTCGGCACACGGCACCTATGAATCGCTCGACTATACCGAAGCCATCGCGATGCATCCCGGTGTGCGGGTACTGACGGCCGCTGACGTCCCCGGAGAAAACCAGCTGGGAACCGCGGTACCCGACGAGCCGATGCTCGCCGAAGGCACTTGGCACTTCCGCGGCCAGGTACTCGCGCTGATCCTTGCGCCTTCCCGCTCCATTGCGCACAAGGCCGCAACCCGTGTCAAAATTGTGGGACGAACGGACCTGCCGGCGGTGGTCGACCCACGGGAAGCCTTTGCGAAAGGTGACATCATATTGAGTCCTCGCACCCAGGTGATGGGCGACAGCAAAGCCGCGTTTGCCAGCTGTGACATTATAGTAAGCGGCCGCGTCGAGTCCGGTGGGCAGGAGCACGTGTACCTGGAAACCCAAGGGGCAATAGCCACACCCGACGATTCCGGTGGTGTGCGGCTGATGTCCGGAACGCAGAGCCCGTCCGGCGTGCAAGCGATAGTAGCGCGGGTACTCGGCGTGCCGATGAATCTGGTAGAGGTGGAGACCAGGCGGATGGGCGGCGCGTTCGGAGGCAAGGAGGACCAGGCGAGCGGCTGGGCTGCTTTGGCAGCGCTTGGTGCGGTAAAGACCGGGCATCCGGTAAAGCTGTACCTGAACCGCCGCGACGACATGACCTGCACGGGCAAACGCCACCCCTACTCCTCCGACTACACGATAGGCCTTAAAAAGGATGGGACGATACTCGCCTTTGAGGCTGATTTCTACCAGAATGCGGGAGCGGCAACCGACCTGTCACCGGCCATCCTGCCTCGTACGCTGTTCCACGCGACCGGTGCCTACCACATCCCAAACGTCCGCGTTACCGGGACAATGTGCCGCACGAACCTGGTGCCGTTTACTGCTTTCCGCGGGTTCGGTGGTCCGCAAGGCCTGTTCGTCATTGAATGCGCCATCGAGAAAGCGGCGCGCGCGCTTGGCATCGACCCGCTCGAAATACAGAAGAAGAATCTGTACCGTGAAGGCGATGTAACGCATTTCGGAATGACGCTCGACGATGTCCGCGGGCAGGAAACCCTGTCGCTATGCCTGGCAAAAGCGCGGTATCCAGAATTGCGTGAGCGGATCGCTGCATTCAACGCGTCCAACAAAGCTTACAAGCGCGGCGCGGCAGTGTTCCCGCTGTGCTTCGGAATAAGCTTCACTAAAATCATGCTTAACCAGGGCGGTGCGCTCGTCCACGTGTACCACGACGGCTCGGTGTCAGTGAGCACGGGGGCGACCGAGATGGGACAGGGTGTCGGCAGAAAAATAGTCTTGGTAGCGGCGAAAACTCTTGGCGCACCAATTGAAAAAATACGGATCGAGAGCACAAGAACCACCACGGTCGCCAACACCGTAGCAACTGCAGCGAGTACAGGGGCAGACATCAACGCGATGGCTGCGCGGATTGCCTGCCTCGAACTTCGTGCGCGGCTCGACTCGATCGCGGCCGAGGCACCAGGTCTCGACTTTACAGCGCTGGCAGCCAAGGCTTACGAAAAGCGCATCGACCTGTCTGCGCACGCCTTCTACGCGACACCGGGGCTTCATTACGATATGCAAAAAGAAAAAGGCACACCTTTTTATTACCATGTATACGGCGCGGCGGTAATAACCGCGACACTCGACGTAATCCGTGGTACGTACCGGTTCGATGACGCCTTCATTGTTCACGACATCGCTGAAAGCATAGATCTGGTAGTGGACCTTGGCCAGGTTGAAGGCGCTTTTGCACAGGGGCTTGGCTGGGCAGCCCTTGAAGAGCTGAAGTTCGACGACGCAGGCAGGCTGCTGTCTGACACGCTGTCCACATATAAACTGCCTGATTCACGCTTCATGCCGCGGATGGACGTCGAGTTCTTTACGCGGCCAAACCCAAAAGTGGTAGCCAACTCAAAGGCGGTAGGCGAGCCACCACTGATGTACGGCATAGCCGGCTACTTCGCGGTGCTCGATGCACTCAAGGCGGCGCGACCGGAAGCCATGGCATCGGAAAAGCTACAGTTTCATAACATACCCATGACGCCGGAGAAGGCGATGCGTTTCCTTACTGATCCAGTATGAACACGATGAACCCTGGAGGATACCGGTGAGCAAAATCATGAAATTTAATGGAACGTATCATAGGTGAATGGACAGCACGGCACAGCATTTTCGACATCCCCGAAGCATTGACCAGGCGGGTTCTGGCTATCGAGGCACACTCGCCCGGATTCAAAGTCAACCGCGTCAGCATAGGTTTGCCGGTGGGACCAGCCGCCGGTCCGCACACGCAGATAGCGCCAAACCTGGTAGCCGCGTGGCTTGCCGGATCTCGCGTATTTGAGCTGAAGACAGTGCAGGAAAACGACAGGCTCGACATCGAAAAGCCGTGCATCGACGTGCTCGACGAAGGCCACAACGTAGAATGGTCAACCGAATTGACGCTCGAAGAAGCCCGCGCCGAATACCTGCGCGCGTGGATAGCGATACACATCCTCCGGGCAGCGCTGATTGATACTTCCAGCGGTGGCGGAAGTGAAAAGCCCGGCGAGCTGATGTTCAACATGTCGGTAGGCTACACCCTGGACGGCATCAAAGGTCCGCGGATGGACACCTTTATCGAGGGCATGAGATCACCCGTCGGTACTCCGCTCTGGGAAACAGCGCTCCTTGAAGCAATGTTCGCTGTAGACTCGGCTGAATTCCAGGATGCGTTCGGAAAAGCGGGGGCGGAACATGCCAGGGTTGCGGTCAGATCCATGCCAGCCAGTCCGGTGCACTCGGCCACAATTTCAACGATGCACGGATGTCCACCCGCAGAGATTGAAAACATTGGCGTCTACCTGCTCGAGAATAAGGGATTGGACACCTACGTCAAGCTCAACCCGACGCTACTAGGATTTGATGAAGTACGGAGCATCCTCGACACGACGGGATGGCAGCGCATCATGATAAAGCGTCCGACCTTCGAGCACGATCTGCAGTTTGATGCAGCGCTCGGACTCGTAGCTTCGCTGCGGAACAAAGCGGCAACCACGGGCCATCGCTTTGGTGTCAAACTGTCGAACACGCTCGCCAATGTAAACGACGGAACACGGCTGCCCGGCGGAGAACGCTACATGTCTGGACGGCCGCTGTTTCCAATAACATCGCGCCTCGCGGCAAAACTGGCAGCTGCCCTTCCAGACCCGCCAGCCTTCTCATACTGCGGCGGAGTCAGCGCGGTCAACGCGTACGACTGCATGGCCGCCGGACTTGGTCCGCTGACCGTCGCAACCGATATCCTCAAGCCAGGCGGTTACTTGCGCCTCGAACAGATAGGCAGGGAAGCCGTGCGTGCGCTCGATGCGGGCACACCGGTCAGACCGGACGCAAAAAAGCTGGCTCGCCTCGCCGAAGCCGCCCTCTTGAAACCGGAATACCGTGGCAACTATAAACAAGGCGAAACGAGAATTCACAAGCCTTTGCCATTGACCGACTGCTTTGCAGCGCCGTGCATCGAAGCATGCCCGGCAAGCCAGAAGGCTCCCGCGTATATAAAAGCACTAGCTGCGGGCGACGCTACCAAAGCCTTGTCCATTGTGCTTGCCGACAATCCGTTGCCACACATTACCGGCGTGCTCTGCGACCATACCTGCCAGACCAATTGCGCCCGTGTGGATTATGAAGGCCCGGTTGAAATCAGAGCGATGAAGCTCGCAGTAGCGCGTGCCACCTCGCTTCCAGCCAAGGCACAGCAGACCGTATCAGGCAAAGGCAAAGCCGCTGTGTTCGGAGCCGGTCCGGCTGGACTCGCATGCGCGCATTACCTTGCTCTGGCCGCTTACCCTGTGACGGTATTCGAGACCGCAAAGGAGCCGGGCGGAGTTCCTGCAAACGTCATTCCTGAATTCAGAATTTCGCGGTCAGACATTGCTGCCGATGTTGACAGGATCAAAGCACTTGGCGCGGTTTTTAAATTTGGCCATAAAAGCGGCGTAGACAGGAAGGCTCTTTCTGCCGATGGTTTCGATTCAGTGGTGCTGGCTACCGGAGCTCCCATCCCGCGCATACTACCGCTGGAAGGTTCAGGAATACGCGTGGTGGACGCGCTTCAGTTTCTTGAGGCAATCCACAGCCATTCGGGAGGGTGTGACAACTGCAAAGCCATCGTCATAGCTGGCGGGGGTAATACCGCCATGGACGCAGCCCGCGTTGCCACACGTTTGCCCGGCAGCCCATCTGTTACTATTTTATACCGGCGTACTCTTGCTGAAATGCCGGCAGACCGGGAAGAGTTTGAAATGGCCCTTTCCGATGGTGTCTCCTACTCGGAATTGTCACTGCCCGAACGCATGACACCCGCGTCCGGAGGTGGAATGCCCGTCTTGCGCGTCCGTGAGATGAAGCTTGGCGAGCCCGACGAATCCGGCAGGCGATCGCCACTGCCCTCCGACAGAGTACGTGACATACCCTGCGACCTTATCGTTGCAGCTGTGGGCGAAATCCCGGACAGGGACTTGTTTGAATCACTCGGCGTGGACGTGGGCAAAGACGGGAAGCCGGTAGTTGACCCAGCCACCATGCTTACGAATGTCAAGGGTGTATATGCCACGGGTGATGCCAGGAGGGGTCCGGCCAGCATCATAGCTGCCGAAGCGGATGGCCGCAAAGCCGCGTACGCCATACTCCGCGCCGCCGGCATCGAGCCTGCGGTGGAACGTTTTGGACCACAGGCACCCGACATGGACGCGCTGTCCCGCCGTGGCGAGATTCTGGAAAGCCTCCCGGCCGATGATCCAGGGTTTGCCAGTCGCGAGGCGGAGCGGTGCCTGTCGTGCGGCTCGGCCTGCCTCAGGTGTGTAGAGGTGTGCCCCAACCGCGCCAACATCGCCCTGCCCTTCAAGGCAGGAGACCTGCCCGTCGCTACTGGTGGTGCGCTGGCCCAGTCGATACAAATACTTCACATTGACGATCAGTGCAACGAATGTGGCAACTGTGGCTTTTTCTGCCCATACGAAGGCAAACCTTTCGCAGACAAACCAACGCTGTTTGCCGACGAAGCATCAGTTCGTGCAAGCAGAAATGCAGGTTTCGCTTTCACCGGACCAATCTCGTCGCCAAGCATCGTTCTCCGCGCAAAACCAGGCGACAAGGAAGATATTTCCGTACTCGCCTTTGCTACGTGGATAAGAGGAGCAGAAGATTCTCCATTGCTCGCGATCGCGAAGACCGTATACGATTCGCACCGTTACCTGGTACCGGGAGGCGAACAATGATCGTAATTGAAAATGTCAGATTGCTACACTTTTCACCAGGCTCCGTTTCAGGGCCGGCTGACATAGCGGTTGACGGTTCCAGGATAGCTGAAGTCGGCAATAAGCTCGCCTCAAAATATCCTAAGGCGGAGCGGTACTCACCGGTGCGGAATGGATCGGGATGCGCGTATGTGAGCCCCGGCCTCGTATGCTCGCACAACCACTTCTATTCGGCCCTCGCCAGAGGGCTTCAGGTGGCAATCAAACCGAGCAAGGACTTTGCCCAGCAACTGGTAAACCTGTGGTGGAGACTGGACCGCGCTCTGGACGAGAACATCGTCAGGGCGAGCGGACTGGCTGGGTCGGCCGATGCCGCGATGCTCGGTGTGACGAGCGTCGTAGACCATCATGCAAGCCCGGAATTCATCGACGGCTCGCTCGACGTGCTCCGTGAGGGTTTTGACACGGTGGGCCTGCGCGGTGTGCTCTGCTATGAAACCACTGACCGTAACGGACGCGATGGAGCCAAGGCTGGCATCCGGGAAAATGAACGCTTTGCGAAACGCATCGACGCTGAACGAATAGCCGGAAACTCTGTCACAATCGAGGCGGCAATCGGAGCGCATGCCCCCTTTACCGTGGACGGGCAGAGCCTTGCCGCACTCGCCAACGTCTGCTCTTCTACCGGGCGTGGCCTCCACATCCATGTTGCCGAGGACAAGTTCGACGCGGTCGACTCGCGCTACCGCTTTGGCAAGGACATCTGCGTGCGGCTCGACGACGCCGGATTACTCGGTCCCAAGACAATACTCGGTCATGGCTTGTTTCTGAGCCCTTCGGAGATTGACCTCGTAAATGAACGTGATTCTTTCATAGCACACAATGCGCGCTCAAACATGAATAACCACGTCGGCTACAATGACAAAATCGGATTATACAAAAATCCAGTATTGGGAACCGACGGAATCGGTTCGGATATGATCGAGGAGGCAAACTTCGCCTTCTTCAAGCACCATGACGCCGACGGTTCGATGTGGATGGACGCCTTCCTGGCAATGCTCCAGAACGGCAACCGCCTGCTCGAGCGCTACTTCCCTGGAATGCGCTTCGGACGTGTCGAAGCTGGATACGAGGCGGATTTGTGCTTCTGGGATTACGACCCACCGACTCCACTCGAAGACGGAAACGTGGCAGGACATGCAGCATTCGGTATGGGCTCGCGGATGGTCAACTCGACCATGGTGGCGGGCAGATTCATAGTAAAGGACAGGAAACCGCTCTTTGATGCTTCGGCCATCGCGGCCATGGGCAGGACAGAGACGCGCAGGTTATGGCACAGGATGGAGGAAAGGACATGAGCATGAAGAATGGCAAGGAAATCAAAGCCAAGGCAGAAGCGTACAAAGACTGGACTGCACAGAACCTCTCGGGCATCATCAAAGTACCCGCGATGAGCAACGACGAGAAGAATCGCATATTGTTCCTGAAGGACATGTGCGAAAAAGCCGGCTTTGACGAAGTAAGGATAGACGGTCTCGGAAACCTGCTGGCACGAGTTGGCAATGGCCCAAAGAAGCTGGTCATAGACGCGCACATCGACACCGTCGGCATTGGCGACCGCTCCCAGTGGAAGAAAGACCCATTCTCTGGCGACATCGAGAATGGCCTGGTCCACGGCCGCGGCACAAGCGACCAGACTGGCGGAGCCGCTTCAATGATAACCGCAGGCAGGATACTCAAGGAACTGAACTATAAAGGCGAGTACAGCGTCTGGTTCTCGTTCACCATAATAGAGGAAGACTGCGACGGCATGTGCTGGGTGTATTTGATTGATGAAGAAAAGTTCAAGCCTGACCTGTTTGTTTCAACAGAACCAACTTCGCTCAGGTTATATAGAGGTCACCGTGGCCGCATGGAGATGGAAGTTCACCTCAAAGGTGTATCGTGCCACGGATCCGCCCCAGAGCGCGGCGTGTCGGCAGCATATAAAGCTGCCCGCGCTGCGTTGGCTATGGAAGCCCTCAACGCTGCCCTCAAACCAGACGACGATGGTTTCCTTGGCAAGGGTACCGTGGTCGTCTCGAAGATCGACGTACACGGCCCCTCGCAGTGCGCGGTTCCTGACCAGGCAATGCTCTACCTCGACAGGCGCCTGACCTGGGGTGAAGACAAGGACATGGCCATCCAGCAGGTCAAAGACGCAGTCAAGGCCGCTGGTATCGACGAGGTTGATGTCGTGATGCCTGAATATAATATCACCAGCTGGACCGGCAAGAAGTATGGCCAGGAACTATACTTCCCCACCTGGAAGTTCCCTGCCGACCATCCCTTTGTCAAAGCCGGCGTTGCTGCACACGAGGCAGTGTTTGAAAAAGCACCAGTAGTAGACAAGTGGACCTTCTCCACCAACGGCGTAGCAACAGCAGGCCGGCACGGGATCCCCTGCATAGGCTTCGGCCCCGGCGATGAAAACCAGGCGCACGCCCCCAACGAAATGACCCGTGTCGACGACCTCTGGAAAGCCGCCGCCTTCTACGCCGCCTTACCCTACGCACTCGAAGACGCAAAGTTGTAATTAAGAATAATTTGCACAGAGACACAGAGAAGATGAGGAATATGAGAGAGGGTTCGGGAGTATAAGAATTTGCACAGAGACACAGAGAAGATGAGGAATACGTTTGTAAGTAGAAAAATTTGCACAGAGACACAGAGAAGATGAGGAATACAAGGGGAAGGAGAAGAAAAATGAGTGAGAAAAAAGGTTTAGATTTCAAATTTTCTTCTACTTCATTTTTTTTATTCTTCTCATCTTCTCCGTGTCTCTGTGTTCAAATTCCCTATCTTCGCCTTCTCATCTTCTCTGTGTCTCTGTGTTCAAATT
>JFJP01001249.1_pt1 | contig 14630 bp, 12 predicted proteins | sample 431651 | NCBI WGS metagenome assembly JFJP01 (sample SAMN02602958, study PRJNA72255) | Microbial mat metagenome, whole genome shotgun sequencing project. | biome: fresh water; feature: sink hole; material: water; isolation source: purple microbial (photo- and chemosynthetic) mats found in...
GCTAATCCATTACTATATATATTGAACTCATAAGGGGTTTTAATACCATATTCCTTGAGTTCTTTATCTAACAATTCATTCAATTGATCTTTAGAAACACGCTCATTTATTGGATAATTAGCTACTACATCTTTGTAGGCAATTTCAAATTGAGCATTTTCAAGAATTTTTAAATCACCAGCTTTTTCTATAGTTAAATCAGGAATAATTGTGTTTTGAATTCCTGAATTATCAAATGAATTATTAGTAAATACTTTAGTCTTTCTTTTAGCAGTATAATTTTTTACTTTAAGACTATCGAGTCTTTTATCAAAGAACGTTGAAAACATATCATAATCCTCAGAAATTATACTATTAGAATAAATAATTGTTTTATTCGTTTTAGCATTTCTTTCATAGTAACCATATTCTAATAAATCTTCACTTTTAGGAGATTTTTTTGTATTATCTTTAAATCTTCCATTTTTTTTATAAAAAGCATAACGCTCTTTATTTTGAAGTTTGTTAGCTACACTACTTAATACTTGTTTAACATGAAATTTAAACTGTTCTTCATTGTTTTCTAATGAGGTATTAAACCAATATACTTGGACTAAAATTATCCCAAGTAAAGATAAACTCATTAATAATACCAATAGCCGAAAAACAAACTTATTCATCACAACAAAATTAGCATTTTAACATTTATTCTGTTAATGTATTAACCAAACATTAACATAGAGGTAAATAATTATCTATTTTTCAATAAATTGACAATTTCATCGACCTGTTTTTTAGTATTCTCAAAATTTTCGTTTATAATTACATAATCACTTCTTGCAATACGTTCTTTATCTGACAATTGATTGTTTATTCTTTGCATTACTTTTTCTTTGGTAGTTGCATCACGCTTTAGCACACGCGCTATTCTTAACTCTAATGGTGCCGATACCGAAATAATTTTATCACAATCTTTATAACTTCCACTTTCAAATAAAATTGCTGCTTCTTTAACTAAAATTGGATGGTTTTGATGTGCCACAACCCAATGATCAAAGTGCTTTTTTACAGCAGGATGAACAATAGCATTGAGTTGTTTTAACTTTTCTGGGGCATTAAAAACAATTGCTGCAAGTTTTTCTCTATTTAAAGTTTGATTGCTGGTTATCAATTCGCTGCCGAATGTTTGCATAATTTCTGAAATAATCTCAGGAAACTCCATTACTTTTTTGGCTTCTACATCAGATATATAAACCGGAATTCCTTTAGAAATAAGATATTTTGCAACTGTAGTTTTACCACTACCTATACCACCGGTTAAACCAATTATTTTGGATTTTGTTACAACTGGTTCAACAATTTTATTTTTTACTTTATCAACCGATTTTTGAATGGGAGTTTCCCTTTTTTTTTCAAAAAATAATTCTTTTTCGGTTTCAACTGGACTAGGATTTATTTTAAAAAACAATTCAGGGAAAGCTTCTTGCGGTTTTTTTCTTAGGATATTTATCTTGAAAAATGATTTTAAAAATCCAAAACCATAACCAACAAATTGCTTCCAGACCGCTACTATTGAGAACAAACCAATTAGTGGATTTCTGTTTTGAAAACTTGATACAATAAAGATTATAAGAAAATACAAAAAGTACAATTTTAACCCCCAATCAAATAAAATTAGTAAAAGTCCAGCGGAGATTATAAATCCGATAACAAATAAAGAGGGTAGCCAATAGGTTAATTTACTATATTCTGGATACCAATGATTTAAAATTGGTCTGGCTTTTCCAAATTTAGATACTTGAAGTGTAAATTTATCCCAGTCAATTCGTCTTTTATGATACACAAAAGCGGAAGAAAAAAGTCTAGTTTGATACCCTAATTTCCATAATCTGATGGATAAATCGGGATCTTCTCCCGGATGAATATTTCCGAAACCTTTTGATTCTTGAAATGCTTTTTTAGAAATTCCCATATTGAAACTTCTAGGTTGAAACTTATCAATTTTTTCAGAACCGCCTCTTATACCGCCTGTTGTAAGAAAAGAGGTCATTGAGAAATTTATTGCTTTTTGAATATTTGAAAAAGATTTTAGTGCTTTATCTGGTCCTCCAAAACAATCTACATAATTGGATTTTAATTCTTTTTCAACTTCGGTAAGGTAGTTGTTAGGGATAATACAATCGGAATCAAAGATGATAAAATAATCACCTTTGGCTTTTTTCATTCCAAAATTTCTAGAATCACCTGGACCCGAATTAGCTTTAAAATAGTATGAAATAGCTAATTTGTCTTTGAATTTCTTTATTACTTCTTCACAGGTTATAGTTGAGCCGTCTTCTACAATAACAATTTCAAAATTGTTACTGTAAGTAGATAATAGTAAACTTTCTAGCAGTTCGTTTATTTCGTCAGGTCTATTATAGACTGGAATAATAATTGAAAAATACATTCGTAAAAAATTTTAACAAAGATACTCTTTCTATAAAATAAAAGTCCCGCCAAAGCAGGACTTTTTATTTATTACAAGTAATTTAAAGTGATTCTTTTGCCATTAAAATTATTTTTAGTTGCAATTGAGAGCCTGTAACTGAGCACTTGTTGCAATTTTATTTTATGCTTGGTACAGTAACTAATTCATTTGTGTCAGCATTATAATCTACCCCATTAAAACCGAAACCAAATAAATTCAAGAAATCTTGCTTGTATCCTGCTAGATCTCCTATTTCTATAAGAGATTCTGTTGTAGCTTTATCCCATAAACTTGAAACTTGCTCTTGAACATCTTCTCTCATTTCCCAATCATCTATTCTAATTCTTCCATTCTCATCGGTTGGAACTGGTTTGCCAGTATATAATCTTTCACTATAAAGTCTCTGAATTTGTTCAATACACCCTTCATGAATTCCTTTGGCTTTCATAATATTGTATAACAATGAAATGTAAAGTGGAATTACCGGAATTGCAGAGCTAGCCTGAGTAACAAGTGCCTTGTTTACAGAAACATAAGCTTTACCTCCCAATTCTTTTAAATCATCTGTAATTGTAAAAGCAGTAGCTTCTAAATGATCTTTAGCGCTACCAATAGTTCCTTTTCTATAAACAGCCTCGGTAACTGATGGTCCTATATAAGAATAGGCTATTGTAGTTGCTCCTGGAGCTAATAAACCTGCATTTTTCAAGTCGTTCATCCACATAGACCAATCTTCACCGCCCATAACCACAACAGTGTTGTCAATATCCTCTTGATTAGCTGGCTCAATAGAAACCTGAGTTACGTTACCAGTATGAAAATCAACCGTTTTATTAGTAAAAGTTGTCCCAATTGGTTTTAATGTTGAACGATGTAAAACACCAGTTTCAGGATGCATTCTAACTGGAGAAGCTAAACTATAAATAACTAAATCAACTTGACCTAAATCATTTTTAATTAAATCGATAGCTTGTTGTTTTACTTCTTTAGAAAAAGCATCTCCATTAATACTTTTTGCATATAAGCCCGCTTTGTGCGCCTCATTCTCAAAAGCTGCAGAATTATACCAACCCGGAGAAGCAGTTTTTCCTTCAGAAGCTGGTTTTTCAAAGAAAACTCCTATTGTTGCAGCATTACAACCGAAAGCACTAGAAATTCTGGAAGCTAATCCGAATCCTGTTGACGCTCCAATAACTAAAACGCGTTTAGCACCATCAATCTTACCTTTTGACTTAACATAATCTATTTGATTTTTAACATTTTGTTCGCAACCCTTTGGATGAGCTGTCAAACAAATAAATCCGCGCATTCTTGGTTCTATAATCATATCATTAACGGTATTCGTTTATTTTGTTTTTATTTTAAATAACAAATGTAATTTTATATTTTTAGTTAAGCAATTCCTTTGCATGAATTAAGGCAGAATCAGAAATAACAGAACCCGACAACATTTGTGCAATTTCTACAACTCGCTCATTATCAGTTAATAGCTTTAATTCAGAATGGGTTTGATTGTCTTTAATTACTTTAAAAACTTTAAAATGATCTTTCCCTTTACTAGCTATTTGTGGTAAGTGAGTTATTGCAAAAACTTGCATATTATGACTCATGTCTTTCATTATTTCTGCCATTTTATGAGCAATTTCTCCAGAAACTCCGGTATCAATTTCATCAAATATTATTGTTGGAAGATTAGAAAACTGAGATAAAATGGCTTTCACTGCCAGCATAATTCTAGACATTTCTCCACCAGAAGCTACTTTTTTCAACAATCCAAAATCAGATCCTTTATTGGCGGAAAACAAAAATATAATTTCGTCTTTTCCGTTATTATAAAACGCGTCTTTTAAGTCTAATTGAATAGTAAACCTAGCATTAGGCATTCCTAAATTTGATAAAAAGGAGGTTAATTTATCTGTTAAAACTGGTATTGCTTTCTCACGATTATCATGAATTGTATTTGCCAAATCGTTTAATTTATTTTCAAATTGAAGAATTTGATTTTCAATTTCAATAATTTCAGATTCTAATGTGGTTACAGAAACTACTTTATTATCTAAATCATTTTGGATAACTAATAGTTCATCGACTGTATTTACTTGGTGCTTTTTTAATAAAGAATAAAGCAATTGCAGTTTTTGATTGGTTACATCTAAAGCTTCAGGATCAGAAAAAATAGTTTCTGAAAGTTGATTTAGTTCCTTTTCAATGTCATCAAATTCAATTAAAGTACTATTTACCCTTTCAAAAAGCAAATTATATTCAATTGAAAGTCCAGCTATTTTTTGCAAAGAAGCTTTAACTTCTTTTAAATTTTGCAAAACACCGAATTGTTCATCATTAGCTACTGCTAAAGATTTTACTAAAGTTTCTTTAATAAACTCAACATTATTGAGCTTTTCAAAATTAGATTCAAGTTCTTCTAATTCACCCGATTTTAATTGGGCAGAAAGTAATTCTTCTAAAAGAAAAGTATTATAATCTTGTTCTTTTAAAACTGCAGAAAGCGAATCTTTTTTAGATAGTAAAGTCGATTTTAACTTCTTATATTCTTTAAGTTGAACTGAATAGTTAGAAATAATATCTAAATTTGATGCAACAGCATCGATTATTTGAAATTGTACTGCGTCATCAGACAATTCTTGAGTTTGATGTTGCGAATGAATATCGATTAAATAAGTACTTAACTCTTGCAATTCATTCAGATTAACCGGAGTATCGTTTATAAAAGCCCTAGATTTTCCGGATGGCAATATTTCTCTTCTTATAATTGTTTCTTCTTCATAGTCAAGATCATTTGAAACAAAAAACGATTTTAAGTTGTAATTTTTAATTTGAAAATGAGCTTCAATAATACATTTTTCCTCTTTATTTTTTAGGGAGGTCAAATCGGCACGTTTTCCTAAAACTAATCCTAAAGCGCCAAGTAGAATAGACTTTCCTGCACCAGTCTCGCCTGTAATTACAGAAAATCCATCTGTAAATTTAACAGACAGTTTTTCAATTAAAGCAAAATTTTCTATAGATAAGGAAGTAATCATTGTAAAGATTTAACTGATAATTAAAACTTTATATTCAACCAATTAGAAGAATTCGTAGGTGAAATTTTAGATAATTTATCAACCAAGCCGTCAATTGTAACACTTGGACCACCTGAAAAAATAGACACAATTTCATCTGACTTTGCATCAAAAAACACCCTAGTTAAATAGGCATTAGGTCTAACACCGTGTACAGTAGACAGAGTATTTATTGCTGTAACAATTTCTTCTTTAGAAGTTTTTAAATCTTTATGCATGTTATCTAAACCATTAAAATGATATTGGAACAATGCTTCTCTCAATGGTCTAAAAGTTGATGACATAATATCATTAACAAGATAATAGCGATTTTGTGTTTTTTCTGTTTGCGACCATCCTTTTCCTCCTGAAGGCGCTGCTATACTTACAATTTCTTGTGCCGCTTGAAAATAGGGCGTTCCGCTATCTAATGCAAAACTTTCTGCATCAAAGCCTAAAATCATATAGCTGTAAAAAGCGATTACAGAAACTAAGTTGGAATCATAACTATTAGGATTGTAGAACAAATTTTGAAATTCTACATATTGAAAACTAAAATCCTTGTCATTAATATTTAACAAAGGACTAGAAAAACTAGAATTGTAAATAGGACGAGAGGATTGCACTTGAATGCTTGCTTCAAAATTATTATTTTCAAAAGAATTAACCGTAATAAAATAGGAACAACTTACTTTTTCATTTTCCTTAAAAGCTTTTTCTGTCCAAACTGTTTTATTTACAAAATCATTAAGGGATGTTTCAAGATTCTTGAAAATTTGAGTATTTACGTTGGTAATTTTATCATAATTCACAATTACTTTACAATTAAGTTCTTGCGACTGAACGTTTGCAAATAGAAACAAAAAAACTAAAATTAAAATACTACGCATGATAATGATTTATTATTTTATTTATAATATCAACAGCCACATCCTCTTTAGATTTTAAATCCATTGGTTCTATGGTAAAATCTTTGTCAATGAAAGTAACTTTATTGGTGGATTTTCCAAAACCAGCGCCTTCATCTTGAAGCGAATTTAAAACTATCAAATCTAAGTTTTTTTTCTGAATTTTCAACTTAGCATTTTCAATTTCATTTTCTGTTTCTAAAGCGAAACCAATTAAGAATTGACTTTTCTTTATTTCACCTAAAGAAGCTAATATATCTTTAGTTTTTTCTAATTCAATTGTAAAACAAGCTTCACTCTTTTTAATCTTTTGCTCTGCAATATTCTTTGGTCTATAATCAGCAACCGCTGCAGCTGCAATAGCAACATCAACATTATTGTAAAACTCATGACAAGCATCATACATTTGTTGAGCTGAAACTACTCTAATCAAATTGATTTGGGTATTCTTCACTTTAAAATGTGTAGGTCCAGAAATCAAAATAACTTCTGCACCATGATTTGCTGCTTCATTTGCAATATCAAAACCCATTTTTCCAGAAGAATGATTTCCTATAAAACGTACAGGATCTATTGCTTCGTATGTTGGACCAGCAGTAATTAATATTTTTTTTCCTTTTAAAGGTAATTTGCTCAATAAATCGGCCTCTAAGAACGCAATTATATTTTCAGGTTCTGCCATTCTGCCCTCACCAGAAAGACCGCTTGCTAGTTCGCCAGATTCGGCAGGAATTATGATATTTCCGAATTGTTGTAATGTTTTAAAAGAACTTAGAGTTGAAGGATGTTTATACATATCTAAATCCATTGCTGGAGCAAAATAAACAGGACATTTTGCTGATAAATAGGTTGCAATTAGCAAATTATCGCAATTTCCATTTACCATTTTCGATAATGTATTGGCTGTTGCAGGAGCAATAACCATTAAATCTGCCCATAAACCTAACTCTACGTGATTATTCCATTGAGCATTTTGGTTCGCCAGTTCGCCTTTATGGCTCGTCTCATCTTCTTCATTGTAAAAAGTTGAATAAACTGGGTTTTTAGACAGTGTTGATAATGTTAATGGCGTTACAAAATCCTTAGAAGCAGGTGTCATGATCACTTGGACATGGGCACCTGCTTTTATAAATAGTCGAACTAATGTTGCTGTTTTGTATGCGGCAATTCCACCAGAAACACCTAGTATTATTTTTTTACCGCTTAAAACTGACATTGTCTTATATTATTTGTTTGAGTCTTTATGATAAATTTTTCCATCCAACCATTCTTGAACAGCTAGGGCATGTGATTTTGGAAGTTTTTCATAAAATTTAGAAACTTCAATTTGTTCTTTGTTTTCAAAGACTTCTTCTAAGCTATCATTGTAAGTTGCAAACTCTTCTAACTTTTCAATCAATTCTTTTTTGATTTCGGTATTGATTTGGTTTGCTCTTTTAGCCATAATAGTTATTGCTTCATAAACATTTCCGGTAGGTTCTTCAATAACGTTTTTGTTATAGGTTATTGTGTTTACTGGTGCATTGGTCTTTTTTAAATCCATGACTTTTTATTTAGAAAATTGTTTTAAATCGTTATCAATCTTAGCCAACATTTGATCGGCTTGTGTTTTATATTTTGTTGTTGCATTAAATTTAACTAAACTACTGTAAGCTGATTTTGCTGCATTTAATCGTTCTTCCATTTTTTGTTCAACGCTATTTATAGCTAACTTATAAGCAGAATCTAATTTATAGAACAATGCGTCTTCTTTAAATGGAGTTCCTGGATAATCACTTATAAAATTATCTAAAGCAATTTGAGCTGCTTTGAAATCGGATATTGTATTGTATTGTTTGGCATTTTCAAAAGCTTTTTTCTCTAACTTATTTCTCAAGTCAATCGCTACTTTATTGGCCTCGGGCAAATACGTTGAATTAGGATATTCGTCTATAAAATTTTGCAATTTTTCTATCGCTTTGTCTGTATCAACTTGGTCTAAACTATATATAGGAGACAATTTTGAATAACATAATGCTCCTAAATACTTAGCCTCTTCATGTTTTTCACTTTTTGGATAACTTGAAGCAAAACTTTCAAATTGATATCCTGCTAAATAATATTGTTTTGTCTTATAATAAGATTGTGAAAACATGTAAAACATTTTCTCCGCTTGCGGTTTTCCTTTATATGCCGGAGCAACTTGTTCAAACAAACGAATTGCTTTGGCGTATTTACCTTTTTCATACATTTTAGCACCAACTTCATACTTAGCGGCTATATCTTCATTTTTCAACGCTTTTTGATATTCGCTACAAGACGAAAAAAAAACAACCAACACGATAAGAGAAACTATTTTCTTCATTTTTATTTTTATGTATACAGTTTTAAAGGAATTTTACTTCTCAAAAAACGAACTGCAAAATTAGTTAATAATTAGATACTATGAAAGATTTTTTTTAATCGTTGCTTTTTTATTAAAACACTACAGATTTTTAACAAATTTGCATAATCGATCTGCTAAATCTTGATTGACATTTACTAGGGGTAAACGCACTGTGTTCTCTGACAAACCTAGTGATTTAAACACTTCTTTAATTCCGGCTGGGTTTCCTTGTTCAAAAATCATATCAATAGCATCTGCTAAAAGGTAATGCAATTTATAGGCTTCGTCTACTTTTCTTTCTAATCCTAAACGCACCATATCTGAAAATTGTTTAGGAAAACCTTCACCAATTACAGAAATCACACCACTACCACCAGCTAAAATCATTGGTAAAGTAACCATATCATCTCCAGAAATAACTAAAAATCCTTCGGGTTTTCTTTGAATTAATTTCATTGCTTGAACTATATCACCAGCTGCTTCTTTTATTGCTACAACATTCTTAAAATCATTTGCTAATCTTAATACCGTTGATGGTAACATATTGCTTGCCGTTCTTCCTGGTACGTTATATAAAATAACAGGAACAGGAGATGCTTCTGCAATTGCTTTAAAATGTTGATAAATTCCTTCCTGAGTGGGTTTATTATAATAAGGAGAAACTGAAAGTATTGCCACAAAACTAGAAAAATCTCTAGTTTTCAATTCTTCAACAACTTTATGTGTATTGTTACCACCTACTCCTAAAACCAATGGCAATCTACTCTTATTAGCTTCAATCACGGTATTGATGACCAATTCCTTTTCATCTTGACTTAAAGTTGCATTTTCTGCCGTAGTTCCAAGTACAACAAGATAGTCAATTCCGTTATCAATTTGAAAATTTACTATTCTTGATAGTGCCTCTGTATCAATAGAAAAATCTTTTTTGAAAGGTGTTACAAGTGCAACTCCAGTACCAATAAGTGATTGCATATTATAGTTTGTTTAATATTTTTAAATATTTGAATAATTCGTTTATAAAAACGACATAATTCTCTGCATTTGTATCTATCATAAAATGATTTAATCTGTTATCAATTGATGAAAATCCAACTTTAAATTTTGCTTTTGAACGATTTGTTACCACTAATAATGGTGTCTTTTCAATATCATAATAGCTAATTAGTAAATCAAAATCTTCATTTATAAAGTCATTTACATCTTGATTGTCAAATGTAGCATTCCAATTAATATTCTTATAAGTAAAAACTTTGTAATCAAAAGTTTCGTTCTTTTTAACCCTATCTCTAAACACCAAAAATTTGGTATTTTCAGAATAAATTCCATTTTTTATTAGCTGTTCCATCAATTTTTCCTTTTCATAAAAATAGGTTTCATCGAAAACTATCCCAACTTTTTTGATAGAACTATCTGAATTTATATGTTTTACATTTGATAACCGTTTATTAACAATTTTTTTTATACAAAAATCCTTTATTTTATTTAAAAACATAGTACTTTTACTTGGTTACAAATTTAATTAAATTTAGTCATATTTAAGATGGTAAATCTAAAAAAACATAACGTTGTTTTGAAATATTTTGTTTTATTATTAACATTTATTTCTTTAATAGCTTGTTCGAGTCAAAAGTATCAAGTTACAAAAATTGAAGGCATAAAAATTGGTCTTACAGAATCACAAAAAAGTAAGGCTGAAGTTGAAAACTATATAAAACCCTACAGAGAACATATTGACAAAGACTTGAGCGAAATTTTGGCATATAATCCTGAAACCTTAGATAAGTCAAAAGGGGAATGGCAAACTAATATTGGTTGTTTTTTGGCCGATATTACCATAGAAAAAAGCAATCCTATTTTTCAAAAACGTGAAAATAAAACAATAGCTATTTGTTTACTAAATCATGGTGGAATTAGAACTTTAATTCCGAAAGGAAATGTAACTGCAAGAAATGCTTATGAAGTTATGCCGTTCGAAAACAGTGCAATTATTGTTGCGCTTAAAGGGGAGCAAATTATTGAATTAGCCAATCATATTATTGCTGAAAAAAAACCACATCCATTGTCTGGACTAAATTTTACAATTTCTAAAGATTTGAAAGCAACAAATTTATTAGTTCAAGGAAAACCATTAGAAAATGATAAAATTTACTATGTAGTAACGTCTGATTATTTATCAAATGGAGGTGACAACATGGCTTTCTTTAAAAAAGGAATTGAAAAATTTAATATTGATTACAAACTTAGAAACATTATGATTGATTATTTTAAAGATGTTGATACTTTGAAAATCAATAATGATGTGAGAATTATAAAAGAATAATACTGAACTAAATTTAAGCCCAAACCAATGAAAAGAAGAGATTTTATTCAAAAAACAGTAGCAAGTTCAGCTTTATTAAGTTTGACAGGACTTTCACTAAGCAGTTTTAAAAGTAACGATTTAAAACATATTACAATTTTACACACAAATGATGTTCATAGTTACATAGATCCTTTTCCTGCTGATCATCCAAGAAATCCAAATATGGGTGGAGTAGCAAGAAGAGCTTCACTAATTGAATCTATTCGTAAGGAAAATCCAAATGTATTATTACTTGATGCAGGTGATATATTTCAAGGAACTCCTTATTTCAATTATTATGGAGGTGAATTAGAGTTTAAACTAATGAGCATGATGGGATACGATGTTGCTACATTGGGAAATCATGACTTTGACAATGGTATTGACGGATTTTATGCACAATTACACAATGCCAAATTTGATTTTGTATCAGCAAATTATGATTTCAAAAACACTATACTTGATGGTCAAGTAAAACCCTATAAAATTAAAACGATTGATGGTATAAAAATTGGAGTTTTTGGACTTGGAGTGGAACTTGAAGGATTAGTAGATAAAAAAAACTATAAAGAAACCGTTTATAACAATCCGATTGAAGTGGCTACAGATATGGCTAGAATTCTAAAAAAAGAAGAGCATTGCGATGTTGTAATTTGCCTTTCACATATAGGATTTAAATATAAAGAAGATCCAAATAAAGTTTGTGATGTTTTATTAGCAAAACAAACTAAAGACATTGACTTAATCATTGGTGGACACACGCACACTTTTTTAGACAAACCAATTATTGAAAAAAACAGCGATGGAAAACAAGTATTGATTAATCAAGTGGGGTGCTATGGTTTGAATTTAGGGAGAATAGATTTCTATTTAACCAATGATAAAGAATTGCAATCTCAAGGAAAATCAATTGTGATCTGATTTTTTTTTCATGTGTAAATATTATTTGTTTTTTTTGGTGTAGATGTATCGCTATTTTCATTGGTGTTTATCTCACATTTTTTTTATTTTTCACCAGAGTTCAATGACCCGAGAGCTTGCTCGAACTAGCGAAGCATTTTTCAATTACATACGCAAACTGGTGTTTATAGCGATTTCATAAATAATACCGATTATGTATTGCTTCGCCAGTTCGCAAGCCCGGGTCAATATAGTCCAATAATCCCGAAGCTTCAGGAGGACTATTTTCATACTATCCCGAATTTTCGGGACAAGTAATCGGCATTATACATAAACTTTTGGACTATTTTATAAATGTTATTGGTATAATTACAAACTTGTAAAACACATAAAAAGCAAGAATAATAAAGTTTATGCCATAGGTATCAGTATGTATGAGTGAGCTTTGCCTAAATATTTTTTTTCTTCATAATACATTTAAACTTTAAAAATACTGTAAAAGGCATTTACTTAAATTAATATCTTGTAATTGATTTTACTATTTATACTAAATGGCTATAAAAAAAGCCCAATCTACTTGTTCTTTTTTGCTATGTTTTTTACTAAAAATAGTTCCGTAGCCCAAGTATGCAAAGATTTTTAGTAAAAAAATCTATCTAAAAAACAACTACCTATCTTTGAACTATTTTATAAATCCTTTTGGTATTAATTTTTTATGCTGTTTAATTAGGCACATTAAGAGGTAATTCTATTTTAAATAAATCCTTAAACCCTGCCAAAAAATGTGTACAAACTTTAAAAGAATATTTATTATATGAAATTCCATCAGATGATAAATCGTTTTTAAACTTTGTGTAAACCAAAATTATGAAACATCAAACTGTTAACTGCAAAATGAACATTGACTACTAAACTAAGGCAGCCACTTTTTATCGAAATTAGGTTTGCGTTTTTCTAGAAAAGCATCTCTTCCTTCTTTCGCTTCGTCGGTCATGTAAGCTAATCTTGTTGCTTCGCCGGCAAATACTTGTTGTCCTACCATTCCGTCATCGGTTAAATTCATGGCAAATTTTAGCATTTTGATAGATGTTGGTGATTTAGCTACTATTTCTTGTGCCCATTCGTAGGCAGTTGCTTCTAATTCATCGTGAGGAATTACGGCATTTACCATTCCCATGTCAAAAGCTTCTTGTGCGGAATAGTTTCTTCCTAGAAAAAAGATTTCTCGAGCTTTCTTTTGCCCAACCATTTTAGCCAAATACGCTGAACCATATCCACCATCAAAACTCGTTACATCGGCATCGGTTTGTTTGAAAATAGCGTTTTCTTTACTTGCAAGTGTCAAATCGCAAACTACATGAAGACTGTGTCCGCCACCTACTGCCCAACCTGGAACCACACAAATAACCGCTTTGGGCATAAAACGAATCAAACGTTGAACGTCTAAAATATTTAATCTGTGGTATCCATCATCGCCTACATATCCTTGATGTCCTCTTGCTTTTTGGTCGCCACCACTACAAAAACTCCAAATTCCGTCTTTAGAACTTGGACCTTCAGCAGAAAGTAGCACAACTCCTATTGAAGTATCTTCTTGTGCATCGTGAAAGGCTTGTAATAACTCGGCTGTTGTTTTTGGTCGAAATGCGTTGCGCACATCAGGACGATTGAATGCAATTCGCGCCACTCCATTGCATTTTTTATAAGTAATATCTTCAAATTCTTTAGCGACTACCCAATTAATTTCTGACATATTCTTTTTTTTAAGCGTAAAAATACTATTTTTATGACTTATTTAAAAAGAAAGTTCTTTATGAAAAATTTATTTGTTGCTTTATTTGTTTTAACCTCTTCATAAACAGCTGTTGTAAGCTAAGTTTTTTTTACAAAATCTAACACTACTTTTTTTAATTCTGCAACCTATCATAGCTAAAATGCTTTATATTTTAACCTAGAAATATAAATTCGTTTGAAAATTTAAGTTTTTTAGACGAAATGATGTTGAAGCTAATGTTTGACCAAAAACCGCATAAAAAAATAAATGAACACAAGCAGAATTGGTGTAATGGTAGCACACAAGCCTTCAAAGCTTGCGACGTACCTCCATTAAGAGCGGGTTCGATTCTAGTATTCTGCTCAACACACGCCCTTAGTGTAACGGCAGCACAACGGCTTTCGGTGCTATACTAGGGCTTCCAACCCCTTAGTTCCAGTTCGATTCTGGACGGGTGTGCTAATTTTATTTAAGATGATTGCGATAGAAAATTTATTAAACCGCTACAAAATACCCTATTATAAAAAAATATCATAAAGGTTTTTACGCATAATAGTTTTTCTGATACCAACAACAATTCTCGTTATGTATTTTATGGTCAATTTGCTATAAAAGGAAAAATTGCCGATTGGATTATTAATAATATTGCTGGTACAGGCACACAACTGCAACATTTTATAGGTAATGTAACCAGTCAAAAAAAAATGGAAACCTATTTTGATAAATGGAAAATTTCCAAAGTAAGAATGGCAGAAAATGTTGTTCTTGAAAACCAAAAACACATTTTTGTATATGCCCTTTTGGGTTATATTTTTGAAAATGCAACCAAAA
>JFJP01039067.1_pt1 | contig 14630 bp, 14 predicted proteins | sample 431651 | NCBI WGS metagenome assembly JFJP01 (sample SAMN02602958, study PRJNA72255) | Microbial mat metagenome, whole genome shotgun sequencing project. | biome: fresh water; feature: sink hole; material: water; isolation source: purple microbial (photo- and chemosynthetic) mats found in...
CTTATCATGGAACTCGCTTGTGGCTTACATAACTTTAGAATAACTGTAAAATGTACTGCATAAATCAATTAATCTATATAAAGTCTAATATTTTTCATTTTTTTTATATTAATCAAATAGAAATGAAAATGATTGGGGAGCGATCGTTATTCTCCTATTTTTGAAAATGCAAAAAAGAATCTTAAAAATCCAAATGAAGATTAACAGGATGAAATTTTAATTGAACAAGATGAAAAAACTACCTACTAGAATTGAATTAATGACTCCAACTATCGAGGCAATAAAACAACTTGGTGGATCTGCAAATACCGATGAGATTTACGAAAAAGTTGTTGAGAATCTGAATTTAAGTGATACATTGTTGGAAATTATCAACGGCAAAACGGGTCAATCTGAATTGAAGTATAATTTAGCCTGGGTTAGAACTGTTCTTAAGAATAAAGGCGAAATTTCAAGTGGAGGAAAAGGAATTTGGATTCTTGGAGACAACGATCCAATAAAGGTTACTTCATCAAAAACAAGGCAGATTAAAGAGGCAGATAAAAAGGAAGCAGATGAAGAAGTAGAAGATGCAGAAAAATGGAAAGCAGAAGTTCTAGAGGTTATTACTGAAAAAATGTCACCAAGTGCTTTTGAAAGATTAATTCAAAGAATCTTGCGAGAAAAAGGGTTTTCACAAGTTGAAATTACAGGAAAGTCAGGTGATGGAGGGATTGATGGTAGAGGGATTGCAAAGATCAATGGTATTTTGAGTTTTCATATCATTTTTCAGTGTAAAAGATATAAAGGTAAAGTTTCATCAGATGAAATTAGAGATTTTAGAGGTGCTATGGTAGGCAGAACGGACAAAGGCTTATTTATTACAACTGGCACGTTTACTCGAGATGCCATTAGAGAAGCAAATAGAGATGGTGCCCCTGCTATAGATTTAATTGATGGTGAAAAGCTTGTAGAAAAGCTTAGAGAATTGAGATTAGGAATTATCGTTGAATTAAGAGAGCATATTACAATTGATGAAAAATGGTTTAAGGATTTTTAAATGTTCACCATTTTTTTTCAAATTAAAAAAATGAGCATAAAGCAGACGCTTTTACAAGTATTGATAATCATATTTTTTCTTTTAGGCTGTACAAAAGAGAAAGATAATTCACCATCAATTACTATGTTTAATACCAGTAATGGCCTTCCAAGTGATTGTATTTATTGCATTAAAGAAGATCCTATGGCAATATCTGGATTGGAACTGAGAATGGTGTCGGCAGATTCAATGGAGTACAATGGGAATCTTATTTTGATACATTAAAGTTAGTCTCTAAAAGAGTTAATAACATTATTATTGATAATTCCAGAAACATTTGGTTTGATTTTATGGGTGATACAAATACCCTATACAAGTATAATGGAATAACATTAGAGAAAATTAACAAATTTGAAGAACTCTATAAGAACCTGGACTCAAGTCGTAATTATTATTACTTGAATCGTAAGATTTTCCAATATAAGGACAATGGATTTAAAGAAATTGATGTTCCATTAATTAGTGATGATCATTGTACCGTTAATCAGGTATTACTGGATAGTAAAGGGCAATTTTGGGTTTCAATGGATGACTATTGTTTAAAAGGCGTTACTAAATATGATGGTAGCAATTGGACAGATTATGTAACGCGTGATATTTTTAACAATGATGTTGGAAATAGTATTTATGGAATAATTGAAAGTAAAAATGGGAAAATCTTATTTTCAACGGGGACATCAATTATAAAGTATGATGGCAAGAACTGGAGCGTTTTTCTTGATTTTAGTAGTAAACTTGGTAAGCCAACCATTTCCTATGGATTATTTGAAGATAGCAAAGGAAACATTTGGTTTGGATATGATAATTTATACAAATACAATGTTTCTAAAATTCAGGAAATTGACATTGCACAATATCCAAAGCAAGGAGTATATTCCAGACTTATTAATACCTACTTTGAGGATAGTAAAGGTAATTTGTGGATTGGAACAGGAGATGGCATATTTAAAGTCAAATAATGGAGTATTGGTATGACCGGGCCGGGGTCATATTTTAAACTCTTTAATAATCTTTTTCTATACACATATTATCCCTCCGGGATTAGCAATCTGTCTGAATAAGTCCGACAGATTGCCTTGTAATTGTTCTCAGAATAATTCTTAACCTTCCAACGTACTGTTCTTTGCAAGAGAGGCTAGTCCGCCAATTACGCCGAGGTTCATTGAGTCGAGGGCAGAACTTGGCACAATAATCATCGATCCTTTTTCTTTGAGGCCTTCTCCAATAAGATTCATAGCCCGCAACTGAAGGGCAACCGGATTATTAATATACCGTTCGCTGGCTTTGGCAAATTTTTCGGAAATTTCAGCTTCGGCTGTCCCTAAAATTACGCGGGCACGACGTTCGCGTTCAGCTTGCGCTTCTTTGCTCATGGCATCTGCCAATCCCTGCGGAATAGCTATATCCTTAATTCCAACGCTCTGACATGTTATGCCCCAGGGATTCGTATTCTCGTCTAACACCGTTTGTAAATCGCTGGCTATTTTTTCTCGATCCTGCAATAAATCCGACAGCTCATGTTTCCCGATAATATCGCGCAAACCGGTCTGACCGATATATTCAATAGCCGATGTATAGTCCTGGACCTCCAGGGCTGCTTTTTCAACATCCCAAACAGTCCAGTACAATACTGCCACTACATTTACAGGAACAGTGTCTTTGGTAAGGGTTTGTTCGGCTTTAAAGTCAATTACACGGATTCGCTGATCGATATAATCAATTATCTGATCGACAATGGGAATAATAAAGAAGATCCCGGGCCCTTTTAATCCGGTAAATTTGCCTAACCGAAGAACCACCGCTTTTTCCCATTGATCGGCAATTTGAAGTGTACTGGCTAAGAGTACCGAAGCTACCATTCCTCCCAGAAAAAATCCTAAAGGAATTATTTTCAGCGCGAACAGGGCCACATTAATACCCGATAAAACCACCAAAACCGTAAAGGAGATTGGGTTAAAATAATTTTTGGTAATTGCGTTCGTTTTCATTGTTTATGATTTTTGAGTTGGTTTATAATATCTTCGATTGTAAAACCATAGGCAAATGCTATGGTGAGAAATTCCTGACAAATATCCTGAAGCTTTTTCTGCTTTTCGGAATCTGGTAACTGTATATCGCCATTGTTGATAAAAGTACCTGTCCCCTGCTGGGTTTCGAGGATATGACGAATTTCGAGCTCTTTATAAGCTTTGGCTACCGTGTTTAAGTTGACTTTTAGGTCAACGGCCAAAGACCTAACCGTAGGGAGTTGCTCTCCAACTTTCAATCTTCCGGAGGCGATACCGAACTTGATTTGATCGATAATTTGCCTGTAAAAGGGCACTCCGGCTTTTGGATCAAGTATAAAATTTATCATTGTCGTATTATTATATTGTATTATATATATAGTACAATATTACTACAGGATTTAAAAAAATCCAACTATTTTGATCTTTTTTTTTCAAAAAAATGCATTCTAAAAGAGACATGCTCCCGAAAGCTTTCGAAATGCAACGTTTTACCTCAAAATGTAGGTAGAAAACAGCGCTAACATATCGGTAAAAGCAATTCTTTAGCTTCTGGAGGGTCCTACATATTCCGATTCCTTCAAAAATAAAGCCTAAATCCTACTAAATTTAAATTCTCCAAACTTAAATACCAACCATCTGTCGATAAAATCGGGCCAATCTTCTATATTATTTCGCCACCGGGTTTCGCCAGTCTACATTTGATTCATAATTAATTTTAAAGTTATGAAGACAAAAATGTATATGATTGCAGCCTATGTTTTAGCAGCATTCGTTTTTCAGCCTTCCGCGAAAGGACAAACAGCGGATTCGTCCTGGACATTGCAAAAATGTATCGAATATTCATTGCAACAAAACATACAGGTTCGTAAAACCAGCTTGACTACGGATATTAACAAGGTATACGCCGAACAGTCAAAAGCTTCTGTTTTCCCCTCGTTAAATGCTTCTGTCAGCCAAAATTTTGGGTGGAACAAATCGCTTAACTCTGCTGGTCAATACAGTAGCTATTCGGGCTCGAATGGAACGAATTACGGGGTTAATTCGAGTGTAACGCTTTATAATGGCGGACAGATCCGAAACAGTATCAAACAGGACGATCTAACTTACAAAGCTAGCCAGTTCGATACCGAAACCATAAAGGAAAGTATCAGCATGAGCGTTCTCAATGCTTTTCTCCAGGTACTTTATGCCGAAGAACAGGTAAAAAATACCCAGCGTCAAATTGAATCGACCATGGAGCAACTTAGCTTAGCTGAGGAGCGAATTAAGGTTGGTGTAATTTCAAAATCGGAATACCTCCAGGTAAAAGCACAACTTGCTACTGAAAAATTAACATTAGCTAATGCCGAAAGTCAATTTGCCATTAACCGGATTGCATTAATGCAATTGATGGAATTGCCGGCATCGTCAAATTTCTCCATTGATCATCCTAACTTTGAAAATGCTGTAAGCTTAAACCGTAATGTAATTTCCGATAGCATTTATAGCCAGGCCCTCGCCATTAAACCACAAATAAAGAGCGCTGAACTAAACAAGCAAAATGCCCAATTAGGAGTTGAAATTGCCAAAGCTGGTTACCTTCCAAGTTTAATACTCAGTACAGGGTTATCTACCGGTTATTCCAGCTCCATGTCTGGTTTGGCTTACGATTATCAGGTAAAGAATAAAATAAGTCCGTCAGTTGGCCTGTCGCTTTCGATACCGATATTTCAAAACAAACAAGTTCGCTCACGGGTTGCTATTGCAAAAATTCAAACCTACAACGCCGAACTCAGCGAAAACGACACCAAAAATCAACTGCGGAAAGTGATTGAACAAGCTAGTGTAGATGTAGCTTCTGCCGAGAAAAGGTTCGATGCGAGTGTGGAAGAATATAATGCTACCAAAGAATCGTACCTGGTTTCAACTGAAAAATTCAACCAGGGATTACTTAACTCAGTTGATTATCTGATTCAAAAAACGAATATGATAGCTGCCGAAAGCAATTTATTACAATCGAAATACAGCCTTATTTTCAGCTATAAAACACTCGATTTTTATACAGGAATACCATTAACACTTTAGAAAACAAATTTTAAAATATACACCATGAAACAACGAATAGTTTATATCAGCGCTTTGGCAGTTGCACTTGTTGCCGGGTCAATATTTACCCTGAACTCCTGCCGAAAAAACAGTCAGAATGTTAGCTTCGAAACAAGTAAAATTCAAAAAGGATCAGTTTCAAATACAGTAACGGCGACCGGAACAATTCAGGCAATTAAAACCGTTGCAGTAGGTACGCAGGTTTCGGGAGTTATTGATGCAATTTATGCCGATTTTAATTCACAGGTCAAAAAGGGGCAATTGCTTGCCGAAATTGACCGGACTCCTTTAATTGCGAATCTGGAAAATTCACAGGCATCGCTCGATAATGCAAAAGCAGAACTTCTATATCAGGAAGGAAATCATAAGCGAATAAAAGCACTTTACGATAAAAACCTGGTTGCACAAACCGATTACGATTTGGCTTTGTATAATTATTCAAAAGCTCAGGCAAATCTTAAAATTGCGAAATCGGGATACGATAAGTCTAAGATTAACCTCGATTATGCTTCCATTTACTCACCTATTGATGGAGTAGTTCTAAACCGTGCAGTAGACGAAGGTCAAACCGTTGCTGCCAGCTTTAACACTCCTACCCTTTTTAGTATTGCAAACGACCTTACCCAAATGCAGGTAGAGGCAAACATTGACGAAGCCGATATAGGACAAATTAACAATGGTGATAAGGTATATTTTACAGTTGATGCCTTTCCCGATATGAAATTCAATGGAGAAGTAACGCAAATACGGTTGCAATCTGTAACTACTTCGAATGTTGTAACCTATACCGTTATTGTGAAGGCTCCTAATCCTGAAAAAAAGCTAATGCCAGGTATGACAGCCAGTATAACCATTGTGGTTGAAGAAGCTCTGAACGCATTAATTTTACCTGGAAAAGCCTTACGCTTTATCCCTGATACGGCACTTTTAACAACCTATATGAATGGTTTACCTCCTGAACAACGTCAAACTATAAATGTACCCAACAAAGCATTGAAGCCTGCGGACGAATCGGCTGCAAAAGACCTCAATGCATCTCAGTTTGCCGAAATTTGGGTCAAGAATGGAAATCAAATACACCAGATAAAAATCGAAACCGGTATAACCGATGGTATCAATACAGAGATTAAATCGGGACTAAAAGAAGGCGATAATGTAATTGTTGCTATGACTTCGGGGACTTCCTCCAGCTCCACCGATACCTCTGAAGGTGCTTCAAGCAGTCCTTTTATGCCAAAACCTCCATCACGTAAATAATAATACCTAAGACAATGGCAAAGAAAATTATAGAAGTAAAGAACTTGCGAAAAGATTTCATAGTTGGAGAAGTTACTGTGCATGCTTTACGCGGAATAAATCTGGAAATTGAACAGGGAGAGTTTGTTGCCATTATGGGAACCAGTGGATCGGGAAAATCGACCATGCTCAACATTTTAGGGTGTTTGGACAAACCTACTTCAGGCTCATATTTACTTGACGGAGTGCCAATGGCCGATCTGAATAAAAATGATCTTGCCAGCTTGAGAAACCAAAAACTGGGCTTTGTATTTCAATCGTATAATTTGCTGGCACGTACTTCGGCATTGGAAAATGTAGAATTGCCTCTTTTTTATAATAGTAAAATAAAGGCGAAAGAACGGAGAGAAATAGCCATAAATGCACTCGAATCTGTTGGGCTGGCCGACAGGATGCACCACATGCCTAATCAGCTTTCGGGTGGACAGATGCAGCGTGTGGCGATAGCCAGGTCGCTTGTAAATGACCCGGTAGTTATTTTAGCCGACGAAGCTACCGGTAATCTTGATACCAGAACTTCGTACGAAATAATGGCCTTATTTCAGGAACTGAACGAAAAAGGAAAAACCATAGTGTTTGTAACGCACGAAGCAGATATTGCCCGATTTACCAAGCGTAGCTTGTTTTTCAAAGATGGGCATGTGATTCGCGAACAAATGGCAACTGAAATTTACAATGCCCGCGAAATACTAAATGAAATGCCGGTTAATACCGAATCCGAATAATCTAATACTAAGAAAAATGAATTATTCAAATCTTATAAGAATAGCCCTAAAAGCATTGCAGCGTAATAAGATGCGGGCTTTTCTCACCATGTTGGGAATAATCATTGGGGTTGCATCAGTGATTACCATGCTTGCCATAGGGCAGGGTTCTAAAAAAAGCATTCAGGATCAGGTTTCGAGTATGGGCTCAAATCTATTACTGGTAATGCCTGCAATGCAAGAGCGCGGTGGGGTAAATGTAGGGAATACCAATATAAAAAGTATGACAATAGATGATGTGATTGCTATACAGGAGCAATGCCCTTCGATTACCATGGTTTCTCCCGAAGTACGCGGAAGTGGCCAGGCGGTATATGGGAATAAAAATACGCCAACTTCCATATATGGTACCAATACGCAATACCTCGAAATTAAAAAAATGGGGGTAAAATCGGGCCGTATGTTTACCGAACGCGAAATTAAAACAGTTGCCAAGGTTTGCCTCGTAGGAAGTACCGTGATCGAAAACCTTTTTGGCGCGGGTGTCGATCCGATAGGGCTTACCATCCGATTTAAAAGTATTCCCATGAAAATAATCGGTGTGCTAACCGACAAAGGTGAAAACACATTTGGACAAGATCAGGACGATTTAATAATTTCGCCTTATACCACTGTTCAAAAACGAATACTGGCTATAACACATGTGCAAACCATATATGCATCGGCAGTTAGCGAGGCTAAAACTCCGGATGCTATTAAAGAATTAGAGGCAACAATGCGCTCTCAGCACGAACTATCCGAAACAGATGAAGCCGATTTTAATGTTCGCTCTCAGTCGGAATTAGTGAAAATGTTTACATCAATCAGCGATGTACTTACCATTCTTTTGGGAGCTATTGCAGGCATTTCACTGCTGGTTGGAGGTATCGGAATTATGAATATTATGTATGTTTCGGTTACCGAGCGTACCCGCGAAATTGGCTTGCGCATGGCAGTTGGTGGGAAAGGTAAGGATATCCTCATGCAGTTTTTAATGGAATCGATCTTATTAAGTGTTACCGGAGGAATAATTGGTATACTTTTAGGAATTGGTGCTTCAAAAATAGTCGCAATGGTAATGAACTGGCCGGTAGCAGTAATGCCACAGGCGGTAGTCCTTGCATTTCTGGTATGCACTGTTATTGGAGTATTCTTTGGCTGGTACCCTGCACGCAAAGCATCAAATTTAGACCCTATCGACGCTTTGAGATACGAATAATAAATTGAAATAAAGTAAACACTGGCATCAACTTCTATTCCTGCCAGTGTTTATTTTTCAAATTAGCAACATTATTCTGGGAATATAGAAATCAGTGTTAGCCTTAAATTAAAAAAAGTGTACTTTTCAATACTTGCAAAATTCGTAGATTTGGAAACCATTAAACATACGTTCATGAATCTCACATTTCCATCAGTTAAAAAATTACCGCTTATCCTCCACACCATGGCATGGGCAATTCTATTTATTATTCCCATCTACCTAATAACATCCGGATCCGATCGCGATGCGTTTTTCTTGATACGCGTTTATTCCCGCACAATTGTATATGCGTTAATTTTCTACCTGAATTACTTTTGGTTGGTTCCGCGATTTTTCTTTTCGGGAAAAAAGAAAAGTTATTTTCTATCGGCTGCGCTTCTAATACTTATTACGTTTTTCGCACTCGAAGGGGCAAATAAATACATATTTCCGGAACGCCCCGAAGAAAAGAGGATTTCAGATGAATTTCGCAAGTTGGCTAAAGAGAACAAATTTAAACCCAACAATTTTTACATTTACGATTACTTGATGACGTCTTTCCTGATTACCGGTTTTAGCTTGGGATTAAGATTTTCTGATAAGCTTATTCAGAATGAAAAACAAAGAAAAGAATTAGAAAAAGAGCGACTTCATTCAGAACTCGCCTTCTTAAAAAATCAAATAAGCCCGCATTTCTTTTTCAATACGCTGAATAATATTTATTCATTGATCGAAATCAATACCGCCGATGCTCAAAAATCGATTCTTAAGCTTTCGAAATTAATGCGATATCTGATCTACGAATCGGAACACGGCAACACGCAATTGTCCAGGGAAATAGATTTTATGAATAATTATATCGATTTAATGAAATTGCGAATAAATAATAAAGTTGATTTGAAGATTTCCTTTCCCGAAAAATTCACCGATGTCTCTATCTCCCCCTTACTGTTCGTCCCTTTTATCGAAAATGCATTTAAACACGGGGTGAGCTATCGCGACCCATCTTTTATTCATGTTTCGCTCGAAATAAAAGATCACGAAATAGTTTTTGCCTGTAACAATAGTATTGTGCGACATAAAGACGACTCACCTTCGGACGATTCCGGTATTGGTTTGGAGAATGTAAAAAAGAGGCTACAGTTGCTCTATCCCCAAAAACATCTGTTACTTATCAATCAAACAAACCAATCATTTAATGTACTGTTGAAAATCGAAACCGCTTAACCCTAGAAAAAATGATACGCACGATAGCCATTGACGACGAACCGCTTGCATTGCAACTGGTCTCCGGATATGTTCGAAAAACTCCTTTTTTAGAATTGGTCGAATCGTTTGATAACCCTATTAGTGCGATGGAATATTTGGAAAATAATTCAGTAGAATTGATTTTCCTGGATATACAAATGCCCGATCTTACAGGAATTGAATTTGCGAGGGTAGTGCATACCGGCGCAAAAATCATTTTTACAACAGCTTATGAAAAGTACGCGCTGGAAGGATTTAAACTCGATGCCGTCGATTATTTACTAAAACCATTTGGGTATGAGGAATTTCTGGTAGCTGCTCAAAAAGCGAGAAAACTTCTGGAATTAGAGCAGAAAGCCTCCAGCAGCATCGAAACAAACAATGAATTTCTGTTTTTAAAATCCGATTACAAAATTCGGAGGATTAATTTCTCTGAAATACAATATATTGAAGGGTTGAAAGATTATGTTAAAGTGTTTCTGAAAAATGATCCCAAACCCATTCTATCGCTAAACTCTCTTAAAACACTCGAAATAAAGTTACCTTCGGCAAAATTTATGCGTGTTCACCGTTCATTCATTGTAAACCTGGATTGTATAAATACGGTAGAGCGGTTTCGCATTGTTTTTGGAAATGTGTATATCCCCGTTAGTGACCAATACAAAGAAAAATTCCAGGAATACCTTGATCAGAATTTTTTGTAAAAATATTACCGAGCCGGAACCTCATTAAACCATTTTCAATATTCTATTTTTTAATTTCGAGCGAAAATTTTTCCGGGTATTTTGCCACAACATCTTTATACATCGTATTTATTTGATTCATGACATCATTTATATTCTCCAGATTATTGATTACCCCTTTTATTCCAACTTCTTTCTTTTGATAATCGATATAACCGACAAGAATTGGGACCTTTGCTTTCCATGCCATATAATAAAACCCTTTATTCCATTTGGTTACTTTTGCCATTGTTCCTTCAGGCGAAAGCACAATATGCAAAGATTTCGCATCATCCAGCATTTTTGAAACCTGATAAATAGCATTTTCTCCTGCTACCCCTCGAATTGGAATAGAACCGTACCATTGCATTACCATGTTCATTGGAAAAAAGAAAAGTTCTTTTTTTGATAAAAAGGTATGTTTAATTCGCACCTCATTAAAAAAAAGTTTGCCATATATTGAGTCATAATAAGAAGTATGAGGTGCAAAAATAATGATGCTCTTGGATACATCGGGAAAGTCGCCATTGATTTTCCACCCTAATACTTTTGATAGTACAAAACCATAGATTGTATTCATCTTAAATTATTATTTAAACACCTAGCTGCTGGAGTGTATACTGTTTTTAAGTTTAGTTTCAGACAACCAAAGTTAGTTTTCACCTCAAAGTCAGCCAATCAAACTAGCAACTCTGTTTCTTTTGTTAAACGAGAGTAAATTATTCCCTTTTTATTCCATGCGACAAAATTTATTAACAGAACTGACTTCTAATGTAGTACTTTTTTGGATCAAACCGAAAAGTTGAAAAAAAAGCAAGAAAATAATTAAAATTTTAATTATTTGAGATAGCTGCGAATTCACTAAATGAATGCTAAACCATTTAATATTAATTGAGCGATATCTTTTAGTTATATACAATCAACTGCCAAAAATTGCATCTCCAAGACTATTAGAAGATCTATATTGTTCTATTTCAAAAAAACTCACCTCCAATTCCAACGTTGAATTGAAGGTGAGAAACAAATTAATATGAAAACCTAACCAGGAAACGATAATACTTATTATAACCCTGAAATTAGTTTTCGAAGAAACAAGTGCCCTCAAACATTAATTCCCGATTATTATTAAAATCCTAAATGCAATACCAAATATAATTTCCTGATACAAATCCTTCAAATGAAATAGACCGATTGCCTCATAATATCGGCATCAAGCTTTATTTTATCTATTAAAAAAACTGAATGTTTGATAAAATGCAATACGATTCATGCAGGGAAGAAGTGTGTTGATATAAAACAAATCGGAAGCTTTGCTATTTCCCAAAATTCCATTACGTTTGTGCTTCAAATTTTTAATCAAAAACTTTGAGCTGTGGATATATTCGATAAAATTAAAAACAATAAAGGACCGCTCGGTCAGTATCAAAAGAGTGCACATGGGTACTTCATGTTCCCTAAGTTAGAAGGAGAAATTGGGCCACGTATGAAATTCCGTGGAAAAGAAGTATTAAACTGGAGTTTAAATAACTATCTCGGTTTAGCCAACCATCCCGAAGTTCGAAAAGCAGATGCACAGGGTGCCATCGATTTTGGTATGGGAGCTCCAATGGGGGCCCGTATGATGTCGGGGCAAACAAAATATCACGAGGAACTGGAACACCAGCTTGCCGAATTCGAGAAAAAAGAAGATGCCTATTTGGTAAACTTCGGGTATCAGGGAATGATTTCGATAATCGACACCCTGTTAAACCGTCACGATGTAGTTGTATACGATTCGGAAGCTCATGCCTGTATTATTGACGGTTTGCGTCTTCACATGGGAAAACGTTTTGTATTCCCTCATAACGATATGGTTCGTTTTGAACGCGAACTCGAAAAAGCTACCAAACTTGCCGAAGAACAAAAAGGTGGTGTTTTGGTAATCACCGAAGGCGTATTTGGTATGTCGGGCGATCTTGGTAAATTAGACGAAATCGTAAAATTCAAACAAAAATATAATTTCCGCATCCTGATTGACGATGCACATGGTTTTGGCACTATGGGAGAAAATGGCCGTGGTGTTTCGGAACATTTTAATGTAATGGACGATATCGATTTATATTTCGGAACATTTGCCAAATCGATGGCAGGTATTGGCGGATTTATTGCCGGTCCCGAAATGGTGATTGACTATTTACGGTATAACATGCGTTCGCAAATTTATGCGAAGTCGTTGCCAATGCCTATGGTTATTGGCGCATTAAAACGCTTGGAATTGATCAAAACCCAACCCGAAATTCGCGAAAAACTCTGGACCATTGTTCATGCTGTTCAAAACGGATTGCGTGCCAAAGGGTTTAACCTGGGCAACACACAGTCGCCGGTAACGCCAGTATTTTTAAGTGGAAGCGTACCCGAAGGCACCAACATTATTCTCGATCTGCGCGAAAACTATAATATTTTCTGCTCCATTGTGGTATATCCCGTCGTTCCAAAAGACGTGATTATGTTACGTATCATTCCTACCGCAGCGCACACACTGCAAGATGTGGAATATACCATCAATGCTTTCTCGGAAGTTCAGGAAAAACTCAAAGCAGGTAAATATCAAGGCGACCATGTAGTAATGGCGAATTAATTTGTCAATTTACATAAATAAAAAGGGCTGTTTCAATCGATTGAAACAGCCCTTTTTTATTTTTACAGTTCTGGCTTAAAGCTTATTTTCGATACTCTATAACTCGAAATCTATAGATTACCGACTATGGACTGAATTCTATCGACTCCTATTAATGTGCCCCTTTTTCACCCAAATATCTTTCGGCATCCAAAGCAGCCATACAGCCACTACCAGCAGCAGTAATCGCCTGACGGTAATATTTATCCTGTACATCGCCGCAGGCAAAAACGCCTTCAACATTTGTTTTGGCCGAACCGAGAATTGTTTTTATATAACCAATTTCGTCCATTTCCAAGTAAGGTTTGAAGATACTGCTATTCGGCTCATGACCTATTGCCACAAAGAAGCCGTCGATTTCAATTTTAACTTCTTCGCTGTTGCTGTTAATCAAAGTAACACCTGTTACCCCTAGGTCGTTTCCGGTAATTTCTTTGGTAGTATGGCCAAATAATACTTCAATGTTTGCGGTATTCATAGCACGGTGCTGCATCGTTTTGGAAGCACGGAGGTAATCCTTCCGGACAATCATATATACTTTTTTGCATAAACCAGCCAGGTAAGTAGCTTCTTCGGCAGCAGTATCCCCTCCCCCAACAACAGCAACTACCTTTCCCTTGTAGAAAAAGCCATCGCAGGTAGCACATGCGGATACTCCAAATCCTTTGAATTTTTCTTCGGAAGGAATACCCAGGTATTTAGCAGTTGCGCCGGTAGCAATAATAACGCTGTCGGCAGTTATAACCTTTTTTTCGTCGATAATAACTTTATGGGGTAGTGAAGAAAAATCAGCACTTGTAGCCAAGCCATACCGAATATCGGTGCCAAAGCGGGCAGCTTGTTTTTTAAGGTCTTCCATCATTTCAGGGCCGGTAATTCCTTCGGGATAGCCAGGAAAATTTTCTACTTCAGTGGTGGTTGTAAGCTGCCCACCAGGCTGAAGACCTTCGTACATAACAGGTGACAAATTGGCACGGGCAGCATAAATTGCGGCAGTATATCCTGCAGGACCAGAGCCCAGGATTAAACATTTTACATGTTCAACATCTCCTGAGGGAGCAGATCCCGAGGTAGAACTTAAATTGTCGAGTGGTTTGAATAAACTCATAGTATTGAATATTAAAATTTAGCAGCCATGGCCAATAATTATGCCATTATAAAAATCATGAAAATTTTGCAGAATTGCAACAGATGATTAATTTTGCAGGGCTTTAAAAACGGGGATTTACAATTGTCAATTAAGGATCAGAAGATTAGATTGAAATTTCCAAATAAGGCTAAAAAATACTTCTCATAAAAAAGAAGTAAAATACCACGGGGTGTGGCACATCCCGATAGCTATCGCGGAGGCTAGCGTATTTTTTCCTTCGATTTAGCTATTAAACAATGTCAATTTCGGGGTGTGGCGCATCCCGATAGCTATCGCGGAGGCTAGCGTATTTGTTTCCTACGATTTAGTTATTAAACAATGTCGATTTCGGGGTGTGGCACATCCCGATAGCTATCGCGGAGGCTAGCGTATTTTTTCCTTCGATTTAGCTATTAAACAATGT
>JFJP01002104.1_pt1 | contig 14629 bp, 12 predicted proteins | sample 431651 | NCBI WGS metagenome assembly JFJP01 (sample SAMN02602958, study PRJNA72255) | Microbial mat metagenome, whole genome shotgun sequencing project. | biome: fresh water; feature: sink hole; material: water; isolation source: purple microbial (photo- and chemosynthetic) mats found in...
GCGCCCGGCTGGACATCCAGGTCCACACCCTGCCGAACGGACTCCAGCTCGCGCTCATCCCGGACCACCGGGTGCCCATCGTCCACCTCCAGGCCGCCGTGCGCGGCGGTCTTCCATCCGAAACGCCGGAAACCAACGGCCTGAACCAGCTGCTCGCCTCCACCTTGTCCAAAGGCACGCTCACCCGCAGTGCCGACGAAATCGCCGTAACGCTCGAATCCCTGGGTGCCTCCATCAGCTCGAACACCGGGAACAACGCCCTCCTCATCCAAGCGTCCGGCCTCACCCCCGACTTTGCCACCATCGCCGACGTTTTCGCGGAAGTGATCCTCTCGCCATCCCTTCCGAGTGACTCGATCGGCAGGGAGAAAGCCAGCCAACTCGCCTCGCTCGAAGAGGCGCTTCAGGATCCCCTGCACGTCGGATTCCGCGCGCTGCGGCAGGCGGTTTTCAGCGGCACCGGCTATGGTCTCGACGCGCTCGGTTCGCTCGGGAGCCTTCCCGCCTTGGACCGCCTCGAGCTGAGCGCCCACCATGCCCGCCATTTCAATACTTTTAACATCACACTCGCCATCGCCGGTGACTTCGATCCGGCGGCGACCTTGGAAATTCTAACCACGAAGTTCGCAGCCCTGCCACGCGGACATGCCTGGGTCGCCCCGGCCAGCGAGCTGGCGGATGGCTTCGACCTCACCCACCACCTGCCGAAAAAACAAGCGGTGCTCACCATCGGCTTCCCCGGAGCCACCGTCAGCGGTGCGGATCGCCACGCGCTGGCAATGATCCAGGAATACGCTTCCGACATGGCCGGTCCCTTGTTCACCCGGATCCGCGAGGAGCTCGGTCTGGCCTATCGGGTCGGAGCCACCCAGTTCCTCGGCTACGATGCCGGATTGTTCACCTTCTACGTTGCCACCTCGCCCGAGCAGGTCGATTTGGCGCGGTCCGAGTTGCTCGCGGAGATCGAAAAAATCGCTGCCGCCGGGATTCCCGAGGAGGCCTTTGACCGCGTCCGCTCCACGGTTCTCAGCGGTCTGGCCCTCCAACAACAATCGCCCTCGTCCATTGCCCGCCATGTCGCGCTCGATCTCCTTTTCGGCCATCCGGCGGACGAGCACCGCCGCCTGGCCGCCACTTACAAGGCACTCACGCCGAAGAAAGTCAGGGAAATCGCCACCCGGATTTTCTCCGTCACGCCGACGGTGGTCACCGTGCTGCCAGCTGCCGAAACGGATAGTTTTGCCAGCGACTGATCGCGGTTGGCGCTTGGCAGAATCCATAAGTGTGGCAGAATTATCTCATGGAAGACGACGATACTATCCGCCTTGGCAAAGAACTGATTTTCAGGGAATTCGGAAATCCCAAGGATGTGCTCTGTTTCGAAGGGGAGTGCCTGGTTTCGGAATCGCCCCCTCCCGGCGACGTGCTGGTTAGAATTCTCGCGGCACCGCTCAACCCGGCTGACCTCAATACCATCGAGGGGACTTATGGGGTCAAGCCACCGCTGCCCGCCACGCCCGGCATCGAAGGCTGCGGCGTGGTGGAAGTCAGCAGTTCCACCGATTTCGAACCGGGCGACCACGTGATTTTCCTGCGCCGGGCATCGACCTGGTCCTCCCACACCACCGTTCCCGGCGACTCCCTCTTCAAACTGCCACCCGGAATCGATCCGCTGCAAGCCGCGATGCTCAAAGTGAATCCGGCGACCGCCTGGCGCCTGCTCCAGAGTTTCGGCAGGCCGGAAGACCGTTCATGGATCGTGCAAAACGTTGGGAATTCGGCGGTCGGCCGCTGCGTGATCCAACTCGCGAGGGATCTCGGAATCCGCACGGTTTCCTTTGTCCGGCGGCCCGAACTGTTCGATGAGCTCCGCGCTCTCGGCGCGGACCATGTCTTTATCGACGATGACGCCGGCCTCGCCTCCGCCCGCGAAGTCCTCGGCGGGGCGAATGCCGGGCTCGCCTTCAACGCCGTCGGCGGCGACAGCGCGTTGCGCCTCATGAAACTCCTGCGTGAAGGCGGCAGCCACATCACCTACGGCGCGATGGGCCGCAAGCCGGTGACCGTGCCTAACGGGCTGCTGATTTTCCGCGACATCCAGGTGCGCGGGCTATGGGTCAGCCGTTGGATCGAAAACGCGCCGTTGGCGGAAGTGCGCGACGTTTACGAAAATCTAGCGGCCAGAGTCGTCGCCGGGCAACTGGTGCAGCCGGTCGATTCCACCTATCCGCTGGAAGGATATGGCGAGGCGCTTGCCCGCTTGGAAGCTCCGGACCGGTCGGGCAAGGTGCTCTTCGTGCCCTGATCGGCGGTAAGGGCTATCCGATATTCTTCCGCAAGTCCCTCATCCCCCACAGCAGACCGGCGGCGGCCGTCTCCAGTTTGAACTTGCCAAGATGCCTCCGGCTTGCTTCCTGTTGGGTATGAAATCCCTATCCTTGTGGTGCGCTCTGGCGCTCTGTTTTTGCATGATGGCCTGTCACAAGAGCAAGCCGGTTGCCGCTGATGATCCGGCGGCGTCCATCATCCAGGGACTGGAGGCGTCTGTCGTTTGGACGCAACTGGATGCTTTGGAGGCGGTGAAGCAGACGACGGACAGCGAGTTGCTGGCGCGGCTGAAGAGCAAGGTCGATGCACTTGCAGTGTCATCGTCCGCCCAGCCGCTGGTGATTTCAAAGGCAGGCACGGTTCTCTTCCAGAAGTATGGCCAAGTGGATCCCCGTCACGCGGAAGCCTATACCCACCTGCTGATGGATGATCCCAGCATGGCGGACGCCTTGAGGAAGGCCGCAATGATCGATCCCAGAGTCACGCTGCAGGCGATCGAAGCCAAGGAGACGAAAATCCTGGAAATTCTCCCCACCATCACCGGCGCGTCCGATCAGGCATCGGGCAAGCGCCTGTTGGAAGAGCTGGCAGCGTTGAAAGCGGAAATCAGGAAGCCCGGCCCTTGATTTTATAAATGGTCCGTCCTTTCATACCTGGGCCGCGCGCGCAGCGAGACACCGTTCATTCGTGCGGCTTCGTCGGGGGAAATTGCGACTCGGGCGTGCCCCGTTCGTTTTCACTGCGGAAAAGCATGAAGCTTCCCCATTTCAGCAGCGCAAACACGCACGCAGCCAGACCGAAGAGCATTTCCATGGAACCGAAGAAACCGATGAAGATGCGCGTCTTGTGAATCGCGAGAGCGATTGCAAAGCTGCACGCCATCAGGACCATCAGCCCTGACAAATGTTCGAAGCCGGGCACATCGTCGAATGAGACCCGCTTGCGGATGACCACCAGCGTGGCGACCATCGTTGCGACCGGCAGGAAATAGATGAGCAGATTCGCATCGAGGAGATTCTCCTTGCTGAAGAACAACGTGTACGCGGTCAGCACCGCGGCGAAGATTCCCGGGATGCATGCGAGATAGACGAGCACCGCATAGGCGAACTTCCACGGAGCATTACGCCCCTCGCCGCTGCGATGGCTGACACTGACCAGAAACGCGACAACGGGCACGACGGCAAGCGTCGCAATCACAGGCACCGCGTGGTGACCGGCTGACTGAATGAGATCGCGCAGGGTCATGATGCGGCTTCTGATGGATGATCGGATGAAATCATTTCTTCTCCTCGAAAGATGTCCCGCCTCCCCGTATTTCCAAGCTCGAATTCTTCACCTGAATTCTTCACCCCCCTTTGCCGGTTTCTCGATCTCTCACGATCCCGTCGGAACTGCCCCGCTCCCTCAGGGGGCCTACACTAGGGGAAATTGCAGATTCTTTGGTTAAAGGGTGGCGCGTCCATGCGGGAGCGTCTTAGCTTTCCAGCGACTCCACCATGCGTCTCGCCGTCATCAATCTTGTTGGGCTTTCCAAGTCGCTGCTGGGCGCAAACATGCCGGGACTGACGAAGTTCGCGGAGGAAAACGGGCTTCAGTCCCATGCCCCGGCATTTCCGGCGGTGACTTGTACGGCGCAGTCGTCGATTGTCACGGGCACTTCGCCCGCGGACCACGGGGTAGTGGCGAACGGCTGGTATGACCGGGAAAACGCGGAGGTGCGGTTCTGGAAACAAAGCAACGCCATCGTGCGCGGCGAAAAGCTGTGGGACAAGCTGCGGCGCGGGATTCCCGGGTTCACCTGCGCCAAGTTGTTCTGGTGGTATAACATGCATTCCACGGCGGATTTTTCGATCACCCCGCGGCCGCTTTATCCGGCGGACGGGCGCAAGGTTTTCGACGTCCACACGCAGCCGATGGGGATGCGGGAGGAGTTGAAAAAGGATCTCGGGCCGTTCCCGTTCCAAGCGTTCTGGGGGCCGGCGGCGGGGATCGCATCTTCCGAGTGGATCGCGGCCTCCGCGAAATGGGTGGAGGAAAAACACTCGCCCACGCTGAGCCTGGTCTATCTGCCGCATCTCGACTATCCGCTGCAGAAGGACGGACCGCTGGCAGCCAACATCCCGGACGAGCTGCGGAAAATCGACCGGCTGGTCACGGAGCTCATCGATTTCTATCAGTCGCGCGGGATCCGGGTAATGGTGCTTTCCGAATACGGCATCTCGCCGGTGACGCGGCAGGTGCATCTCAACCGCGTGTTCCGGAAGAGGGGCTGGCTGCAGATCAAGGACGAGCTCGGCTTGGAAACCCTGGATTGCGGGGCGTCGCGGGTTTTCGCCATCGCGGACCATCAGGTGGCGCATGTGTATGTGAACGACCCGGCGCTGCGCGACGAGGTGCGGGTTTTGTTGGAAAACACGCCGGGCGTGGACCAGGTGCGGACCGCGGAGGAGATGTGGGGCACGGGGGTCGCGTGCGAGCGCGGGGGCGACTTCGTCGCCATCGCCGTGGTGGACGCGTGGTTCACTTATTATTTCTGGGAGAACGACGCGGTGGCGCCGGACTACGCGCGGACCATCGATATCCACCGCAAGCCGGGCTATGACCCGTGCGAGCTTTTCATCGACCCGGCGCTCGCGTTTCCCAAGCTGCGGATCGCGTGGTTCCTGTTGAAGAAGAAGCTCGGGTTCCGGGGTCTGCTGGATGTGATCCCGCTGGACGCCACGCTGGTCAAGGGCTCGCACGGCCGCGACCAGGTTCCGGAAGGCGAGCGCCCGGTTCTGCTAGGTTCAGCGTTCCCGGTGAAGTCGGCGGAGGACGTTCACCGGGCGATTTTGGACGTTTTCAGCGCGGGGCGATGACTACGGCGTGCTCGTCATAGCGGACCTTGCTGCCGGTCTGGTCGAGCAGATATTTCAGCACGGCCTGGGACGGCATGTTTTTCAGGTTCAACGAGATTTTCTTGTCGGTGAGAAGCCCTTTGGGATCCTCGATGACGAAGTTAGGCGTCACCTCGTTTTTGGATTGTTTTTCGACGAGCATGCCGAGGGCGTCAAGCGACTCTTTAAGTGTCGCTTGATCCACCTGGAATACCGGAATCATCACCCCGCCGAATTTCGCCTCGCGGCCTTTTGCGGCGATGTTGCCGGAGTTGAGTTTCAACTGGCCGAGGCTGTAGGTGGCGTTTGGATTCTTGGGATCGAGCTTCAAGGCCTGGGTGTAGAATCCCCGGGCGGCGACGGGATCGCCGGCTTTTTCCGCGGCGAGTCCCTTTTGGTAGAGCGAGTCGGCCTGTTGGGCCGGTGTTTGGGCGAGGACTTGGGAGACCAAGGCGCAGGCGACGACGAACGTGATGATTTTGGACATGATGATATGGGTTCGACCAATCCGACTTCTAATACATCTGATGTCCCGGTTCAACCGGTAAATTTCAAAAGTTCAGGGCTTTGGAACCAGCCAATGCTCGGAGACGTTGGCCGAGGTGGCTTGTGGCGGCATGAGTGTCGCCACTCCTTGCGACCGAGGCGGTTCTTACGGGGTTGCGGGTGCCGCAGGCGTGAGCAGGCCACGCAGTTCTTCCCCCCACTGGCGGGCGGAGGGATGGGCGATGTGCCTTTCCAAATGGGCCAGCATCCGCACGGCGGCGCCGCTTTGATCGCCATTGCGGAAGAGATCCATTTCCATCTCCCACTGGAGTTTAGGCACGGTGTCTTGGAGGAATTTATCGTATTCCGGAGGGCGCGCTGCGGAAGCCATGCCGATGCGTTTGTCTTCGCGGTTCTCGTTTCCATTCCGCGATTGTTTCTCAACCGCCATGTGCTCGACCTTCGCGCCTTCCTGTTGGATGCGCTTCAGCCAGACCGCCCGCAGCTCGCGCGAGAGACCGGGCTTCTGGTAGGGCGGGAGCAGGATGTCGGAGTAAACCTGGTCGAGTTGGACAGGTGAGAGTGGCCACTTTTCCACCTTCACCGCGGTGATGTCATAGGCTCTGGCGAAGACCGAGGAGGTGACGGCCTGGGCGAGGGTTTTTTCCTGACCGCTGAGTTTTGAAGGATCGCTGAAAATACTGTCGATGACGTTCTGCGCTTCGGCGGCGAGCTTGGTGCGGTCGGCATTTTCCGCGGCGGCTTGGAGGGTGAGGATGAGCCAGCGGAGTTGCTGGCGGAGGGCGAGGCGGAGGGCGGGATCTGAGAGTTTGTCATCTTCTTTGCGTTTCCACTCGCGGAAGTCGCTGGATTTCTTCTGCTGGTCGTCGAAGTTCACCTTTTCCGTGCAGTTGAGGTAAAGCTGGATGGCGGCATCGTCACTCGCGACGGCGTTGCGGTAGGCAATGATGGCCAGCCGGAACTTCGCTTCCATTTTGGCTTCCACGCCATCCTTGAGTTTGTCGAGGTTTTCCAAAAGGGTCTCGCGGTCCGCGTCGGAAAGGGCTTCCGCGTGCAGGCTGTGAAGGGTGAGGGCGGAGCAAAACAGAAGGACGGGTAGCTTCATGGGTGTGGGTCTTCTCAGAATCAGGGATACGGGCCAAGGCGGAATAAAACTTTCTTCGGGCCGGGGCTTGGGGGCAAAGTCGTTTCCGCGCTTGGATGTTTGGGATTCTGGCGCATAATTCCGGACGTCACCCGCCCATTCATGAGTCCTTCGTTCCGCCGCTTGCTCGCGCTTGTTGCTGTTTTTTTCACTGCTTTTGTCGTGGTTTCCGCCCTGCGGACCTGGCGTGCGTGCGGTGATCCCCTCAGCTTGATTCCCGGTCTTTTCAAAAAATCCGGAGGCTTTCACCCGGAGAAGTTCACGCTTCCGGAAATGGCCCCGCTCGATCTCGGCGACGTCGAGCTGCTTTCCCGCCTGAACAACGAGTATGCCCGACTCACCGAGGCGGTGGTCCCGTCGGTGGTGAGCATCGACACGGCGGGCGTCCGCAGCGAGTTGCTTAATGTTTGGGGCGGCACGCGGGTGCGCAATTACCCGACGCAAGGGCAGGGTTCCGGCGTGATCGTCACCAGCGAGGGACATGTGATGACCAATCACCACGTGATCGCCGGGCAGCAGAAAATCCAGGTCACTTTGCATGGCGGGAAAACTTATGCGGCGCGTCTGATCGGGGAGGACACGCTGTTGGACATCGCCGTGTTGAAAATCGACGCGACGGAGGAGTTCGTGCCGCTCAAGCTGGGGGATTCATCCCAGGCGAAGGTCGGGCAGATCGTGCTGGCGGTGGGAAATCCCTTCGGCCTTGGCGAGACCGTGACGCAAGGGATTATTTCCGCCAAGGAGCGCTCGCTCTCGGACAACCAACGCGACCTTTTCCAGACGGACGCAGCGATCAATCCGGGGAATTCCGGCGGACCGCTGGTCAATCTGCGCGGGGAAATCATCGGCATCAACGTGGCCATTTTCTCGCCGGACAAGCAGAATCCGGGATTCCAAGGGGTGGGGTTCTCGATTCCATCGAACGATGTGAAAGACGCGTTGTTGCAGATCCTCGAGCGCGGCCGCCCGATCCGGGGGTTCCTGGGCGTGCAGATGCGTGATCTGGACCCGTCGGTGCGCGCGGCGCTGCAGTACGACGAGCCTGACGGTGCCGCGGTGCTGGGCGTGTCACCGGGCTCCCCGGCACAGGCCGCCGGACTGCAACCGTGGGATGTGGTCCGGGCGCTGGATGGCGAGAAAATCATGACCTCCGCCCAGCTCTTCTCGCGGGTCCAGCGGACGCGGGTGGGTGGCGTGATCACGCTCGACGTCTGGCGGAATGGAACGCCACTGAAGTTAGAGGCCACGATCACCGAGAGCGGTGCCGAGACCGCGTCCTCGAAGGTCCCGGCGAGTCCCTCTGGCCAAGGCCGCACACCCGATGCCGGGCAAGTGCTGCAGGCGCTCGGCATCGAGGTCCGGGATTTGTCCGTCCCGGAGCGGATGCGTGGGTTCCGCGGGGTTGCGGTGACCGCCGTGGCGGAAGACGGTCTGGCGGAACCTCACGTGAAGCCCGGCGACCTGATCGTGGCGGTGAACAACGCCCGGATCAGCGGCGCGAGCGAGTTTTTCCTCCACCTTGCCGCATCCGCCGCCGTTCAAACCACCGGACTCTATCTGATCCGCGAAGGGAAGGTCCTCAGCGTCAACCTGCCGGCCATCCCCCGGCAGGAATGATCCCAAGCCGCTGAAATTTTGCCCAAGGATCCAGCGTTTCAACAGCCCGCATCATGCATCGATCCAAGCTTCCTTACTTTTTCCTCGGATTGGCAGTCGTGATCACTGCCTCGGCGGTATTCATGCTGGTCAACCCCAAGGGGTCGGACTCGAAGACTCCCCCGCCCGTCGCAGCCCCGGCGCTTCCTGCGGCCCCGCCGCAGAAGGACGATGCAACCCCGCCTGCCGCCGCCGGGACACCGGCAGGGGGCGTCCCCACGATTCCAAGCACCGGAGTGGCGGCTGCGGAACCGGCGGAACTTGTCGCCCAAGTCGCAAAAGCGCTCGAAGCGGGCGATCTTGAAAAGGTGACCCGCCTGATCGGTGAGAGTGCGTCCGATTCGGAAACGCTCGCCCGGCTCAAGGCACTTTCAGCAAGTCCGCTGCGCCTCCGCCTGACCGACGGCCTGCGCGAAGTCGGTGAGCTCGAACTCAACGCCCATTCCCGCTGGGCTCTCGAACTGGAAGGTCAACCACCGGGCTTCGACCGGATCTTCCTCGATTTACGCAAAAAAAACGGAAAATGGATGGTTGAAAAACTCACCCTGCCTGGTGCCCCCGGCGAGCCCGTTCCCAAGGCACTGCCCGCCGATTCGCTAGGCGTGGCGGACGCGTTTCTACAAGCCGTGCTCAAGCAGGATTTCGAATTCGCCCGCGGCTTCGTGGATCCGGCGACCGTGTCGGATGCAAAAATCGCCGGGCTCTGCATTCTGTTTGAGGAAGGTGAATACCGCCTCCGCAAGAGCAAGCCGCTGCGCTCGATGTTCCAGCGGGAGGACACCGTCGGCTACCTCGTCAATGTCGAGACCCGCGATGGCAAACAAAGCGCCCAGTTCGCCATGACCTTGAAACAATCCACCGCGCCGCCGAACTGGAAGGTTGCCGAGGTCAATCTCGACCAACTGCTCGCCGACTACGCCCGCCGCGTCGCCGGCGGGGATCTCTACTACTCGCCGCTGGTGAAAACCCCCGGTGGTGGCGACACGCTGGCGCTTTATTTCGAGTTCGACGAGGACGAGATGAATCCCCGCACGCGCCGCCAGCTTGAGATCGTCACTCACATTCTCCGCTCGGATCCTGGCAAGCGAATCACTCTGAGCGGCCACGCCGACGCGCTCGGGACCGTGGAATATAACAACACCCTATCCTCACGCCGCGCCGCCGTGGTCCGGGACTACCTGACCAAGGCGGGGGTCACCGCCAGCCAGATCGTGACCATTGCAAAGGGAGCGAGCCAGCCGCGCCGGCCGAACGTCACGGAGACCGGCGAGGACAACCCGGAAGGACGCCGCGCCAACCGCCGGACGGAGATTTATCTCGATTTCTGAGACGGGAAGGGCGGCACTTTACGTAGTTTTCCGACCGCTTACGAAATACCACACCGCTGCCCCGATAAGCCCGACGGCGGCGATCAGCCAGGTGAGGGAATATGGCTTGTTGGTTTGAGTGATTGCAGCTTCTGACGCAGGAGTGGAAGTGGATTTTTTATGCCCCACCGCTCGCTCGCCATCGCGCTTGCGGTCACGTTCAACGCGCTGAACGACTTCTTTGGATGCTGGACCGTCAGGACCGTATTCAACGCTTGAACCGATGAAACGATACGTGCGCCTGCCCTCCTTGACCTCGTTCCACCAGTCTTTCCAGGCATCCACTTCTCCCTCGCGGACGCGACCCAGCCCTCGGTCATCATAAAGCTTGAAGGGAGGATGTTCGATGCCGAGTTTACGAATTGCTATTGCGGCATATTCGGAATTGATCGGGCGTGGGTCGAAATCATCGCCGGGATTGCTTCGGTTAGCACCCGGTAAGGTCTTGCCGTCCCGGCCGACGGGATCATTGAGATAGAATCCGAGAACCGCCACACACTCGGGACTTGGAAGATGAGCCAGAGTGCGGAAGGCATTCACACTGAAGCTTTCGTAACTCCAAACGTCCACAAACTCGATGCCCTCGTCCTGCATTTTCGAGATCTCTGCCTCGGACTTCTTGGAATTCACCAAAACCTCCGCGCGCATGGCTTCGATTTTTTCTTGATAGTATTTCGCGTGGCCAGGGATGGATAAAAGGGTGGATTGCGCTTTTTGGAAATTTTCTTGCCGTTCTGGCTGGCGAGGGATCTTGTCCGACCCGAATGCTTGCAGAGCACGTGCAAGAACATATCTCCGCTCATCCAGAGAATATCGATCCGCTTCCAACAAGGATTGCTTCCACCCAACCTCCATCAATCGCTCATGGAACTGATCTTCGAAGGTAAGTGCGTGAGCCTCCTCGTTTGGATAAAAAACAACGAGGGCTAATATAAGTATTAATATTTTCATAAACTTCTTCCCAACCTTGCTTCCTCTTGTTTCAACCACGCCTCGATCAAATCCCATTCCTTCTTGACGAGTTGTTTACCCAGATGATTCTCATTCGCTGCGGAGCCGGAACACATCAGGCGGGCCTGGTCCTTGGGGTGTCTGGAAACCGTTGGTCCCGAATAATTCCATTTTAGCACACATGGCCCTTGCCCCTCGTTGGGATGAAAGTCGTTGGTGAACACATGGCCTATTTCGTGACTGATTACATGAAGAAGAAGTTTTTTCCTTTGTTCTGCGTTCCTCGGTTCCCCTTGGAGGTCACCATCGATCAGGATCTTCCCAACCCCAGGTCCTCCAAGATGCACTCCGTAAAGTATCTCTCCGTTCGACTCAAGCGAGACGCCGGAAATCACCCAAACGTCGATGTTGGCACTGGGGTGTTCGAGTTCTGTTTTCGGATTTGGCATTGCGGCAGTCTTTTCGTCTTCATCCAGAGCCGAATTGAGCTTCAAGTTGTTATCGAGATCGAAATCGATTCCTCCCAACGCCGGATCGATTTCGACATAAATGGTTACGTCGAAAAACGTGTTGACCTGCCGCCCATAGACTTGGTTCAACTCCGTTTCGATGTCTGACTCGGAGGGAATGTTAACCGGAATCATCGGCGACCCGGATGAGTCCAAACCGATCACTTGATGCACCGCCACTTTGACAGTGCGCTTTTTCATGGATTTGATCTTGATCGGGGCGGCAAGGGATTCCACTTGGTTGCCAAGTTTTAGACTGGGTCGCACATCCTCGGTGACTGTGGCAGTGCTGCTGATCTGGATCTGCTGATCGGCGGTGTTCAGCAGGTCCGGGGGTGAACGTTACCTTATTGAAGCTTGAGGGTGCTTACGGGGTTGAGAGGAGTGCGAAAGCGCACAGTATTGCTCCCACCGACTGGAGCCATGATCCAGATTTCCGGGACTCGTCCGGTTCCCCCAAGAGCCGCCATCGACGTGGGGTCCACTCCTGCGGCAGGATCCTCCAGATTTGCTGGAGAGGCTGAGTTGTCCACGCCATCCACCCGGAGCGGTAGCATGACGCCGACGTCATCGAAGGTGGTCGGGTTTCGGCGCTCCGCGAGGATCCAGCCACCCGGGGTGGTGTCGAGCAAGGTGGTGTTTATACTTGCCCACTCGGCAGGCAGGCCGGGGGCGTAGCGCCCGATGTCCGTCCACTTGCCGTTAAGCAGGACCGGGGCCTTGAGTCCATCATGATTGCGGCCGATGGCAGTACCCGACGCGGCAATGTCCAAAGCCTTGGCGAAGGTAGGACTTGTTTTCCAGGAGCCTTGGATGAAGGCTTGTGTCTGAGCGTTAGTGCCGACCCAGGGGAGTGCGAGGATCGGTCCTCCGGATTGGGGAATGACGTTCGTGGGGGTGAAGGGCGGCTCGGGTAGCAGGTTAGGCGCATAAATCAAGCTGGTGTAGGGCTGGGTCAAATCCTCGTCGGTGTTATATCCACGTCCTTCGGGGTCATACATGGGATAGCCACCTCCCCACCGGAGACCAGGTTCCTGGTTGTGGTAAAGGAGATGGTCACTCTGCTCCTGTGTCGCCGCCACCCCAGGACCGGCAAGCTTCCAATAGGCGGGATAAAGGGTTCGGCGATTATGCCAAGAATTTTCCAGATTCTTCCCCCAAGTGAACGCACTAAACCGTCCATCGTTAGAAAGGATGGGGCCTGGATAGGGGTGAAACCGAAAGAAATTACCGCTCAGCCCATGCTCGATTGTTGCATACACTTGATGGTCACCTGTCCCGGTAGTCACGAATGAACGGGTCGCGCTTGGACTTGCCCAAGAACAATAGGCGCTTGGCTCATCTATCCCGCTTGCGTCTGACAGGTAGAGAGTGGAAATCCCAAGAATCACATTGTGATCATTGATGGCTCGCGCTCCATAGTGTGGGATGGTCAATTCATCTGCGGGTAGATCCAAGTTGGTCCAGACCCCACCGGTCCAGGTGCCGTTTTTGTAGAGGACGGTGCCCTTGTCGCTGATTTGAAACGGAACCATCTGCACCTGCGGCTGGGCGTTGGTGATGGGAAACAGGGCGTAGCGCGGCAGCGGGCCGAACGGGAACACCGCCGTATCGTCCTCTGCTGCGATGTCGAAAACATCGCAGATACCGTCGCGATCCGTGTCGAGTTGTTGGCCATCCGGGATGCCGTCGCGATTGGTGTCGGCATTGAAGGCGTTTCCGCTCGCGGAGGAACCGCCGCCGCCATCCGGTGGGGAGGCCTGAGCCGCCGCCGCGATTTCAAACTCAGACCAGTCCGGGGTGCCATCGCTATCGGTGTCGATGTCGGGATTCACAAAAACCCGCCAGAAACGCTTGGAATCCGGATCCGGCGCAGCGGGCGCGGGGACGTTGCGGGCGCGGGCCACCGAATTGACCATCTGCTCGTTCATGGTGGGCAGGCTGGCCTCAAGGACCGCCAGCATGGCGCTATCATTGGTTCCAAGGACGGGGTTGTCCTCCGGTGCGGCATCCACGCTCCCCGGATGCCAGACGAAGAAGCTGAACGCGCCGAAGCTTTCGCTATACAGTGGAACTTGCAACCACTCCGGGGCCATCTCACCGGCGATCCTGACCACCACTGCGCCGCCATGATCGAGAGAAGCCCATGAGACGACCGTACCGCCCAGAGCGCCGGAATAACCCTCCATGCGGATACTGGCGTTCATCCTCGGGGTGGGGTTCGGTTGCGGGAGTGAAGGTGCGCCCGGTTCCGGCACGGGCGGCGCGGTGAACTGGCGCATAGGGACCACAAATTCATTTCCGAAGCCGTAGATTTCGTCCTGATCGGTCCAAGTGGTGAGGTCGTTGGAGAACTGCACCGTGTAGCGAACCCTCCGCTTTTGTGCGGAAGATGTAACATTCCTGAATCGAGGAATCCGACGCGGGGATGTTTTCAATATGGCCTTCCGGACGGAAATCACGGGAAAAGGCGAGTGCCGTGAAGGTGAGGCCGATGATGATCCCTAAAGATGTTTTCATGGGATGGACGTATGTGAAATGTCCTTCCTGGTGGACGGGGAGTGATAAAGTCGAGCTACGCCGACCGCAACGGCCTTTAGCCGCCCCCGTGGGAGACGACCTGGACATGCGCCGCCGCCTTCCCCGGCCTTTTGGGTCGGTTTGGCGGCATCGTCGCGGTCGATGCCAACCGCTGTTTGTAAGGATTTTCAAGTCCTTGCCCGCAGAAGCGAACGCATGCATAAGATTTCACTCTCTGGAGTTTAACAAGCTTCAATTCCAAAGAGAAACCGCCGCGCCAACCGCCGGACGGAGATTTATCTCGATTTCTGAGGCAGATTTCCAGAGCCCGCGGTTCTCATCAGGGATGACGGATCGCAAGTTTTCCGCAATCCAGGCAAGCTTGCTCGACTTTCCGGCGTATCCTGCGCGGTGGCAGCGGCCATTGACTTTCCTTTTCCCCGTTGCGGCGGTTGATGTCGCCGGTCCGCCGTCGGTTTTGTTATGAATTTCACCTCTCCCTTTTTGATCTCCAGCCTGGCCCTGATGGGTTTGAGCGGTTGTGGTCCGACTTCCGGATTCACCCACTCGGAGTTCACCCTGCCCGCCGCTTGGAAAAACGCGGCGAATTTCCCGGTCGCCTCGCCCTCACGGGACCTCGCGCGCTGGTGGAGCCGCTTCGACGATCCCACGCTCACGCGCATCATTTCGGACGCCCTGCGAAACAGCCCGGACATGGCATCAGCATCGGCCCGCGTCCGTGAGTCGCAGGCCCGACGGAATGCCGAAGCC
>JFJP01040506.1_pt1 | contig 14628 bp, 20 predicted proteins | sample 431651 | NCBI WGS metagenome assembly JFJP01 (sample SAMN02602958, study PRJNA72255) | Microbial mat metagenome, whole genome shotgun sequencing project. | biome: fresh water; feature: sink hole; material: water; isolation source: purple microbial (photo- and chemosynthetic) mats found in...
TTAGGTACCGTGGCTACTATGCAATTTTTTTTAAATACAAAATATACAACTAGTCTACTCTGGTCTGTTTGCTGCAGCCATTGGTTATCCCCGCTTGCTGCACAGTGTTGCCAATGCTGACACCATCTATATTATTTGTTGACCGGTCGATTATTGAATTTTACAACTTTTCCTGAGTCATTTGCAGCAGTCATTGTTACCTCTTGCTCTGTTGCGCACGTGCTGATGCCACCTCCATTGCTGCTTTTCATCATTGCCACCACCGCTACATTAATTGCTAATTGCTAATACAACCACTTTGAATGCTGCACTGTTGGCAATGTCAATGTCAACACCCAACCTCGCTCTTTTCACACAAAAGTTTGTGAGGACCATTGAGCTTGTAAATTTACTTAGCAAAAAGAAGTCAGCATGCCTACACAACCTCAGTTTGCATCTGTTTGCAGTGCATACCAATGCAATTCTACTATTATAGAAAATTATGTAGAAAGTAAAGAAAAGTACAGGGCCAACACAGGCCTGGGGTAGCAGGGGAACCTGTGAAGCAGGAAGAAGATAGGCAAAGAAGGGCTAGGAGGGAATGGGGCAAGCCAAGAGGGAGAGAGGGAAGGAAACAGGAGGAAGAAGAAAGCAAAATAGAAGTGGAAGACAGATTACTGGGGGTACAGACTCAGGCCTGCACCATCCAGCCATTGAGGATGGGAAGAACTCATACAGCCTGAGGGAATTCAGGAGCCTCAAAGACAGCAGTGGGTGGCCTGAAGAATGGCAATGCTAATGTGATTGCACATAAAGCCACAGACCACTGAATATGGTTTGTCTTTTTTCATCATAGGTGAAAGCTAACTTACAAACCACAGCATCAGCTTAACGGCCTAGGAGACCATCAGCAGACACTATAAAGGGTGTGAAATGGCATCGCTGAGTGAGGCAAGGAGCAAGATATTTCTTCTTCTTGGCTTTCTCATGGGAGGCCAACACCTTAAGAGGGTCCTTGGATTGATAGGTTTTGGCATTTGTGTCAATAATTTGGACATCCAAAGCAAATACAGTCAGTACCGTACCATGGGACCAGAGACCATGGATAAGAAGATCACCTCAGTCATCACTGGGGAGGGAGGAGGGAGGAGGGTGAGGGAGAAGAGGCAGAAGGTGCACATAGACAATAAGCAGCAGTTTGAGGTGGCATCAGTCATCAGTATTTGGGAACACTGTGGAGCAGTGTGGCAAGTGGTCACAGCTGAAGTGGCAAATGTCAGGAGCAAAGGTGAAGCAGCATCTACATTGGCAACACTGCAACATAGCACAGTGAGCAGTGACAGTGAATCCTGTGCAAAGCAGTGACAGGAAATGCAAGAAGCAGCAGTGGAGTGAGGTAGCTTCAGCATCAATAACACTGTGGCAGCAAGTAGGCAGAGAATGTGGCCTTGGCAAGCAACATCATTTGTAAACATTGAAGAACAACAATCAGCCAGTGGCAACAGTGGATGGGCATCAGCATGGGCACTGCATCCAGTTGCTGATCTTGCTGTGGTGTTGTTTTTGTCCCACATGATGGCAACACGACAGCATGGATGAAACAAACTGCATTAGTGCTAAAATATGCTATGACAGCAGCAATAACATCTTATACAACTATGCTCTGGCAACATGATGCATACATGGACCCAGACAGTGCAACACTGTACCTTGTGTTTTGATAGCTACAAATGTGGATTTATCCTACAAAGCAGCTCATGCAGCAGCAATGTTGGCAGAAGCCAATGTGTATGCTACCCAGTATGTACTTTGCAAGTTCCATTGGACCTATGGAATCCACATGAAAATTGTGATGTGGCTGCTTCTGTGTGGACCCCATTCAACATTTCCATCACCATCATTCTGACTTCAATGCATTCAATGTTGTGGATCAGCATTTTCATTCAACCCAGAACTGTGGATTGTAACTGGCACCAGACAAAACATTGGCAAGACAAATCATTTGGTGATGAGCAGTGATGGCTGCAGCAAACAAACAAGAAAAATGAATCACAACAAAAATCAAAAAGAGGCACACAGGTTAGCCAGGGATGACAGTGGCAGCTATAACAATAGTAACAGGAGATTTGTTAGAATAGCAACAATCAACCAGCAGAAGCATCAGCAAAGAAGTAGCACAGTAGGCTGCATCTGCATTGGCATGTTGTGCAGTGAGCGCTGCCAGCCATGACAACATTGGATTAAAAATATAAAAGTACTTTAATCCATCATTGGTTGGATCAAGTAGCAGTGGGAGTCATGGCACCATACCATTTGTTTGCATGGCATAGTGCAAGAGGCAGTCAAAGGCCTCTTGGATGAGTCCAAAAGCAAATCTGTCACTATGAGACTTCATTTGCACTCATAACATTGTTCTTTCCTTATCTTGTTCTTGCTTCATTCTTGATTTTTGGGCTACTCATTCACCTCCAAGTCTGATTGATTGTTGCTTGATGAACCAACCCAGTTTTGGGTGTTGTGTAGGATGCTGTAGGCTCTGTATGGAAACTGAAAACTCAATTTTTTGTATCAGCACCATTTTGCAAGCCCTGAAGCAGACAAGAAATTTGTAGATCAGGTCAGGCTGCTTTGCTCTTTTGATACCTCTTTGAAAACAGAAGATTTCATGTTGAGATTGCCTGAGCTAATCTCAACTGCATGGTCATGAACAACTGTCTGTCAGATAATCATGTTTTCACTGCATTTCTCTCACAGTAAAAAATCATTCCTTTTCCTCCATCAACTTTCCAAGTGTACCAGACTGTAGCTTTGTACATAAAATATAAAACCCATGATTCCAGCCATACTACCAGTGAGGAACTGTTATGAACCACTTGGCCTGTTATGAACCACTTTGATGTCACATTCCAGAATAATGTTTGTAATCCATTTGATTTTTGAGTTCAAAAACAAATTTGATATGGTTTTGATAGTATTTCTCTGAGGAATCTACCTATACAATTTGTTTTGTCATAATCAATGGTTCCCTTCTCTTCCCTTCTGTCTCTCCTTCTCCCTGTCTCTTCCTCTCCTCATTTGGCTTCCTTCCTCCCTGCTTCCTTTACATGTTTTCTACCCACTACCCCTAGTTGCTCCCATTCTCTTCTTTCCACCTGTCCTGTCTCCTGCCCTAGTAGGCCCTTGCTGACCCTCCTCTTCTCTCTTACATAACTTTCTATAGTACATATGTTATTTATTGAAAAAACAAAAAAGGTTCAGGTCACCATCAGTGGGTCCATTTTTCTGCTGTTTTCAGTTTTCAGGAATGTCTGTTTGCCAGTCATTCTAGTTTTACGTGTGATTTGTACCACAGGCATATATGCCCATGCATGTAAAAATAGTTTTGCCCTTGCCACTGGTACCTGGTATCAGGTACCATGCCATACTTATCTACCTGGTATGAAGCACCTGGTTGTAGGAACTACCAGTAGTTCTGTAGGGCCTACCTGTTACCAGTATGGTATGCAAGCAAAACATATGTTTTGAATTCAAGAATTTTGTTTCTGTTATCAGCCTACTGGATTTCTACAGGGACTGTTTTGAACCACTGCATCAAAAACATTGCCTTTTTAAAATTGTTTTTTACAGCAAAAAACATGTGATCATAAACAGCAACATATGCAACAATCATCTATGAACAAAACTACACTTTCTGAAAAAAGTAGGCCTAAACTCTGTATTTTGATGATGTTGTGGGACATCATACATGAGTGTCATTCCAGAAAACAAAGTTATTCATAACAGTTCCTAACTGGTACTGTGGAGGCTGTCAATATTTTCCAATCTGATCTGATCATAATCTGACTGATGATGATGAAGTACATATGATTCAAAATGATGTAGTCATTAGCCAATCATATAGAAGGTCAAAATTGAAATTTTGACTACCCCATGTGATCATTAGCATTCCTATAAAACACATTTTTTATCCAACACTGACCTGAACACAATCAACAGAGGTTGCATTGCACAACAAGTACTATTTCTATCTGATGTCCCCAATGGATGGGGAGAGGACTCCATCTGTCCACATCTCCTTTGCCCATTTAAACTGACTCAATCAAGTATTTGGAAATGGCCTATCAAATGTCCCTCCAAGTTGAACTGGGCAATCTGAAAAGGTTTTCTTTGTAACAATGTTGCCATCACCAATTTCTGCCTTATTAATTGTCTGGGTGCTTGGACCTCCATCCCTCATAAATTGGAGTGTATCCCCTTATGATCCCATCACATCTACAGCTTTCCTCCCAGGACATGCTAATTATTGGACCATTTTTAAAGGGGTTTCATGTCTGACACAAGGGACCCATACCCTACAATGTGTGGGTCCTGCTATGAATCTCCCACCATGCTTTGCCTATGCCTGCATACTGTCATTGTGTAATGGGATTATGGTTCTCAATGGCTTTGCACCACACATGCTCTCAACTGCTGCCCAACCTCTCCTGCCCAGTTTAACTCACTCATCCCTCAACAGTCAGCCCTTCCCCTCATTAATAGAGGCTATTAAATCCAACACAGCACTGGGCATGTCAGATGGCTTTTATATGCCTACCAAATATCTTAATCTAGCAACAGCAGGCTGGATACTTCTGGTGTTGGAATGTTGCTATTTTTGCTGAAACATTTGAGGCCTTGCCTGTCAAACCTGCTCCATGAGCTAGCAAAGAGTCTGGACAAGGCAAACAATGCTGCATTCAAGGAATTGTTGTGCATCATCAACTTTGTGCTCTCAACAGGAAGGGTGTTAGAGGGTGTTGATCATCTGTACATCAAGTACTATGGTACTAAAGTGCATAGAGGCTACATGCCTGTAGGTTGAGTACTACAGTCCTAAGGCTATGCAGGCCTACAAGAATAATATTGCCTACATACAATATGGTTGATTGTTGATTGTGACAAGATGTTTGTTTACATAAGGAGATGACTGCAATAAGAATTTAATCTTGATCAGAACAACTGAGTCAATCCAGTACAACCAAGGAACAGAAAAATAGCATTTAGTGTAAATCTCACAATAATAAAATGATAAGACTTTGATTGTTGAATTTATGGCCTTTTCTTTGTTGGTACCTCTTGTTGAGTGGACTTTAGAGCTATTTCAACAATTTCTGGTTATCAGGAATTGTAAAAGCCTTTTTGGCAACAGAAAATCACAGGAAGAATGATGGAAAGTTTCTTGTAAAAGTACCATATTTGATTGTAGTTGAACTAAATGGTATTTTATTGATTATTCTAAATATCGGGCTGCTAGTTTGGTGCAGTTCTGACACCAGATGCCACTGGTCATCTTTTTGCCTTCTTATCTTGCTCTGATTTGCAATGATTTGCAATTACTGGCTTGAGGTATGAGTCTTCCAGTTTAATGCATGTGCAAAGTGCAAGGAACTTCTGGAACCATGCATCATAATCCTCCATAGCTTTATTCAATTTGGTGCTGGATAACTTGTCTTTCCTTCTTTTTTCTTTTTTCCAGAATCTGTAGCTTGACCTTGGTTACCTATAGCTTCAAATTCTTCCAGTGACCCTGCTTCAAAATCATCTTCCATAGTAGCATTATTCTTCTGGTGTTTCCATCCATAAGGCAAAGCAGTGTAGTACTTGAGAATTGCTTATACCTTCATTTGCGCTTTCATGAATTCCAGCACTTCCAAAAAAGGGGCATCTTCAAGGAACAACCCATATTTTCTTGGGGTAGGAGCTCTTCCAGTATTGGTATTGATTTTGGAATGGTCAGAAACTTGCTGTTGTGTGACAGATCTGACACTCACCCTTTCCAGTCCAGTTGCATTTACAGTCTGGCAAGCTTTTCCAGGATCATTCTGTGATAAAACATGTGAATGTTGTGAGTTGGAACCATCCACAGCAACCTTTTGTGACAAATACATTTGTTTTGAATTTTGTTTTTTTGGAAGGTTCAACTACTTCTTCATTATCATCTGAGTTTGACCTGCCAGAGGAACTACTACATGTACTTTTGGATGAGATGGATTTATCATCTGGATCAGTTTCATGGTGGCTGGTACAAACACCAGAAGCATGTTTCCCTGTGGAAAGTTCTTCTACTTCTTCTTCATCTCCCCCCTCATCATTATGGATATTTTTTGTTGTTAGTGCCAGATGTTGATTCCACATGATTGTCTTGATTTCTTCATCATCCTCTTGTTTGTTGTCATGTCATCTTTTTTAGTTCTGGGATGCTTCCTGTACTTGTACTTCATCTTGCTTGACATTTTGTTCTTCATGCCAGCTTTTTTGTTTCTGCTATCATTTTTGTTAGCAGTAGAACTTTTACTGGTCTTTCTATTTTTGGTGCTTCCCATCTTTATGTTATGAGACCGGATGAATTGCATTTTGAAAATGGATGAATTGCATTTTGAAATTTTTGGCTGTGAATGTAATTGCTGATGGAAATCAAATTGTTCTTTAAAATGTTGCCAAAAATTTATCTGGATATATCCCAATAGACATCTGGGCATTTAATGGAATGTAAGTATGAGTTCTACATGTAATTGCATAGTAGTACAATGCAATTATAAAATTTACATTATGGACGATGTTATTGCTAAATAAGAATAACTTGTTAAATATCTGTTTCAGAAATCTGTATCAATCACCATAATCAGAATGTGTTGATATCAAAATAGATAAAACAATACCAGTCTCAATGTAATGTGGAAGGTTTGAAAGGAAGTTGCAGTTATGCTGGAGTGTCATATGTAACCAGGAGAAGTACAATGTGATCAAAATTATGTTGCATATGTAAAGCCAAATTTTTAGAGGAATTTACCAGAGATTGGGATGGTATTACATTTTGTATAGTGTGACCAAACAAAGGTAGCCATAACAAAAATCTGGTTATGACAAGTCTGGAAAAAATATAAATCAATTTCCATTATTCCAGACTATGCAATGATGCCTTCTCTTTGCACTAATTCCCATGATGCAATAATGGCATGAATCTGGTTACTACAAGACCAGAAAAAGAAATATAAAGCAATTTCCAGTAATCCAGACAATGCAATAATGTCTTCTCTTCAAGTTATCTGGATGTTGCATTAATGCCATTTTTTATCCAGATGATGGCCATTTTTATTGCATGCTATTTAATATGAATATGAATTGGTTACAAAGTTCAGGGAAGATTTGCATACTGAAGATGAACTGGAAGGAATATGTAAATTGAACTAAGAAGATATTGATTGAAATGAGTATTTTTTGACTTGAAAGGAAGAACAAAACAATCTGGTGTCACAAAAAGTAGTGTTTCAAAAAGAAAATGGAAGTTTACTCATGTTTTCTATGCAATAAAGTATACAAAAAACCAGGGAGCCTTAGTTGTCACCTATATATACATGTACTTCAAGGTGATGTTGCACCAAAGCAACCTGAAGCAGTATCACCTGACCAGAATGATGATGAGGAAGTTGCCAGAAATGTTGATGATGAGGTGGATATTGTGATTGCTGGAAATGTCTCAGATACAGGTAATATCAATATGTAGTAATGATAGCAAGGGTAGCATAGAAAGTGCTAGTGTAAAATGGAAGAGGAGACAAAAATCTAGCAAAGGAAAGGAAAACACATAGAAATGCCAACCCAGATGATCATAAAAGGGAGGATGAAGAAATGCCAGATGTTGCATCAGTTGATGGTATTGGTGATGAATCCCAGGAGATGGCAGTTGATATTACTGGTGCAGATGAAGTGATTGATGGAATTATGGATGTGGAGAATGACAATGTTTCTGTAGAAGAGTTTATTGAAGATTTGCCTATTCAAGATGAGCCAGAAGAACAATATCCATTGAACCAGGAAGCATTAGAAGAGGAAGAGGAGGATATATGGAAAGTTCCCAGTGATGAATTGTTTCTGGAGCTGGATTATTTGATGAAATGTTTGGACAATCATTTCCAGGGGGGAATGAGAAGGAGGATTTACCCATTGAGATGGAGGCAGCCATTGACTTGTTGTCATTGCTCCAGAATCCAATGCCAGTTTGAACTTGTACAACCAGATCCAGAAATGGATAGTTCAGTATTATGTAAGATCCAGGAAAATATCAAAGCCACCTTCCTGTGAAAGTGTCCTCAACTACCCCTCAACTACCTCAGTGACCAGTATGACCTGGAGTGTATGAAACCATACCAGAGATCTTGTCAGCTGCCTACTACCAATTTGATGTTCCCAGTTGTCAAACACTGGTTCCTTGCATCAGTGTTTTCCCTCAGTGATGATAGTTTGACCAGACCAGAAAACCTGATCTTCAAGGATGCTGCCAATCTAACAGAGCACTGTGAATTCAATGATGTTTATAGTGAAGTTGATAGTGGGACAGCTTACTGGCAGTTTGTGGAAAGTTTGCTGGATCCAAACAGAACCATTGTTATACCCATCATTCAATTTGGTGATGGAACTGTGGTTGATGGGGCAATGCACAAACCAATGGAACCATTCATGTTCACTTTGGGTATATTCTGGCACATATCTGATCCAATCTGGCAGCATGGCACATTTTGGCATACATCAAGAACAATCTGTACAGTCTGTTTCCACCAGAACAGATCAAGGAAGGAAACTTGTATTGGAAATAGCATCAACTACCAGATGGTCATCAAAGGTGTGTGTTGGATTCCAGATCAGAGTTTCATGCACAGTTTTGGGTGGGTGTTGTAGAGAATATTATGGATGCACAAAAGTTTGCCTGTGACATGCTATTTAAGCTACCATGGTTGGATTGCAACTCCCCTCTGTTCAAAGTGGAAATGCCAGTTCTTTTCATATGGGTGATACTCCAGTCCATGACAAGCTACATGGTCTCTGGATATCCACTAAAGCTCAGTTGATCGACCAGATGTGCAACACACCCAAGGACAAATTTTGTGATCTGGAACATCACTACACACTCTGGGATTCCCAGATCTTGCATAACCATCTGATAAATGAATGGCATATGCAATTAAGAACATGGGATACTACCCTTGTATGAACAATGCTATGTTGTCACTGCAGTTTTGTGAGCCAAGGGGTATGAACATGGCTGTCCCACTGGAAACATTGCATGTGGTCTGTTTGGGTTGCATGGTGCATTTGTTGCAAGGCTCTTCCCAGATTAGGAAGATGATCAAGACCAGCAAACAGAAGCAATCTGAGGAAGAGAACAGAAAAATCATTATGTGTTTTCTGGTGATTTCCGGACTGAAGCAAAGAGTCAGTTGATTATCATTGGGGAATATTTGACCCATTAACTGGATCCCAACAGGCCATGCACCAACTTCCCTTCCAGATACTTAATTGATTTGGACAGTAAGATGAAAGATAGCAGCAGTGGTAAGAAGCAAGGCCATGAAATGCATGGTGTCTTATTGACATTGCTTTTTTACATGCTGTTGACCAAAGGTGCAAAAAGCTGACTGACCAGATGGGGCAAAAACATTATCTGAGTTTGGGAAGCTATTTGATCTCACATTGGGACTGGAAGCATGGCTAAATAGACCAGAATTTACTTCCAATGAGCTACATATAGCAGAATGGTTCATCAAGAAGTACATTTATGATTTTATGGAAACTATCAATTGTCAGGAGGATCCAGAAAAGTGTACCTACTGGGCTGGCAATCAGTCATAAGTGGCATTTTTATCTCTTTATATTATATATGGCACTAATTAAAACACATTGTGCACATGTTATCCAATGGAAGACACATGCTTGCAGCCATTGGGTATGTCAATAAAGACATTCTCCCATAAGCCACCGGACACTATTCTTTGCATTTTACACATCAGAATAAATGAGTGCCCAAATAATCAAAAAAGTAATTGGTCCCCCAACCAGAGACAAAATTGAGGAGATAATTTTTTTGTCTCCTAACCCTAATGTTTTTGTCCCTTTTTGTCCCCTCATTTAATTGGCAAACATCCTACAGTACCTATCTACAGTAGCTCCCTAAAGAATTTGATGGGCTGGATGAGCTAAGCCCAATGGTGGAGTGGAGGCACTTTGCTGCAAGAATGACAAGAATAGTAGAGCAGCAATAATAATGACAACACAACTTGGCAATGATGGACATTCTTTTTTCCAAATGTTGATGCCATGGGGACAACAAAGATTCAGGCTCTTTTTTCAATGCAGCCCAACAACATTCATCCTGTCAATGGCATTGGGCAGAACTGCAACTCAATCTGCAACTCTGGCAGGTTGATTGTGATTCAGCTGCAACTTTTGACACAGGTTTTTATTGTTAGTCCATTGAACTTGCCAGCACATCAATGCCACCACAGGTTGATTTTTCAGATATTTTGCAGCACAGCCAATGCAACTTTGGCTGTCACAGGTTGATTGTTTTTGAGGTTCCCCTGGCTCCTTCTCTGGTGGTCATTATCATTTTTGTTTTCAAACCAATGTTATGCTGCCACAGCCACTGCAACTATGATGCTTGCAGTGGATGCATGCAGTGGCAGCATGGCAATGTGGGAGATCCCCACCCCCAGCCACGCCAAAAATTCAATCATCACTATGCTACACCTCCCACATTTTTTGGAGTTGTCATGGCAAGGCATAAGTTTTTTCTTCTAATTTCAACTCCACCACTGGATCCTTCTCCAGCAATCTGCCACTCCAAGGTTGTTTTTAAAAATGGTGCATCACTTAGCTATGGTGACAGTTGACACAGCTGCCACAGGTATTTTTTTGAGCAACCAGCTTTTTTGGTATTTTTGTGAGGCCGTGGCAGTTGACACCACATGTATTTTTTGCAGCACAACAATCAACCACTGTGGCATTGCCTGAGCTCAGGGACACCAACTGCAGGTTGCACCCAGAAATTTTGGAATGCTCTTTTCTTTTTTTGGAATGCATGCTTTTTCTTGCAGAATGCCCACTTTTTTCTTCCAACATGGCAATTTGCAATGTCAATCAGTGGGAAGGTTGATTGGGTGTTTGTTGAAGCCAGTGGGAAGGTTGAATGGTTTTTTGACTGCACAATGCAACAATCAACTTGTGTGACCATGATGTCACATTGCATTGCTGTCTGTGATTTATGAGCCAACTGTGGGATGATCATTTTTATGTTGATGCCTTTGCCAACAATGATGATGGTGACAATGATGGAATGGAGCCAATGATAATGATGACAGTGACAATGATCCATGATGACAAGGTGTTGATGACAATGATGGCAATGGAGACATGATGGTGGCAACAAAAAGACAGAGATGGTGGCAACAAATGATGGAGGTGATGATGGCAATGGAGACAATGACAGAGACAGCATTGGAGGAAATGACAGAGAGGGCAATGGAGGGAATGACAGAGACAATGACAGAGATGGCGATGGAGATGATGGGGGAGGAAATGGAGATGATGGCAGTGGCAACTGTAATGATGACTGCTGCAACAACAAGATGGTGATGACAACAGTGGCAATGGAGAAATCATGGCAGCAGTGGAACAAATGACAGGGGTGACTGAGACAATGATGGCAGCAACAAAAGATGCATTTGGCAGCAATGAATGGTGGAGACAATGATGGCAGCAACAAACAGAGACAATAATGGTGGCAACAAGATGGAGATGATAATGGCAGCAACAAGATGGAGATGACAATGGTGCTGTCACCCTCAGCAAGATGGAAACAGCATGTTGGGGCAGTGGTGGCAGCAACCTTGATAGCAAACTGGACACAGGGGAAAGAGGCAACAATCAACTGGCAGCAACAGCAGCACAAGCAAGCAATGCAGAGGCAACAACAACAGTGGTGGCACTAACAACAGCTGACAAGTCTTTTTAAGTTAACAAAGACAAGTGGCAATCAACCAGTTGTAAGGGGTGCACTGTTATCACAATACAATTTGCTGGAAGCATTGCAGGCTTGGCAAGAGTTGTTGCCATGTTAACAACACTAAAAAGACAATCAAATGACTACAATGATGACTACAATGGTGATGCAACAGCAAGCATGGTAAGCCTATCCCTAACAATGTTGCATTTATTTTATTTTCTCATGACACAACACTGCCACTTGCATAATGTGCATGTGCCTGTTTGTTGGCTGTCTCTGCCAGTTGATTATTGCTTCCATAGTTTTAAATTTCAGCCATATCCTCAGTGCGACAGCCACCTGTTGCATGGTTGCTGTTGCTATGTCACTGCACAAACAACAGCTGATGATGGTGTAGCCATTCACTGCCAGTTGATTGTTGATTTTGAATGACTCCCATTTTCTGACAACAAAAAATGCACTGCCATTGCCCTGGGATGGTGTTGTTAATGTTGCTGAAATAATCTTTTCCCAAAATTCAGCCATATCCTCAGCATAATTGGCACCTGTTGTACAAACACTGTTACTATGTCACTGTGCACAGTTACTGCTATTGCTGTCACCATTCACCACTGATTGATTGTTGCTTTTAGATTGACTACTATTTTCTGATGATGCTGCACTGCATTGCCCTGGGATGCTGTTGTCATTGTTGCTGAAATACTGTTTACCCAAAATTCACCAATATCCTCAGCATTAGCAACCTGTCATAGCTGTTGCTGTTCACTGCAGGTTGATTGTTGCTGTTTGATTGACTTCTATTTTCTGATGAAGCCACACTGCCATTGCACTGGGATGCTGCTGTTGCTTCTTGAATAGCTCAGCATGATACAATCTATTGCATAGCTTCCATTGCTATGTCACAGTGACAGCCATTGCTTTTGCCTTTGCCACTGGTTAATTACTACTTTCCAGATGATTTTATTATCTGCTGATGCCATCCTTACTGCCGGGCAAAACCTGCAACACCACAGCAACTGCACCAGGATACTGTTGTTCCTTGCTCTGCATAACTGTGCTTGTGCTATTTCTTGGCTGTCCCTGCTGGTCCATATCATTTAAAATCAATAGTGATGCTATTCAATGTTTAGATACAATATTGCCATTATTACAATGAAATATTCTGACTATTTCATACAAATATACTTATATTTCTACTGTTGAAGTCACTTTATGGGCTGGTGCAAGCTGCTAGACAATGGTGGAAGAAATGTGTGGCTATTTTGAAGAAGTTGGGATACAAGGGTGGATATGCTGATCCTGCCTTGCATCATGATTCAGTGCAACAAAAATGGCCTGATCATTGTGTCTATCTATGTGGATGGCAACTTTTGTGTTGGGCACAAGAAAGCATGTGATGGTAGCTGGTGGGAAGATTTGATGAATGCCATGAAGAATGGCACATGTGAAGTGGAGCAGTTGTTGTTGGGACTGGATTTGTGCTAAACCAAGAAAATCATCAACATAGACTTCCAAGAGTTGAAGGGGCTGAGAGGTTAGCAGTGAGTGGGTGGAAGTGGAAGGTAGGGAGGCCAGAAGGCATGGGTTCTCCAAGGGATGGGGGGAGGTGTTTATTGGAGTCATCAAGGAGTTCTTGGGCCACATTGCATGCAGTTTCAGTTTCAGTGGCAGTGCAAAACAAACCAGGGGACTTTCACCATCCCATCTGGAGAGAGTTTGGGACAATGATCATGGGGGTTTGCCTGGAAGAGAAGGGAGAAGGTGACAGAAATGCCAGGCATCTTCTTCGGAAACAAATAAATGCAAAAAACCATCCTTTAAGTCCCATTTAGCCATTTGTATTGGGCCAAGTTCCATTGGGGCCATTGCGACATTGTGAATGATGAAAAGAAAGCACCTGGCCCAATTGTTTTGTAGCATGTGGGTGAGAGCAAGGATGTGTGGATGCGTTGACGCTCATAAAGTGTTGATCTGACATGCGTAACTTGTAGGATAAGTCAATAATTGCTTGGTATGGGCAGCTTTTGTGAGAAGCAGCTGCCAAGGGTGAAATCTTGAGGTTGGGAGGATGAGATTTTTCAAGTTCGGACCATGGGATAATTTTGGCAAAGCCCTGTTTAACTTTTTTGAGCATTTCTTCGCGCAGGCAAGTAATTGCTTCTGGTGTTTGTGCTGATGGGTGATTGCCTCAGTGTACAGCATCTTGGAGTTGTTTAAGAGGCCATTCGGGGCCACAATCGACCGGGCACCCATCGTGTGCGAATTTTAGGAGAATGGGGTAGGCAGGATGGTGGCTAGTGGAAGGATGAGGGTACATAAGGCCTTGGAATGGAGGATACTCACATAGGGGTTAACTTTAGCACAACTTTGTGTCCAATTTCCCGTTTCGACCAGTCAAAACAGGGATTGAATGAAAACGGCGGCGGATAGGGACGGGGTTACGCCCGCTGAGACGGTTTACCCTATGCTCCGGGACAATCTCCGACTACCTGGTATAGGGAGAACCTACCGAAAGCCTCTCTGCAATGACATCAACAACAACCAAAACGTGAAAAAAGAATAATAGTTCAAAGAATACGTTTGGACTAAGAAAAAAGACTACCCAGTTACACTATCAGTTGTACTGGGTGCCTGATATCATGCATTACATGAAAGCAGTGCGCAAGAATCGTTTATAGCAAGAAGCACATTTCTCCGCAGACAAAGAACCACCTTCGCATTTGACGCCCGCAAGGCCATTGCAATCATACGTCACATAATGAGAAACGGAATTGCCATTGGGGCACTTGACAGTGTAAATATCCACTTTTCCTTGCTTGTGAAGCGCAAGA
>JFJP01039068.1_pt1 | contig 14626 bp, 7 predicted proteins | sample 431651 | NCBI WGS metagenome assembly JFJP01 (sample SAMN02602958, study PRJNA72255) | Microbial mat metagenome, whole genome shotgun sequencing project. | biome: fresh water; feature: sink hole; material: water; isolation source: purple microbial (photo- and chemosynthetic) mats found in...
TTGAATTCATCCGTGAATTGATTTACTTTTCTTCTCATAATCCTTTTTTAAGTTTACTTTTTCTGTAAACCTATTTCAGGACGAGACACACCCAGCACCCAGCACCTCACTCCTCACTCCTCACTCCTCACTCCTCATCTCCGGTCTTCCGTCTTCCGACTTTCTCCTTTCACATTTCTAATCGTCACCTCCATAACATTCCTCCCCACTTTTATAAACCTCGCCGATTGTGATAAAAACGAATTGCCATAATAGAATTCCTGTCTCTGAACCTTTCCGTTTTTATACCTTATCTCAGCACTAATATCATCATCACGAAGCGGAAGAATGGCACTTGCAGAATTCAATTCAAATACTTTTAGAGGACCGCGGTTCTGTGATGCTGCCACAAGGTAATTCCCTTTGGCGCCTCTTAGTTTAGTCAGTGCTTTCCCATTACCCGGTATGTAAATCCCGCTTTCAGCTATTGAAACAGGAGTGAACTCTCCGTTACCGTTTCCTCTAAGCAATAATCCGTTTAAAGCATCATATCTGCCTGTCAGCACATCGGTGCTGTAATCGTTTGTGTTTATGAGGAGATCAATATTACCATCTTCATCAAAATCATCAGCAACCATTCCGTTGATGGCAGAGAACTGGGCCTCGGCCGGCAAAGGAATTATGGTGAACTTATTGTTCCCCTCATTTCTGAAAAATGACGATCTGAACTCAGTAGCCTTTATCTTCAGAGCTTCTTTAAACTGAGCTTCGGAGAATAGCTTATCAATTGTCGCTACTGCAAATGATTTGTAGTTCTGAAAACCTGCTCGCATCTTTATCATCTGCTTCACGGCATCATCCCTGCCAAAAGCCGGATACTCTCTTTTAGTTGTATCAGTCTGACTGGTAGTTATATACAGAGCCGGGAAAGCATCGTAATTACCATTATTATCAAAGTCACCTGAAATTATTGAAACCGGAAATTTCTCAGAAGCTCTGTAATATGAATTCAGTCCAAGGTTACCTGCAGCATAATCAGTATCGCCGTCGTTGTCAAAGTCACCGGCTGCAAGTGAATTCCACCATCCGGTGAGGTTCCCAGTGCCTGACTCTTTTGTAACATCTTTAAATTGTCCGTTCTCGTTTTTAAGGAAAGTCACAGGCATCCAGTCTCCGGCAAGAACCAGATCGCTCCATCCGTCATTATTGAAATCAGTAAACAGGGCATCGCATACCATTCCGGTATTAAACAGGGCTGGTGCAACGTCTTTTGTAATATCAGTAAACCTTATTTCGCCTTTATCAGAGTCGTTCCTATAGATAAAGCTCGAAACAGCTTTTGGGTAATTCCACGGGTCCACTCTGCCTGAGATAAACAGATCAAGGTCGCCATCCTTATCAAAATCGGCAGCTCTTACGCATGCTTTGCTAGTGAGGTTTAATGGAAATGCATCACTTTTATCTTCGAAATTTCCCCTGCCGTCGTTAATATAAAAGTGATCCCGGTAAGCCTTTGAACCTGACTCATTCTCGTATCCTCCCGATGAAACATACAGATCTTTATCGCCATCGCCATCTGCATCAAACAGCAGGATTCCCATATCATCAGCTTTCTTTGAAGAAAGAGTATGGTCATTGAGAAGTGACCTTTGTATAAACGTACCGTCGGTTTTCTGAAGAAACAACATGGCACTATTATGTGCTGATCCTCCTGTAATTATATCATCCATGCCATTCCCGTCTATATCTCCTGATGCAAGAGATGGTCCGTATTCAGATAGCTTGTGCGGAAGCAATTTCTGAATATTGAAATCGACAAAGTCTTCTTCCTTATCAGTATAGCTGACCTTTGCAGATCCTGTGACATCCCTGAAAATGATTTTTTCTGACTTCGCCGTGGCTGGTGCAAAATCATAAAGGTCAGCGTTTTTAATATTGACTTCAATAATCTGATTTACAGTAAGATTGGTTAGTTTTTGTATTTTGCCGTTTTGCCATTTGATAATCAATGAATCAGCAGATGTAATATCTCCAAGTCCGAAGTGTGGTATAAAGGTTGAGGTTGAAATGTAGCCCCTGTATGGATTATTTTCCCGGACCTGCATTTTTCCTTTTCCATAATAAATGTAAATAAAAGCTCCAAGGCCATTTCTGTTCAGAGAATCCCCTGTAAGTTTAACCTCCAGATAATTGCTTTTCAGCGGATCCATCTGAATTGAATTATTCCTGTATAATGAAGCTTCATCATTAATATTATTAATTACAAGGTCAAGATCTCCGTCATTATCAAAATCTGCATAAGCGGCCCCATTTGAGAAAGTAGGCGCCGATAATCCCCATGATTCTGACATGTCAGAGAAAGTCAGATCTGAGTTATTTCTGAAAATATAGTTATGTATTTTTACTTCAGGCACCTGTTTCAGGATTTCTGCCTTTGGTGTGGTCAGCCATGCATTGCTTCTGAACATTCCAAAATCTCTGTCTGTTATATCTCTCGGAAATCCGTTTGCTATGAAGAGGTCATTATATCCGTCATTATCAGAATCAAACAGGAGAGGGGTCCAGCTCCAGTCTGTTGCTTCTACTCCGGCAAAATATGCAATTTCGCTGAAAACAGGATTTCCTTCTGAGTCCTGGTCTCCCGGAATTGTACCCTGATTCAGCTGCAGAGTATTCCGGGTGTACTGGTAACCATAACCGTATCTGTCGGAATTCTGAAAGAACTGATAGCTCGCAGGGGGCAACATCATTTTTTTACGGAAATTGTCTTCCGGATTCATGTCTAGTGTTATGAAATCCATCAAACCGTCATTATTAATATCTCCTGCATCATTACCCATTGCGCTGTTTGAAGTATGCTTAAATGATGAGGTAATACGTTCTGAGAATGTTCCGTTTCTGTTGTTGATCCACAGAAGATCATTCATCAGGTAGTCATTAGAAACATAAATATCTTTCCATCCATCCTTATTGATGTCAGTTATACTAGCCTGATTGCCATATCCTTCTGTTTGTATTCCAGCCCTTTTTGAGACATCTGTAAAAACCGGATGATTCAGCCGGGCATCCCAATCATTCCGGTATAACCTGCCTGTGCTAGAGTTGGATCCGTCCCTGATTACAGGACGAAAGACGAATGGTGAATTGCGGTCATTAATTTCGTTTACGGTAAGATAAACATCAAGGTCCCCATCGTTGTCATAATCGAAGAAAGAAGCCTGTGTTGTATGGGAATAATCATCTAGTCCGTACTCAGCAGCCATCTCTTTAAAATGCGGGATATTATTGCTGTCGGTCCCCTGATTAACATAAAGTATATTTTTTCTTTTTTCCGGATCGCTCCATATTGTAGCTGAAACATAAATATCCTGAAACCCGTCATTGTTGATATCAACTACTGCAACACCCCTGCACCATTTTCCTTCACCTGTTACTCCTGCAGTTTCAGTTACATCATTAAAGGAAAAGTCACCTTCATTCAGGTAAAGTTTACAAGACACCAGGTTGCCGGTAAAAAAAATATCAGACAAACCGTCATTGTTGAAATCACCAATTCCAACACCACCTCCATTGAACACGTTTCCGTTATCGAGCTGGTTTATTGAATCGTTCTCTATTATAGTGTTTGCAAAATGTATTCCTGAATGTGACGATTTGATCTCCTGAAAAAGAAGTGGTTCAGTTCTGCATGAAGCAAAAGATAGTGTAAACAATAATAAAGAAGGGGATTTTAATAAGTATCGGATCAGGCTCATCAGGTTTGAAAGTTTTACAAAAATCAAACAAAAAAAGAGGATTTTGGTTCAGTATATTATAGACTGCTTTTCTTTTTTGAGTAATACTAAAGGTGTTATCTTTGAAGGCAGTTAATAAATGTTCTGATTACACTTAATAATTTTGGAGACAACAATCATCATATCGCAGATTATAATACTGGCAATAGTTGTTATTATTGGTGTAATAGCTGCAAAGTTGAGAGTAATTACCCCGGAGTCGAAAGATATGCTGTCGAAAGTGATCTTTAATATTTCACTTCCGCTGATGCTTTTCACTAACTTCCTCAAGCTTGATGCAACTCCGAAATTACTGGCTAACAGTATGATTGTCCTGACAATAAGCGGAACTGTAATCCTCTTCATGCTTCTTGCAGGCTGGCTCACAGCAAGGCTGTTCGGAATAACTGGACGGGAAGGAGCTGTTTTTAAGGCACATTCAATGTTCGGCAACATAATTTTCCTGGGTTTTCCATTAATATTCGCACTATACGGATCGGAGGGATTGCTCTATGCGAGTATGTTCCAGCTTATTGCCAACATAATAATGTGGACTGTCGGTGTTGTCGTACTTACATATGGAAACGGGGTGCCGTGGAAGAAAAGTATTCTGAAGGTTTTCAACATCAATACAATAGCTACACTTATAGGGTTTCTATTCTTTCTTTTTTCCATAAAACTTCCTGATATAATTGTGACTCCTTTTTCGGCGCTTGGTGCCGCCAACACCTGGCTCTGTATGCTATATATAGGAGCAATGCTTGCTTTTTCAAGTGTTGGAGGATTGCTCAGAAAGAAGAGTTTATATATAATCAGCTTCAACAGACTGATATTGATCCCGGCACTGCTCATAGCAGCTTTCGTGCTGTTTGCTTCTGTTTTTGGTCTTGCACCCGATAAGCTTGTTGCCTCTGTCATTATCCTTGAAGTTGCAATGCCATGCATGGCCAGTGTAGTGATTATGGCTAAGGAACTTGGTGCTGACGATCATCTTGCTGTTGGTAATGTATTTGTGTCAACGATTATTAGTATTGTCACCCTTCCACTAGTTCTTATGGCAATCAACAGGTTCCTTTAGATATGTTTGTTAATGATTAATGCCCTTTAGAATAATTGAAATAATGAAAAAACTGATATTCTATTTAGTCTTCTTGTTTGCCGGATTGCTGATTACTTCAACCGTTTCAGGACAATCGAATAAGATTCCTCCGTTTCAGATGATGCAGGCTAACGGGAAGATTTTTAAAGCTCAGTATCTCCCTCTTGGCAAGCCGATTGTACTGGTTTATTTTTCTCCTGACTGTGAAGAATGCCAGGAGCTGACAAAAGAGCTGCTTGAGCGGATTGAAGAACTTAAAAATGTATCAATTGCAATGATTACCTATCAGCCTGTAGAACAGGTAGCTCAATATGTTTCTAAAAATAATCTGGGAAAGTATCCGAATATTTATGCAGGAACAGAAGGCAGCAGTCTTTTTGTAAGAAATTATTATGATATAATGCTTTTTCCATTCATGACACTATATAATAAGGATGGTGATCTAATTGTTAAGTACACCAGTAAGCAGGTTAGCGTGGATGATTTGCTGGTTAGGATTAAGAAGCTTTAAACCTAATTATCTCCAGGTATAATTTGGCATTTGGTAACCTTAGATTTCGGTTCAGCTTCGCAGTTTTCAAATAAGTTATTGCAGACTGTCTAAAAAACATCTTTGATACAGTGGTAACTCTTTACAACCTTCACCGACTTTCTGTGATCAATTCCTGCCATCTTTTAAAGTTACTATTCCTGTTCTGAAACAACCGAATACATAATTATTTACTTATATTTATAAAGCAATTGCTAAGCAAATAGTGCTTCCCATGGCTAAACTAATCAGGTTTTCTGCGGTATTTCTGATACTTTCTCTTATAAACTCATGTGTGGAAGAGAAAATTTCAATACCCTCTCTTTCGACGAATGAAGTTTCTGAAATATCCAACACTACTGCCTTATCCGGCGGTGAAATTATAGCCGATGGGGGAGACCCTGTTACTGTAATGGGAGTATGCTGGAATCATTCCGGAGAACCTACTTTATTAGATGATAACACAGTTGATAGCAGCAAGACAGGGAAATTCCTAAGTAAAATGACCGGTCTGAAGTCAAATACTTCATATTATGTGAGAGCCTTCGCAATGAACATCGCAGGAACTGCCTATGGAGATGAGCAGATTTTTACTACTCTTGACGTTTTACCTGCAAATGACACCAAAAACATTTTAGCATACTGGAATATGGATAATGTGATAGGTAATCTGCTTGTTGATTATAAGGATCAGAGTCCGGGACAAATTTTTGGTTGTCAGCCTGCTCAGGGTAAGGTTAATAATTGTCTGAGTTTTAATGGAGGAGGAAATTATGTCCGTATCAGGGACTCCAATTTACTGGACTCAATTCCTGAATTCAGTCTTCTGGTCTGGATTAAGGCAGAACAGCCTTTGAGTCATGCAGTAATCTATAGTAATGTACAGGAGGTTACACCTTCTAACGGATTTGGTTTATACCTGGTGAGGTATGGTCCTGAAAGCTACAATTTGCAGAGCCTCGACCGCAGTATCAGATTCTTTTCAGAGCAGACTGATATGCACTCAAAATCGAAAATAACCTATGGAGAATGGACACATGTGGCAATAACATACAGAAAAAATGTCGGTAAAATTTTTATTAACGGCAAGCTTGATAATGAAGGATTTATTAACACTCCGTTGGCAAATCAGATTGACCAGTGTATAGGTGCCTCGTATACGCCTTATTATTTTTATAAAGGACTTATTGATGAATTGAAGATTCTGAACATTTCACTTGACGCATCGGCTGTTGCAGAAGCTTTTGAGAGTGAAGAAGGAAGTATGCGTTAATCCTTGCAGGTGCCTGTTTATAGTTTTACCTGGTGATCTGAATATTTCTTCCGCCCATTTTCAAGCGCTTCATCAAATCTCATTTCCAGGTGTTTATTAACTCCTCTCAACCCTGCAACTACTTTTTCCGACCAGTCGAAATATTCGAGAATACGTTCAAGAGTCCACCAGTTAGGCGGATGATTTGTAACATCCCTTATGTTCATAATCTTGTCGGCGATCTTAAGCTTTTTGGCATTATCAGAAGACTGGCTAACCTGTGCAGGATGATTAATATATTGCGACCGGTCTTCACCTTTGCGGAATTGCGCTTTATGCCTTATTGCAGCGAATTCAGTGGCTTTTAATATTAATCCGATCTCATTCATATTATAAAGGTATAAAGATTATCAACAGTTTCAAGGAGTACAGGTATACGGGCTACTCTTCAATCTTATTCTGAGAGACAGTTCAAGCCTGAAACATTACAAATTATGTTCGCTTTTTGCCGGCATCAGCAATTCGTCTAATTTCTTTTGCGATATCCTCAGGTGAAAGAATAAAATCTATACACCCGCTTGCTATTGCGCTTTCCGGCATATCTGGCTGTGCTGCAGTATCTGGCTTCTGTGCGATGGTAATACCACCTGCTTCTTTAATGCCGCATAAAGCTTCTGCTCCATCACCGTCATAGCCAGATACAATGACAGCGATGAGTTTGCCGTCCCAGTGCTTTGTTAGTGAACGCAGAAAAACCGTAATCACGTCGGGCCAGCCTCTGGGTTTTGATATCGGCTTTAATCGGAACTCATCATTAAGAATATGTAAGTCGCGCTTTTCAGGAATGATAAACACATGGTTGGGTTGGATGTCTAGTCTTTCTGTGATTAGTTCAACCGGCATTTTTGTATGATGTGGAAGAATTTTATGAAGAAGGGTGGCTACGGTTCTCAGGTGATTAACGATGACGATAGCAACGCCCATATCTGGTGGTAGATTATTCAGAAGCCGGGTATAAGCGTCTAGTCCCCCGGCTGAACCGCCTACACATATGATAGGAAAGTTTTTTGCAACGCTCTTTTTATTCATTGGTAATTATTTTTTAGATTAAAAGATATTATTATGCTTAAATTCAAATATACGGTTTCTGTGTATCTTTCTTTAATAGATTAAAAAGGATACCCTATTGCAACATTTAAAATCAGGTTTTCTTTTCTCCAGACTGAACTCCCGGGGTTGATTTCATTTATCACCCATCTGTTATTTTGTTCCCGCCATGGCTTACGCAAAGGTGTAGCAAGATCGAACCGTAAAATGAAAAACGACACATCCACCCTTAAGCCAACTCCTGCACCTACTGCTATTTCATTTACGAACCGGGAAAATGTAAAAGGGTCTCCTGATGTTGAAGGATTTGATTTTAACAGCCATACATTTCCGGCATCAGCAAATATGGCTCCTTTCAAAAAGCGATAAATTCCAAAACGATATTCTGAATTTAATTCCAGTTTTACATCACCACCTAATTGTAAAAACCCAATGCTGTCGTTTTGCTGGTTGTAAGTACCCGGACCTACGGAATTAATACTGAATGAGCGGATACTGTTAGGTCCGCCGCTAAAAAATTGCCTGGTATAAGGCAACACTGATGAGTTTCCGTATGGCCTGGCTACCCCGGCGAAAACTCTCATTGCCAGTTTATTATTATCTCTGAAATTGTAATAACAACGGCCATCAATACCTAACCGGGCATATTGCGAATAGACCGATCCAATCACACTTGATGGATCGTCAGCCGATATTTTTTTCCCGGTAATTGTGTTAACCAGCGAAAAAGCATTCCCTGCAGCCTCAGTGCTTAATTGAAAAAAATATTGAATCTTTTTCAGCGGAAGCACCTGTTCATTGTATGTAAATACATAAGTACCTCCTGCGATGAATTGTTCTTCATAGCTTTTTTTAAGAAAAGGGTTTGTAGCCAGCAAATCACTAAATGCGGCTGTTTGATTTGATAGTTTAGTATAGCTTATATTTATCGGATTTAATTCATGTTCAACCCTTATATCCTGTTTCCATTTATACCCATAAGTGAATTGAAGTGAATGCATATCGAAATATCCGACTCTTTGTGTAAAGATATATGATAATGACAATCGTGTTTTTGGAATGTATAAGCTGCTGGTTTTAATATTAAAGGGTAAAATAAAACGTGGGAAATAGAGTTCAACCTGGGGATTAACAGAAAAAGAGTATAGATTTTTATTTATCCCGCTCAACTGTGCCTCGAAAGACGACGCCAGACTAAGATTCAATAATTCGGCACCTTTAAATGTATTCCTGTTCACAAGACTTGTGATAAGCCTGGGGCCTGTATAATTATTTGATTTTGAAACAATTTCTAACTCGGCCCTGAAGGTATGCTCCGGCATGGGAGTCATTAAGATGGTAACATCTAAAAATCCTGCAGCTGTAGTATCGCTGTCAGAAAAATTCATACGCACAAATTTAAAATTGCCCATTGTCATCAAACGGTTCAGAGTGATGTTATGGTTTTTTCGTGAATAGATTTCGTTTTTCAGTAAATAAACAGATCGAGAAATAACTTTGGGACTGATTCTCATTTCTGCTTCTGTGCCAAGGAAATAATTACCCTGATACAATATCGTGTCTTTTGGTTTTGATGTGTCTCCGTCAAGAGAATAATTCTGATCAATAATCACTTTGTTTATGCGATATACTGTCAATGCCTTTTCAGGAATGCTGTCCTTTAAAGTAAGCCGTAATGTTACATCATGATTTTTAATTGATGTATCAGCTTTAAACAGTAAAAAGTCGGGATCGAAGTAGAAATATCCACTATCTTTCAACATAGCATCAATGCGTATCCTTTCGCTTTTCAGTTTTTCAAGGTTATAATCATCACCTTCTTTAATCAGTGATTTATTCTTATCCGGAAGGATGATCCTGCTTAAGCTAGTGTCAGAAATTGTATATATAATTTCTTTAAGTGTATAAGGAACATGAATATGACTGGTGTAAATTATGTTGGAGGTATGTTTTTTTTCAATGATTTTAAATTGGGTATAACTGTTGAATATCCCGATATTGAAAAACCTGGCGTCAATAATAGCTGCTGTAACAGTGGGTTTAACGCTGCTTATTAAAACAGGAGCCTCCCCGATTTTTTTGAACCACTTTTTAAGTTTGCCTTTGGGATTTTCTCCGGCTATCATGTACAACCACAATTTGGGGCGTAAACCAACAATTTTTTTATTTGGTTTGGGGCGCACTGCATTTTCGGCAGTTGTTTTGAGTACCTTTTTCTTGTGGTGACCGATATTATCTGAGGATTCTAATTTTATGCCGGCGCCGGTATAAAGCTTTTCACCTTGGGGCAAATGCTTTGTTCCTGTACACGATGCTAAAAGCAGGCATATAGTAAACTGAACGAATATTTTTTTAAAGTGGAGTGCCATTACTTTTGTTTTTCGGTATTAGTCACTTTTACTTTTTTGGGTGCTCTGAAAAAATCCTTCCATTTGTTGAAATCCCGCACATATGAAACACCCATTCCTGTTTCGATTAGCAGGCCGTCAATAGCTCCTTCATATTGATTATGCCTGAATCCTTTCAACCGGTAACGGCCATCCTTTGTCAATTTATACTCTACAGTAACATCGCTGATAATATCGCTTGCTGAATTTTGTTTGGATTTTGCGCCTTCTACATCCACATTACCACCAACCTGTATGCTTAAGCGTTCGTTAAAAAGCTGCTTCTTGAGCCCGAGATCTACTTGTGTCCTTCCCTGTGCCTGTCCTGTGGAATAATCATCATAGGACTTGATGTCAAAATTTAACTCGACACCAGGAACAACTTTTGAACTAAGCTGATTTAATTGGGCTGACAGAAATTTGCTAACTGTGGCACGAACTACGGCAGTTGCCCCATTGCCTGCATCTGACTGAAGAGGATTTTCCTGGATAAATCTGCCTAATACCAATAAAGCAAATACCTGTTTGTTGAGTGCCGAAGGATCGTCGTTCAGTAAATTCAATTTTGCATTTACTGCCCCACCTAAAATACCTTTATCTGCCGGTGGTAATTGAATTTCAAAACTAATTTCGGGATGTAAAATTTCACCACGAAGTTTCAGCAGAATCAGGAAGGGAAACTTTTCTTTATAGGCACCTTTATCAACCTGGCTTAATTCCGACATCTGATCAGCCACAAGGTCAATAGGTGAAGCACTGACGGAATAAGTCGCATTAATGGATATTACCGCATCCAGCGGATCGCCGTTCCAAATGATAGTGCTCCCGGATATAATCTCAAATTTCCTTTTTATTATTGATTCAAACGAAACAAGGTAACTACCTTCATCAAGATTATAGGCTCCGGTAAGGCTCATTTTTCCACTCCTGTCCATTGTTAAACTTAAAGCAGCTTCGCCTTTCACAACTAACGAATCTGCGGTGGAGGGATCCATTAATAAGCGCAGTGTGGCATCCTTATCTATTTGGATAACCGAAGAGAGATCAAAGCCTGAAAAGCCGGTTTTTGAAGCTGTTTTCCCGCCGGTTTTGTATAAAATCGGATTTAGCTTCAGCGAATCTACAAACTCCACTACCCCTTCACCTTTGTCGGTGGTAAGTTTTTCTTCAGGCACAGCGAATGTAAAGTTGGACCCTTTTTTCATTTTAATTTCTGCATTTATAACAGGAAGTGCCATGGGTCCTTTCACATCAATCTTGCTGTCGACTATCATTCTGCCAAAGAACTCTTTGTTATCTTTTGAAGTTGTATTAATTAATAAGAAGTCTTTTGTATTCACATTCAGGTTAAAAACGAGATCTTTAAACTGTTTCATTTTAACTGAGCCATCAATAATTGCGGAATTTTTGCCGGCATCCAAAAGTTTAAAAGAATTAAAGTAAAGGCCATCATCTTTTACCGTTATAGTTTCATGTTTTAATTCTAACCTGTTATTCAGCACTGCAGGTTTTACAAATGCGTCATTAAATATCAGTTCGCCTGTAATTTTTGGTTTATCTGATGCACCCTGTATAATAATATTTCCTGTAAGTGTTCCGGCTGTCTCTGTTATTTGCCCCATCGAAAGTGCTTCAATCGTTTTCATTGAAAGCGATTGAATATCAGTCTTTAGGCTGATTGAATTATTACCACCGGCAGGAATGTAATACCCTTTCGCTGTAATGTCGTTACCTGTTCCTGATAAAGTAACATCCAAATTAAATCTTTCAGTTGTTGGGTTATCAGCTTTTACTGACAGATCTCCGACAGGAACATCACGAAAAACCAGGCTGCTTATTTTTGCATCTGCAATTATACCATAAGTATTATTCACTTTTTTGAGCAATATATTTCCATTCAGATTCCCTTTTACCATGCTTGTGTCCTTTTCAATGATCCGGGAAATGTCGTCAAGCTTAAAATTCTTTATTTCCAGATTCAAATCATCATTGAATTTATCATGAACCGAAGCTATATTAATCTGGCTTTCATTGTTGGTCATAAAAAGATGATGGATTAAAAAACCATCTTTCCCGAATTCTATATAATTATCAGCGGCAATGTCCCATCCTTTATTCATCAGGTAGAAATCTTTCGGATCGAGTACAAGCCTGTAAATGGTTTTATCCCTGGAAATTTGCGAACGGATCAGCAGCTTTTTATCCTGATTATCAGCAATTGACGACACATTTGCAAATAACTTATTGTTTTCCAGTCTCCCATCAATAAGGAAGTTGTCTAATTTTAATTGTGCGTTCGAAACATTGCTGCCCGATATTTTATAGTTTAATGCAGCCGGATCTGAATTAACAATCAAAGCCAGGTCGTTGATTTCTGTTGTTCCATAAACTATTTTTTTCATGGTGGCATTAAACTTCAGTTCCTTTTTCTCACTGTCGAAACTTCCACGAATTATACCAGGCTCGAACCATTTGAGTTGCGGCAACAGAACCTGCGAAAGAATAGGATGATTATGCAGTTGTATTTCAAAAGTAAAATGCGATGGAATGCTTTGTTTATTTGTCTTAATACTATCTGAAAACCGGAAATAGTTATTTATGAAATCGCTGAGTTCCGCCTGTAGGCCGGCAGGAAAAACATTTCCTGAATATTTTATACCAACCAGTGCGCTGCTGATGTTTAGTTCGCTTTTGTCCGGCTCATTTATCGAAGCGAATAATACGGAATCGAGCTTATATACTTTCTCTCCCTTAGCAACTACAATGCCCGAAATTCCGGCTGTACCATTCATTTTATTTACAGTGCCACCCTTTAAATCTGCTTCAGCAGTCAGGCCTATCCGGATATCGTCTTTCGTGAAATTTAGCTTTTGAAGATCAGCTCCCTGCACATTCAACCGGAATTTATAATGTTCCTGGTTTGGATTTATATTTACCAGACCATCAAAATCAAATATTGCATTTTCGTCATTCAGATTCACTTTGCCTTCAAATTCCTTCCCATGGATATTACCATCTATAATAAGGTTGTGATACGTATATTTATTCAGATAAATCTCAGAAACTTCAGCATCAATTTTTGCTGTAATTGTACTAATATCCAGCCCATGCCCTTTTGTTTCAGCTGTTAGTGAAACAGGCCCATACAGTGCTGTATCATTCATCAGGCGCCCCAGTTCGAAGCCGGTAGTGCTTACTTTGCTCCTGAAATTTTCATCTTTATCAATCGTTGCAAAAAGATTTGCAGATCCAAAGCTGCTGGTCAATCCCATGGTCGATTCAAAGGATCTGATAGTCCCTTTAAAAGCAAGCTTCAATTCCAGATTTTCCGGGAGTTCGATACTTTTAGGTATCGCAGTTCCGGCCAGCATTGCAATATCGCGCCTGGTTGTATAAAGGTTCAGATTGGGAAAATTGAAATATGCAGTTGCCACATCGGGTAAACCAGCTATACTGAAATCAGTTTTTAAAAGAGTTCCAACACCGGTTTTGATAACCATATTTTCCCCTTTCAGATCGTTTACCCTTCCATTTATAATTCCCGAAATGGTTGTAATATTTGTCCTATTTCTGAAGAATGGCTGCTTTATAAGTTGAGGACTGAAATAAAGAATATCAGCATTAATAATGCTTACATCTTCGAGCTCCAAATTCAGTATAAGTAATGGGAGGGAGTCTGTTAATGATTTTAACGAGCTGTATTGTATGTTCAGATCAGCAGCAATTGAAGAATTAGTAGTTTCGGCTTTCAGCTTTTTCATAGTAATGGAATGCTGATCCATGCTGAATTCTGTTTCAAACTTCGCAATGGAGAATTGATTCTGATCAATGACACTGAATTTTTTTATTGAAATTTCAGTAGCAACCGGAGAGTAAGATAAATTTGATGCTTTAAGGTTTAAATGGCTGAATATCATATGACTGACATCAAAAGCGTTTTTTATTTCAGGCTTGTTATCAACAACGTATGTAAGTGAGTTATCGTCCAGCACTATGCTTTTTGCAGTAACCTTCCAGTTGTTGTTTGTAGTTGTTTTGGCTATATCTGCATTTGCCTGCTTTTTTATCTGGACATTTGCGTTCAGGCTTTCTACAAGCAATTTATCAATGCTATAAATGGATTTCTCAATATCGATTTTATCCATTTTTAATTCCAGATACCTTAGATCCGCAGTTACCCTAGTTCCTCCAAATACATCCTCATAACGAAGTCTTATATTTTTCAGACTTACTATACTAATGCTGAAAGTCCATTTGGAGGCGGATTCAGGGTTAGTTTTTGTTGTGGTATCACTGAAAGCCTTCAGCAAAAAGTTGTAATTAAAAAGCGAATCGGTGTCAGTGCTGTAAAGATTGATATTCGCATTTTCCAATACGAACGTACTTATAGCTATCTTACTGGATATTAAATCGTAAAGTGCAATATTTATTTTTGCCTTACCTGCGAAAAGTAAGGTGTCCTTTTGAGTATCTTCCAGAAATAAACCTTCAATTTCAACT
>JFJP01011305.1_pt1 | contig 14622 bp, 4 predicted proteins | sample 431651 | NCBI WGS metagenome assembly JFJP01 (sample SAMN02602958, study PRJNA72255) | Microbial mat metagenome, whole genome shotgun sequencing project. | biome: fresh water; feature: sink hole; material: water; isolation source: purple microbial (photo- and chemosynthetic) mats found in...
CACGTTGACGGTGATAAGTGGCGTTGGGGTGGTTAGTACGGTGACGGTTACATTAGGGCCAGGTCAAAGCCAACCCTTGATTGTTACGGTAGCTGTCCCATTAACGGCGACGGCAGGCACGTTTGATGTTTCACCCTTAAAGGCCACCTCTAGCGGCAATCCTAATGTAACGGGGCAAGTAACCGATACAACCTCTGTAATTTTAGCCCCCACCCCGACTCCCGTCACCCCCACGCCTACGCCCACCCAAACACCAACCCCGACTCCGCAACCGAATTTCACTCTCAATCCCAATAATGAAAGCACGGTGCCACGCGGTCAAACGGTAAATTACACTCATACCTTAACCAATACGGGACAGATTACGGATACCTACGTTTTAACTATTACCAGTAATTCAGGTTTCACGGTCAGCTTAAATGTTATTACCATCACGCTTGGCCCAGGCCAGAGTATCCCCCTAACGGTTTCTGTCACTGTACCGTTGACCGCGCCCATTGGCTCGGTGGATACCACGATTATTACGGCCACCTCCACCGTTAATCCCAACCTGACACATACCGTTACGGACATTACCCATGTCCTGACACATACCGTTACGGACATTACCCATGTACCTGACCCTGAATTAACATTAGTTAAGCAAAATAGCGGTACGGCTATTCCAGGGCAAATTGTCACTTACACTCATTACATTAGCAATACGGGCAATGCGACGGATACTTACGTGATTACCGTCACCAGTCAAAATGGCTGGACGGTCACGACCAGTTTACTGACCGTAACATTAGGGCCAGGGCAAGGGCTGCCGCTTATTCTCACGACCATTGTCCCCATTACCGCGCCGCTGGGTTCAACCGATGTCGCCACTATCACCGCGACCTCTACCCTGAATCCTAATGAATCGAAACAGGTGACGGATATTACCCAAATCCCCACGCCTGGGATTGACCTTGACCTCTATAACCAGAGCATGGGCAACCCAGGCCAAGTAATAAGTTATCCCCATGTGCTAACCAATACGGGCAGCGTAACGGATAATTACACTGTTACGGTGTATAGCAATAATGGCTGGGAGGTGGTTGCCAGTGTTCTCACCGTCACGCTGGGGCCAGGGCAAAGTTATCCTTTCTATATCACTGTTACCATTCCTCTCACCGCCACGCCTGGCATGACCGATGTAACTACCATTACGGCCACTTCCAGCAATAACCCCAACTTGACTGATACCGTAACGGATATTACCACTACACCCACCCCTGGGGTGGAGATTAACCCACCTCATACTAGCACCACTGAGCCAGGTAAAACCGTAACTTACAGTCATCTGATAACCAATCATGGCAACACCACCGATACCTTTACCGTGACCGTTATCAGCAGTAATGGCTTTACCGTCACCTCAAGCATTATTACAATTACGCTGGGGCCAGGCCAAAGCGCGCCCCTCACCGTTACCGTAACGATACCACCAACCGCTACAATTAGTACGGTAGACACCATGACCGTTACGGTTACGTCAATCATCTATCCTAATATTACGGATACCATCACCAATACCACCCTCGTGATTTTGCCCGACATGCAAACTACGAAGGCCGATATTCTGCTGATTGATGCCGATGGTGATAAGCAACCGTCACCAGGTGATACCTTGCGTTATGAATTGAAATTAACCAATCATGGCAATGGCACGGCGCGCGGCATCATTTTAACCGATTTGCTGAGTGACCCCAATCTGACCTTAGTGCCAAATTCCGTTACGACAACGCAAGGAATTGTCATTACGCAAACACCCCCCTCAGTCCCCCCGATTTCAGGGGGAGGCCAAGTTGTCATTAACATTGGTGATATTGAGCCACAACAAATCGTCATTATCACGTTTGCCGCGAAAATTACGAATCCTTTGCCTGCTAATGTAACGATGGTCGCTAATCAAAGTATTGTCTCAGGCGAAAACTTCCCCACTCAGCCGAGTGATGACCCTGACACTCCCACGTCTAATGACGAAACCATTACGCCACTGACCTTGTTGCCATTGATTAAGGCATATAAAGCGGCGATTGTCAGTCAACAGCCCGTTAAGCCAGGCGATACTATTCGTTATATTATTACCGTTACTAATTATGGCAACGCTGCCGCCACCTTTACCTTGCTTAATGACCAACTTGACCCCAACACCGCTTTAGTCGTTGGCTCAGTGGAAACCAGTCAGGGGCAAATTACAAGTGGTAACAATGAGGGCGATGTCCATGTGTCGGTAGATGTCGGAGAAATACCCCCCTTCACTTCCCCCCTGAATCAGGGGGGACAGAGGGGGGTGGTCACCATACAATTCTTAGCCACAATTAACAACCCCTTGCCGCCAAGCGTCACTCAAGTGGCAAATCAGGCCATTGTCGCGGGCGAAAATTTCCCCTCTGTGCCAACAGATAACCCGAATGACCCACCCGTTGATAACGAAACCGTTACGCCTGTCACGCAAAAACCGTTAATCAATCTGTATAAAACGCACAGTTTATTAATTGATGCTGACCAAAGTGGTTATGCCTCGCCTGGTGACACGTTGGTTTATCAAATTCAGGTCATCAATACGGGCAATACAACGGGAACATTAACATTCCTAAAAGATACGCTGGACGCGCATACGAAGTTGGTCGTCGGCTCAGTCCAAACCACGCAAGGTATTGTTATACAAGGAAATAACGCGGGCGATACCCAAGTGCAGGTTAATTTGGGTGACATTCCCCCCTTTACTTCCCCCCTGAATCAGGGGGGACAGAGGGGGGTAGTCAACCTCAGTTTTGCCGTCACGATTGATAATCCCTTGCCCACCAATGTGACGCAAGTGGCAAATCAGGCCGTGGTTTCGGGCAATAATTTCCCATCCACCCCCAGCGATAACCCGCAAGAGCCACCGTCAGGTGATGAAACAGAAACGCCGTTACAAACTGAACCCTTAATTCATGCCTATAAGCGTGATAGTTTATGGCTTGATACCAATGGCAATGGCGTGGCTTCGGCGGGTGATACTTTAATTTACCATATTACAATAGTTAATCGGGGCAATGGCGAGGCGAATAATCTCATCTTTACCGACATTATTACTGACCCTTACTTAAGCCTCATTACAGGGACGGCGCAAGCCGATTTAGGGACAATTACGCAAGGTAACGGGGCAAATGATAGTAACGTTAGCCTAACGATTGGCACACTGCCCGTTGGGGCGGAGGTGCGGGTCAGTTTCCAAGTGCGGATTGCTGACCCCTTGCCGCCAACGGTTGACCATGTGGCAAATCAAGGCTTGGTTACGGGGAGTAATATTCCGCCAACCCCCAGCGAAGACCCTGATGTTATCTGTACCGTAGCACAGGTGGCCTGTTTACCCGAAACGCAAACACCGATTTTCCAACCCGCCATTGACTTAAGTAAAGTGTTAGAAAGTAATAGCCCCACTTACATTACGGAACGAGTTACCTACACCATTCGCATCACCAATACGGGCAATACCACCCTCGTAACTATTCCCTTAAGTGATGTTTATGAGTCCGATTATCTGACCTTCATTGAGGCCAAACCTGCGCCTGATAGTTTGAACGCTATGAAAGGGCAAATTACTTGGCATGACCTCACGACTACACTCGGCGATTTAGCCCCTGGAGCCAGTTTTAGCGTACAAGTTATTATGAAAGCACGTCAAGCCACACCTAATAATGACCCCGCCTCAAATTTGGCGGTGGTTAAAAAGGCGATTGATGAACATGGCGAACAGCCACCTGATACGGGCAAACCGAGTCAAGTTGAGGTGATTATTCTGCCCAATCTCAGCCTAAGCAAAGGGCTAGACACACCGCAACCCATTTTTGTGGGTGATGAAGTCACCTTCACTATTCGTATTACAAATGAAGGGCGCACCACCATTGTTACGTTACCTTTAGTTGATAATTACGAAGCCATAAACCTGCAATATCTACGAGCCAACCCGTCTCATGACCAAACTGCGTCAGGCGTGATAACCTGGACGGATTTAACCCAAACGATGGGCGATTTACCCCCTGCGGCCAGCATTACGGTTAATGTCACCTTCAAGGTTCTTACGGCCACCACCTCCACCGTCAACTCCGCCACCGCCAGCAATGCCCTTGATGACCTCGGCCAAAGTGTCAGCGCGAATGACCGTGCATTCATGGCGGTCAGCAGCATGACGGGCTTGGAGTTGGTGAAGAGTGACCAGGGGTTAATTGCCCGTCCAGGCCAATTTATCACCTACACCCTTAATTACACCAACCCAACGGCGCAACTTGCCACAAATGTAACCTTGCTAGAAACCGTTCCCGCCAACAGTACCTTTAGCCCCGCCCAAAGCAATGCAGGCTGGACATGCCGCCCCAATAATGACGCGGGCAGTGGCTGTTCATTGTTAGTGGGCAATTTAGCGGCGGGGCAAGGCGGCGCGGTTCTCTTTGTAGTTAAGATTAATGACACCCCATTGGCACAAATTATTACCAACACGGCTACCATTACCTCCGATAGTAGCATTACGCAAAGTCACACCATTACCACGCCCGTGATTATTGGGCAACCTTTATTAAGTTTTATTAAACAAGTCACCCCCACGCAAGTGGTCAGCCCTGGCGACCGTTTGGTTTATACCTTGTGTTATTCTAATCCAGGCAGCGAAATAGCGCGTCAGGTAATCATCACTGACGTTGTGCCAACCAACACGACTTACATTTCTAACAGTGTCACTTTCTTACAAGGTACAGTAGAGTTTTATGATAATGGCACATGGACAGCACAAGAACCCGCCACTGTCAGCCAAATTCGGTGGCTCATTGGCGACCTGCTGCCTGAACCCCCCTCTGTCCCCCCTGTAGCAGCGGGGATGAAAGGGGGGTGTGTGAGTTTTGCCGTGACAGTAAATGAGGTTTTGGTCACGGCGGATGCTCAAGGGCAAGCCATGCAACTCCAGTATACTGAGCAAGGTTGGCGCGTCCTGCCTCGCATGATTTACTTGCCGTTGCTGCTCAATGATGAGACGAAAACAGTGGATGGGACAAGAACAACAGATGCGGTGAATGAAGATAAGGCCGATGAGCGCATTATTCCCTTTGCCGCTATCAATGTAACTATTCCTAACACTGCCTGGATTGGGGCGCAGACTCTACCGCCCCAAAGCCAAACCGTCACCAATACGGTGGTGCGCCTCATTGACCCAATTATTACGAAAGAGGCCAATGTATCGCAAGCCCGCGTGGGTGATGTGGTAGATTATTACATCAAGGTCTTGAACCCCGCGCCGCCAGGCAACACCGCCGCGCTCGGTTTGGTGATTAGTGATGTCATGCCCTTGCAGCTTGATTTGGTGAGTTACGATGTCTCACGGACTGATTTAACCTCTCAAGTTAAAGTTATAACGAATGTTGTACCCGTTGTCGGCCATCCATTGGGCATTAACCAAGCGATTGCCACCACCGTTACCTTAACCATTCCCATTCTGGCCGAGAATGAATCGGTTAGCCTGCATATACGGGCGCGGGTCAATAACCTCGCCAACCCCGCCCCGCAAACCATTCGTAATATTGCGATTTTAGGCGTGCCAGGGCAGACGGAGGAGTCTAGTGATGAGGTGATAGTCAATATCCCTGCGCCGCAGCCTAAACCAACGAGGCAGCCTGATAATAACGATGATGACGACCAAGTAACGCCACCTAGCTATAGCCCACCACCACCAACCTCTGTCGCGACTAACTTCCCATCCCCAACGGCTCAACCTAAATTACCCGTGACGTTATTACCCGAAACGGGACAACGGGAAACCCAAACACACCTGGCAATAGCGTGGCTCATCAGCCTCATAGCCTTGAGTGCTGCCCTCTATACGTGGCGAAGGCAATAATGCCCTTGCGGAGTCCAAAGCCGTAGGCTTTGACCTATTGCCTCAAAACCTGCGGCTTTGGACTCCTCACACAAAAAACACGCCCTGAGTTAACTCAAGGCGTGTTTTTTATTTCTAATTCCTAATTCCTACTCCCTACGGCGACAACCGTTCAATCAGCCATGAATTATTGGCCTGACGGCTATAACGGAAACGGTCATGCAAACGGTCAGGGCGACCTTGCCAAAACTCCACCGTTTTGGGGCTAAGGCGATAGCCCCCCCAATGCAGCGGCAAAGGGATGGTTTGCCCTTGATACAACTCTGTAACGCGGGCTAACTCCGCCGCCAAAACGTCACGGTTCGCAATGACCTCACTTTGGCGGGAAGCCCACGCCCCCAATTGGCTACCCAATGGGCGGCTATGGAAATACGCTTCCGACTCCGCCACCGAAACCTTCGCCACTGTTCCCACGAGCCGCACCTGCCGATGGAGTTCGCCCCAATGAAATAGCAAGGCCGCATGAGGGTTTTCAGCCAATTCATGCGCTTTTTGGCTGTCATAATTGGTGAAAAACACGAAGCCCGCTTCATTAAACTCTTTCAATAACACGGTGCGCGCCGAGGGAAAACCATCCTCAGTGGCAGTGGCGAGGGTCATGGCATTCGACTCAAGAATACCCCCTGAATCAATGGCTTGTTGCAGCCATAACCCAAATTGTGAAAACGGGTCAGCGGCTAACTCCCGCCGCCGCAGCCCATCAGTTTCGTAACTAATCCGTAGATTTGAGATAGAATTGGTCATATATTATTGAGCTAGTCAGCGAGTCAGCGAGTCAGCTTGTCAGCAATCAGCTAAAAACTATATTGAACGAGGGGATAATTTGGAGTCGCAACGCTTTAGCTTTGCGTCAGGAGTGCGAAAATTTCATTTTCGCCTGTCAAAATAAAATTTTGACACTCCAGTTTATGCCCTCGCGCAGTATCAGTATATCAAGATTTAGCCCCCTCACCCTACCCTCTCCCAAAGGGCGAGGGAGTATTTTATCTCCCCTCTCCCAGTGGGAGAGGGGCGGGGGTGAGGGTGATTTAGTAGTTGCACCCAAATCTTGAGATACTGAGTATAGCTTTTAGCTGACCGACTGACCGACTGACTTGCTGACCGACTGACCTGCTGATTGCTGACTAAAGGCAATCGCCATGAACAATACCAGTAAGATAAACAGGGTATCCGTCACTAAAAGATGAAAAATTTGTAACCAAACGGGCGCGAGCAACACCACATTAAATGAACCGACGATAAGTTGCGCGGTGTATAGCCCAATGAAGAGTTGGCTGAGGCGTTTGGCTAATGGGTCAGGCGATTGATTGACATAAAGGTTCATAATGATGGCGATATACGCTCCCAAAAGAATGGCAATCAACGGGTGAACCGCGCGCAATTGCACCAGAAACGGCGCGTTAGGGTCAAATTTTTGTTCCCAACCTTCGGCAAAAGTAGCCGCAGGAAACAGCGTGTCGCCCAACGCAATCAGGCCACCGCTTGCGCCCAAAATCAACATGCCAATAAAACCCGCCCACAAAGCCCCGCCTAACCAGCCATGCCCCTTAAAACGGAGGGGCAATCCGCCCGAAGCCCACCATGCCGTTAGGGTGATGGCCGCGAGCAGCAAGAAGGTATTCACTAAATGAATGGGGACAACAATGGCGCGGGCAGTGGAGGTATCTCCCGCCACCCAACCAAATAAAACCAGTGCCGCGCCCACTAATGACTCGACAATCATTAAGAGCATGGCCGCGCCCGCGCCCTGGCGGATGACATGCCCTGCGGGGTAGGCCCGAAAAGCCCAGATGATGAGGCCAATGACTAAAAGCAAGGCCAGCCCACTGCTGAGGCGATGGCTAAATTCAATCATGGTTTCGATGGCAGGTGACCAGGGAACAACCACACCATTGCATAACGGCCAATGGCTGCCGCAGCCCGCCCCTGACCCCGTAGCGCGCACCATTGCGCCCCAGAGAATAACGAGAACATTGTAAAATAATACGCCCCAGGCGTATTGAGCAAAACGAGAAAGTTTCATGGTTAGTTTATCAAATGGTTAGTTAATGGATTGTTTTAGTTCTTATCGTATCAATCAGCCATTATAAGGCTTTAAGCCTTATAATGGCTACTATTTACTACTTCTTATTTCTCACTTCCCAACGGCTCTTTACTCGGCAGGCCAGGCCGTCGCGGGTAGGCTTTGGGCGTGGGCTTGATTTTCTTAATGACCACGCCATGCCGTTCCCCCTCTAAATGCGGCACATGGAGTGGCTGAACTGTCGCCGCTTGTCCGCCCAAAAGTTTAATGGCGTAGGTTGCCGCGGCCAGTTCCTCAGTCGGCGGTTGTCCCTTTTGAGCAATCATCACGCCGCCAACCTTTACTAAGGGTAATAAATACTCTGCCAACACCACCAATGGCGAGACGGCCCGCGCCACCGCCACGTCATAGCGTTGCCGCTGGTCAGCCTGTTGCCCCGCCTCCTCCGCCCGCAAAGTGATGACTTCAATGCCTGTTAAGCCTAATTCCGTAATGACATGGCGCAAAAAGGCCGTTTTTTTGCCCGTTGATTCCAGTAATGTCACCTGTAAATCAGGGCAAGCCAATTTTAGCGGCAGCCCTGGAAACCCTGCCCCGCTGCCCACATCAATTAATTGACGGGCGCGGGGTGGCAGCAACGGATAAACCGACAACGAATCAAGGAAATGTTTCACCGCCACCTCCGACGGCTCAACAATGCGCGTCAAATTAATCCGTTCATTCCATTCAAGTAATATTTGGTAATATCGCTCAAATGCCATGAGGTGAGACTCGGTTAAATTTAGGCCAAATTGCGTGGCAGACGTTAGAATTTGTTTCATAAAAACAGGTAGATAATGCCAGCCATTATAAGGTTTTGAACCTTATAATAGCTTAAGATTATATAATTTCTAATTCCTAATTCCTAATTCCCCATTCAACTCCACATATTCCACTTCAGTAGATTGCTGCAATTGTTCCAGGTAAGCCCGCTCTTGACCCACTGGCACGTTGATAAGTTGCACCGTAATTTGGGGAATGGTTTCAGCCACGCCTTGAGATTGCAGAGCTTGTTGCTGTAATACGTCACTCAATTTAGCCCCTGGTTTTAGCTTAACCAATAACTGCCCCGCCACAAAGGGCGCATTAATCGCCTCAGTCGGCGCAGGTTCAGGTGGATTTTCACTTGTGGCAATGGTGCGCGCACTGGTGGTTAAATTTAACGCTTTTGCCGCATTAATGAGGCCGTAACCATATTGAATATCCCGCCCCCGCGCCCCCAAATCCGTCGCGGTATTACGAATCAGGGCGCGCACTTCTTCATTCGTCAAATTACGGTTTCTTGACCAAATCAAGGCCGCTAATCCTGCCACATGAGGCGTGGCTTGCGAGGTACCACTAATGGAGCGATAACTCCCATATAAGTAAGCATTGTAAATATTACTACCTGGGGCGGCAATCTCCACATAATTATTTTGATTAGAAAAAGTGGATTGCTCATTAACCTCATTGGTGGAGGCCACCGCCATAACGCTATCATACGCCGCAGGATAGTTGGTTTGGTCTCTAAAACTACAGCCATTACTCGCGTAATATTGGTCGCCACAATTACCTGCCGCCGCCACCAAAAACACCCCTTTATTATGGGCATAATCCACCGCATCACGCATCGCATTACTCGTCGCCGTCCCGCCCAAACTCATGTTAATAATATTCGCCCCATGGTCTGTCGCCCAAGCAATCCCCTGAGCCACCCCCGCAAAAGTTCCGCCCCCTTCACCTAAAACTCGCACCGGCATAATTTGGGCTGTCGGCGCAACCCCAATGGCATTGCCATTATTACCTACCGCCGCGATAATCCCCGCCACATTCGTCCCATGCCCATGGTCATCTTCAGGGTCAAAGCCACTGCCCTCAATAAAATTACGCCCCATTACTAAATTGGCCTCCAAATCAGGATGCGTCAGGTCAACCCCCGTATCCAAAACCGCCACAATAATCCCCTTGCCTGGCTGAAAACAGTTTTCAACCGCCCAAACTTGGTTAGCATTGATGGCGCGCATGTCGTATAAAACCGTTTCATTATAGCTGAAAGCATCAGGACAATATTTTTTGTTTATCAGGGGTAAATAGGTTCGACATTTCGTAATATTAGCCAATATAGCCCAGGTACTGAAATGGTTGGGCGTAGCCGAGACCATTTTAGTGGTTTGATTAACTTGACTCGTCGATTCCAGCTGCCAGACCCCATTAGCGTAATAATATAACGCTAGGCTACTTTCCTTCAGATTGCAGGCCAAGGGCAACAAACTAGCGTAATTTAACGCAATAGAATAGCGCCCCGTTGGACTAATCGCTTTTTGGCTGGCTATATCAACCGCCGCCAAATCATAAGCCAAGCCAATCGCTTTTAATTGACTCGTAGACATGGGGGCGATATTCGTCAAACTGTTGGTAAAACTAAGGCCAACCAACTGCCCATTAAATGTTTGAGCATTACTGGTGAAGGTAAGGTAATTACTTAAGGTAATAGTCCCGCCACTTGTCGGAACAACAATCCCATTGTAAATCGTGGTGGTCACCCGCTGAGTCCCTTTCACCGCCCACCCCCCATCGGCCCGCACGCCGTAATTAATATTAACTATCAAATTACTTGGCACTGGGGCAACCTCGCCCATGTTCGCCTTAATCCAATTGACATAATAAGAAACACGCGCATAGACCCCTGGCACGCCTGCATCACCGCAAGGTTTACCACTTTTTAGCCCACCAAAACTGACTAACCCCGCCAATAAATAGCCACCTGAACCATTGGGAACAACCAATGGGCCGCCACTATCGCCATTACAAGAATCTTGCCCCGCCTGCCCGCCCGCGCATATCATGCCATCCGTTATCTTAATATTATCGACTTGATAGACCAAATTACAGGCTTTATTAGAGACAATCGCCACCGTTACTTGTTTTAATAAACTAGACGTTCCGCCTAATTCCGTCACCCCCCAGCCCGTCACCATCGCCAACACGCCAGGGTCAGCCAAAGTCCCCCCCGTAAAAAGGGCAATGGGTTGCACACGGTCATTGAGCGTGGCGGGAGTTGCCAATTGTAACAATGCAATATCATCTTGCTCATTCGTGAGATAAAGCTCATGCGGTATCACTGCCGTGACCGTTAAATGTTGTTGGCTACTTTCCACTTGGTTGATGTTCTGCGCGCCCAAAACTACCTGCGCGTCAAGGGGAGAAGTAACTTTATTATTGTTATAAACACAATGCGCCGCCGTCAACACCCAACCCTTATCAATTAACACGCCCCCGCACTGAGACCCGCCCACTTTCAAATAAGCCTGCCAGGGCCATGCCCCCGCCTGTGACACTTCCCCGCCAAAAATGCGGGGACGATGTGGCGTAAGGTTACGTTTTTGTCGCGCCAGGCCACTCGATTCTTGCACCGTAAATTGCACCGTTTTAGTCCCACTGACCTCTAAACGGCTGAATTGCCATTGCACCAGGCCATTTTGTAATACACCGCTATTATTTGCCCGCAAAAAAGTCACGCCTGTGGGCAAAACATCGGTTATAACGAGATTCGTGGCGGCAGCAGAGCCACTATTCGTAATATTAAGTTGATAGGTCATCACGCCACCCGCTTGCACCGCCGTTGGGCCACTTTTACTTATGGCTAATTTAGGTTGAGTGATACTCGCCGTAATTTTGGTGACCACCATGCGCGTCCCCTGCACCGCCAAGCCATTGTCAGCCTTCGCCCCATAACGATGATTAAACACTGTATTAAGAGGCGACGCATCTGTTGTAATAATTTGTTGCACCCAAGCACTAAATTTAGAAACCCGCGTATAAACCCCAGGCTCACCGACCACCGCGCAGCCCTGCCCCCAACTCACAATCCCCGCCTGTTTCCACTTCCCTGAATCAGAGGGTACTGGCACGACCAACGGCCCGCCACTATCGCCATTACAGGCATCTTTCCCGCCCTCAAAATAACCCGCACACATCATATTATCCGTAATCCAATCACTCGGAAATTCCGTTTGGTCATAACCCGTTTCACATGCCTGATTCGTTACAATCGGCACTTCCACTTGGCGCAAACCGTCAGGATAACTCGCTCCGCCACTGCTATTCACATTGCCCCAGCCCGTCACCGTCGCCATGACCCCCGCCGCATCTAACGCAAAATCAGCGGGGGTGACTAAATCTATCCATTGTACCTGGTCATTCAACTCGGCGGGGTGCGCCAAACGAATGAGCGCAATATCCGAGTCGAGCAAGATACTGTCAAAATTAGGGTGAATATACCACCATACCCCATTAATACGTTGTCCACCTGAACCACTCAGCAAATGTTGCCCCAATAGCACATCCCGCGCCCCAAAAGCCACATTTTGCACACAATGCGCCGCCGTCATGACCCATTCAGGGGCAATTAATGTGCCGCCACATTTCTGCCCGTTATAAGCATTAGGATTATTAGCATCCACAATGGCCGCTTGCCAGGGCCAAGCCCCCGCTTCGGCCTCAAGGCCACCAATAATGCGCGGCTCAAGGCGGGCGCGCTCCCGTTGCGTTTGGCCGTCATGCTCCCGTTGCGCCTGCCAAAACGGGGCTTTCACCGTCATCTCCACCGTCATGGCCTTTCCCGCCGCCAAATCGGGTAACTTATTCCAGGTGACCACGCCATTAAGCTCTGTTCCGTTTTGGGTGGTACTGAGCAAGGTGGTACTCAGCGGCACAGTGTCGGTTATCACCACGCCCGTCACGGTGAGGCTGCCCGTATTACTAACCGTTAGCTGATAGGTAATATTGCCCTGTGACCCCACGCTTGATGGGCCGCTTTTGCTCATCGTCAATTGCCCCACTTGCGGCAACGGCGCAGCATTGGCGGTGGAAATAATTACTACAAAACATAACAAGATAAGATATATGGCTAATTTGGAGCGCAAACCTAAAGGTTTGCACTCCAAATTCACCTCATGCTGAGTATAAATGAATGATTTTGTTGACATGTTCCTAATTCCTAATTCCTAATTCCTTAATAATCGCCTGCGCCACGAATTGCGCCAGGAGTTCTGTACCTAATTTACTGTAATGGCAGCAATCATCGCGATAAGTGGGGCGCGTTTCATGGTCAAAAATTTCAATGGCACTATAAAAATGAACCCCTATAGATTGTAACGAGTCAAAACGTTGTTGCAAAATCGGATAGCCTTTCATAATGGCGGCGCGATAGGGTTGGTTTTCATTGAGAGCAATTTTGGTTTCAACCTCACCCATTTTTTTATGGGAAAAATATTGATTGGGCTGCATAAAATGAAAATAAGGCACATGCTGCGTGGCTAAAAATTGGTACATCATCATAGAGGAGGTCGCCCATTGGTCAGCGATTTGTTGATATAAAACGTCATCAGCTAAAACAAAGTCGCTAGGCTTAACGAATAGCAAAGAAGCCTCGCTATAACCTGCCTTAATATCCTGAAAATCATGCACGGTAGCCTGATAGTCGTTAAAACGATAGGCATAATATTTTTCTAACGCAAAGTTAAGAGAGGCCAGATAATTTTGATTGATAAACGCGGCAAGTTGATTTAATACTGCTTTATCACGGTTAATGGCGACTAACGCCTCCAACCGTCGCGGGGTCAAGGTGGTTTGGTCAGAGAGATTAACGAGCGTATTCATCGCCCCAATCTGCGGCATGGAGAGGTCTACTTGATGACGATTGTTTTCATTGCTTAAGGCCACTTCATTAAAACCGTCGATATTGACGACTAAATCAAATTTCTGTCCAATAGCGGAAAAATAATTAAGTAATAAAAGTTGCTGCGGCTGTTTATAGCCAGGATAGGAAAAATTAAGAATAATAACTTCTTTATTGGCGAAAAAGGGCGAGGCTTGCAGGGCTTTAATGAGGTAAGGCTGCCCAACCAGTGCAAACTCCTCGGCCACCGAACCACCAAAAATGGCGATGATAAATTGATTAGATTTCGTTTTATTAAAGGGATAATCATGGTTAGAGTAAAGGCCATGATTGTTGACTCTATTTAATTTAACGTCACTAATCCCGTCCCAAAAAGTTTGGTAAACGGGCAGATGTTGCCGTTCCCAGCCAGGGCTGCCCGCAAAACCAAAATAGGGATGAATCCGCACCTCAGTTAGTTTGCCCTCTTTGTCCTCTTGAATCAGGGCATACATTTTTTTATGGCTATAAAAGAGGCCATCCCCCTGAATGAAATAGAGCGTCACGGCCATGATTTCGGCAAAAATGAAGAATAGTGCCACATTCACCGCGACCATGAGTAGCAGCCGTTTATTGCTCATAGTCGCGGCAATGACGGAGTCCAAATCTTTAGATTTAGACTCCGCCTTAAAACGGGACGTAAAGCGTCGAGACAAAGGGGAAGTGTAAGCTAACGCAACAAGAATGAGCAACGCCAGCCCCCAAATTACGCGGTCTTGTTTGAGGGCGGTCAAGTGGTCAGGACTAACGGTGAGGGCAAAATCATCAAAATGGGCTTCAGTAGCCGATTGGCCGACCAAGGCCCCCGCAATTTCAACTTCAGTGGTGGCCTCATTCGTAATGAAATTATAGCTGAGGAATTGCCATACAGCCCCCCCTGCCCCCCCCGATTCGGGGCTACCCCCCCCTGCCCCCCCCGATTCG
>JFJP01027302.1_pt1 | contig 14621 bp, 23 predicted proteins | sample 431651 | NCBI WGS metagenome assembly JFJP01 (sample SAMN02602958, study PRJNA72255) | Microbial mat metagenome, whole genome shotgun sequencing project. | biome: fresh water; feature: sink hole; material: water; isolation source: purple microbial (photo- and chemosynthetic) mats found in...
AGAAACTTTGTTTCTTAATTTTAACCATAAATGATTTTAAAAAATATAATAGTGCATTTTAATTTAAAAAAATAAAACAAAAATAATTTGTTTAAAATTATCCTAATAATTGTATATGCAATTTATAACTCTTGCAGAAAATAATATAATACCTTTTATTTTTTACTGTAATTATTAAAAAAACTCTTAAAAATATTAAGATCAAAATCTTCTTCAAAATCTTGGCAAAGTTTTTTGGGTGTTTTCTTATAATTGATTTCATATCGCATTATTAAGTCTGGAGAATTTGACATTTCTTCTTCTTTAACTCTATCCATCATTAAATTAATTCTTTTTTTAGCACTTATATCTCCGGTACTGCATGAGCTTTTATTAACCGATAAAATTGGTTTTTTGGTGTTTAAGAAATTTATATCCTTTTCCTCTTTTTTATTAAAAATTTGTTGTAATATCATCGATTTTCTGAAACCATTCCCAATTGCACTATTTGCACTGATGGCTTTTTTCAATTGTGTCTTCATTTGGAAATTTTTGCCTTCCACAAAAGAAAATTCTGAAGAAAATTCATCTGTATTGGCATCATTGGCAGTCGTCTCTAACGAGTCTTTTATGGTTTCTTTTGTTTTAACACGTTCTTCTTTGAAAATTTCCATTTTTTCTTCAAAATTCTTCACAGAATCTTCATCATTTTCTTTTATTTCTAAAATTTCTTCTTGAGCTTCCTCAGGACTGCTTTCCAAAATTGTTATATAATCATCAATGGTTACTTTGGTTCGAGGATCAATCAGATAAAACTCCTTTGTAGAAATTTGAAAACCTTCAATGAATTGATGCATATTGATGATTTTTTTAATTTCCTCATTTGTTTGGAGAAATTTGTTGTAGTGATTTTTCGCTTTTGTTGCTTCAGACAAGTTCATCTGAAATAATCTGTCTAGCAGCAGAATCATTGCGATGTATTTGATGGAAAAGTGGTTCATCAATGTATAAAGCAATAAAACGAACACTTGTTGAGTTAATTTGTATTTTAGAAGGCCTTTTTTGTTTGTTTGTATGATCTTTTTTTTTTATAAAAAAAATTGAATTAATGTGAAAAATATAATAATTAAAACGAAAAATCTTAATAATTTTTTTTTTATTTGTTGAAAATGCTCTTAAAAAAAATAGATAATTTATGAAAAAGTTTTAATAAAAATGAAGTTTTAACAATTTAATTAAAAGTTGTTGAAATTAACCTCAAAAATGAGGTCATCCAGACAGGAAAAATTTTCTATTTCTAAAAAAAAAGAAGTAAGTTCAAGATTTTGGAAATATTGAGGCAAATCTTTTTTTTCAATATTAAATGAGCTGGACTTTTTCAAATAAATTGAAGCTTTTTTTTTAATATATGCATAATATCTTTGAATGAGTGTGTCAATGAGAATATTCGCTAAATTAATTTGAAACTTTAACTGAAAAATTATTAAAAATACTTATTCTGCGGTCTTCATCCTTAAAAAACTGAATTTGGCTTAAATTTAATTCAGAAATATCATAAAGGAAGAACTTTTCTTCTATGCATCTATCTAAAATCATCGAGATTTTTAAAACATAGTTCCATTTATTCAAATTGTCTGTGATGTAGAATCTTGAAATCAGCATATTATATGCTATTTCAGGGCGTGTTTCCTTGTTATTTCCAGCAAAAGTAAGTAGTATTGCTATTGTTAATAAGGAAAATAATTCAATTAAACATTTTATTACTGTTCATATGAGTTTCATTCAGAGGATCAAACTCACTTTTATCAATAGCGTCGCTTACTGCCTTTAAGAAATATTGAAGATAAATTAGTTAAATATTAATACTCTTTCAAAAGTTGATGTGTTGTCAAACGGATTGAGAGTTCTGAGAAAGTTTTTAAGCATTAACGAGAATTAAAAGAAATTAATGAGAAAGTAAAAATTTTTCTGAATAAACCTCAAAAAATGGAAAAATATTAAACTGGCTTATTTGCGATTTTAAAAAAAAAGTTTGGAACACAAAAAAACTCACATTTTTAAAACAATATTTATTAAAATAATTTTAAATTAAATATTTAAAAATAAAATTTATTGAATTTCTTTTGCAAAACAAAAAGAATTTTATGTTTCAAGTTGAAAACCTTCCTCTTTGTATTTATTTCATTCCTTTTTAATCGATAAAAACCTTTTTTGATGTTTATTTAGCCCAAGACGTTCTCAAATTAAAGTTTTTTCAAAATTTTAATTTGATATATTTTTAGAAAAACCCAAAGAAATACAATAGTCCGCAAAGTGCACCTCGATTGATGGTATATCAAATAATGCATTTGATTTCATTACTTTAATGATTTTCTTAGAAAAAACCTGATCAAACCACAAGTGACTTATTTGGGAATTATAAAGAAGAACCTGTCATCAGAAAAAAGTCTTAAAAATAAAATAAAATTATTAATTATTTTTGAAATTTTTTTTTTTCAGACCTGAAAATTTTGTGCCAACTTTTGAAATAAAACCTGCAAACATCAGAAAAAATATGGATTTCTATGGGACTGAAAAAGTCAATGAAAAAAAAGCAAAAGAAAATAAGACAAATGAGACGAATTCTACTCAGAAAAAAATGAATGGTTTTTTCTTTTTGCAAAAAAACACAAACAATATTGATTATTTATTATTTATTTATTTAATAGAGCTAACAAGCAATATTTTCCATCAGGAGCCAAGAGTTAATGGACAAAATTATAAAAATCAACTCACAGAAAAACTTTAGTAATTTTTATAAAATAAAAACAAGAATTTATTTGGAATTTAGCCCAAGAAATGCTGTTTGGACAGACAATGAAGTTAAAATGAAAAATTCCAATGAACAAATTGTTTCTTTATAAATTTTTGAGCTTTTTTTAATTTTTTTTATTGTTTAGGAATATGAAAAATTGAATAATTCCAAAAAGAATGACTTCCAAAAAGGTTTAATCGATAATAAAAATAACGACAAAAGAAAAGGAGATAGAAATTATTCGGATTTATTTGGGAGAGAAACGTTGGCTTCTCAAAAATCTCCGTGAAAAATAAAATATTATCTATTTTTAAAGAAATAACAAAATTTTTAAATTAAAGAGAGAAAAACAAAACATGTACTACAATGAAATGGACGGATATTGATAGTTCTAAATTGAATGGCAATAATAAATGGTTTCTCATCATTATTTTATTAAAGATTTAATTTTTTTTTTTTTAAATAAAAAAGCGATTCTTCTCCAAAAGAACGCAAAAAAAATGAACTGAAATCCTTTTTAGATACAGAAAACTTACAAAAAATCAGAGAAGAAAGTTATGAAGTTCCTGTAGAAAAAGAAAAGGAGAAGAATTTTATAATTGACAAAGACAATACTTCAAAGTTCTCTAGACACTATTTAATTTTTTTTTAATTTTTTTTTTTCATAAGATGTTTGAAAAAACTGCAAATGGAATCAAATATCATTCCTGATTACAAGCTTCCTTTTACTGATAGAAAAACAAGTAAATTTAATTTTTATTCTCATGGATTCAATGCATGTATTTCAACTAAATGAAGATGATGAATCGAGAAATAAAGTTGAAGTTTTTGACTTTGATATCAAAGGACTTTCAGAGAAATTCGATGCGAAAAGATTTAATCGATTTTGTAAAACTAATGGGTAAATTATTTTATTTCTCCCGCAATGAAGCAAATTTTAAATAATTTTCAGAGTTTTTATTTTTACACATTTTCCAACAAAATTTTAAACGTTATATAAAATTTTTTCGTAGATATCATCTTGTTTCCTTCAAATCAGATTTCAACAGTGTATTAAATAAATGTGGACAATATGGGCGATTGCAACTAAGAGCGAATGATGACAAGCAAATAGCATCCATCAAATCTAATTTGAAAGAATTTGGCGTAGAATTAACTCCTCATATTGATAATTTAGCCAAAAAAAGGTTTAGAACAAATCCTAATCTCATTTAAATTATTGAAAAAAAATTAAAAAAAATTAGTAATTATTTGAAAACCGCGAATGTTGATTGGAAAGAAGATATTTTGCCTAAAGAAGAACGAAGACTTCATGTATTTTCTTCTATGAAAATTTCTTTTTATTTAATATCGTTTTTAAAGAGTAGAAACTTTCTTAGTCCACAACATTCAAAGATGAAAGATTTGGAATCCAATAGAGATGTTTTCGGAAATGGTCCATATTCTTTTTTTTATCCATTTTGGATCAAATATATTTTTCAGGTGTTGATGAGTGGAAAAATTCCCATATTAATGAAAAAAAGTAAAAACAAAAATTTTTGTTCAATTTGTATTTTATTTGTTTTTTAGGGGAAGAAATTCAAATGAAGATGAAAAGAAAAACAAAAATGATGATAGCAAGAGATCTTCAAAAGTTTTCGAGCCTGTGCTGCATTCCAAGAGATAACCACTTTTTAACAATAAACTTCAAATTTTTTTTATTAAACCCTCAAAAATAAAAGTAGGCTTAAATTTTCTAAACAAATAAAAATCAAAAATAATAAAGAAAAATAAAAATGAATTTTTTTCTAGTTGTTTTCATACATTTCGATTTCATTAATGCAATCCTTTGTAAATCCGTCTATGAAAATATCATGAATAAACACTTTATCCCACATGATTTTGCTTATCTTTTTGATATCAATGCATCCATTCTTCAGGATATTCGCAACGCGAAAAATTACAATATATTGGGTAAACCATTAGATTTCTATGAATCAGCTGAATGTATACTGACAAAAATCGCAGCTCAAAAACTTTCAAAAGTACAAATAGAAGTTCAATCCTTTGCAAATTTTTCAAAAAATTTCTTAACTTTACGTGTTTTTGAATGTTATCGACCGAAAATCTCGAATGAACAAATGTTTTATAGTATAATTCAAAAGAAAGTTCATTTCAGAAAAAACAACTTCTTTCCAAATTTAAACGAAGCTGACCTAATAAAAATGGGATTTATTGAAATAAGCAGCCCTTATTCTAGAGGATCTACTGTTGCAGTGACCTTATCAAATAATAATTTATTGCCAATTTTCAAAGAAAGTGAAGATATTAGAAGTGTTGATTGTGGAGGAGATTATTTAAAGAGGTATATGTTTGATTTAGGACTTGATATGGGAAGTAATTATGATTGTTTGGATGAAGTATCCTTTGAAAACTCCACTTTGCCTTATTCCCAAATAAGCAATAGAAAATTGTTAAAGATTTTAATGGAAAATCATGGGTTTGTGCAAAGCTCAAAGCTGAATTGGTGGGAGTTTACATTGAAAAATGAGCCATTTAATGAGACCAGTTTCAATTTTCCAATAAAGCAAAGGATAAAGAAAAATAGAGAAAAATCCGGATATTGCACATTCAAAGCAAATGCTTCTAAAATAAGTTGGTCACTTTGATATTTAAGTTTTATATTATCACTTAATTTTGCTTGTTTTTAAAATTTATTCTATTCAAGAAATTCATTAGAAATACTATCTCTTAATTTTTTTTTAGCTTTGTTGATTCTATATTAAATTAAAAAAAAATTAAAGATGGATGAATTAAGCAACCTATTTAAAATAGATGTAATTAACATATTGAACATATATTTTTGTTTTAATTTTCTCTATAAAGTCAGATGCCTTTACAAAATATTTGGAATGCAATATTTGCATGCAGGACATCGAAGAAACTTTCACAACGAAATGCGGTCATGTTTTTTGTAAAGTAACACAATTTCTCATCAAAATTTGAATTAAAAAAATGAATAGAAATGCATTACTGAATCAGTCAATAAACTTCAAAAATGCCCGAATTGCCAAACCAAACTAAATGAAAATGAATTTTTCAAAGATTATCAATTCGATCATTTGAAAAGTAATAAAACTAAGCATTTTTAATTGATTTTTTTTTTAGCTATAATCAAAAAGGAATTGGAAAATGGCAAATTAAGCCTAGACATGCATGAAAACCTCATGGAAAATCCTTTGGGAAAGGTCTTTTAATTTATAAAATATTGAATAATCTTCAATTTGAATGAAAATATTTTTAAAGATTGTGGAGAAGTATTTAAAGAATTTAATGGAAAATTATAAGAGGAAATTCAATGAATTAGAGAATAATTTCTTAATAAATAGAGAGAATAATTTCAAAAAAGTGAAATTACTTGAGGATTCTTTAGTAAAAATTGAAGTTTTCACTTTCAAAATTTTTATAGGAAAACCAAGAATTGGGTAAAATTTTAAAAAGAGAAAATGAAGTGTTTGAAGAAAAAATTCAGAAAATTCAAAAGATTTATTCAGAAAATGTGGAAAATCAAATTAAAAAACACGAAATCAATAAGGATTTATTGGAGATCAGCGTTGTGATTCAGATTCCCAAAAAGAAAGTTCACATAGAAAATTACTTAATAACTCCAACAATGAATATGAATGAATTAAAAGAATTTATTTTCAGTTATTTCATAAAATTAAATGATCCTATTCAAGAATTCAATCCCCCTACAAATTATTTAGTGATAATTCCTCCAAATTTAGAAAAAGAAATCCATTTACTAATAAATAAAAAAAATTTCTTGAAGGAAGCGAATAAATTTAATGAAATAATTGTTCAAAATTTCGAAGACAAATTGTTGCTAAGAAGCGCGATCAAATCGAAAGTTGTTCTTATCATTGTCGGAGACTTTAAAATTAAATCAGATCTTCCTCCTGAATGCATAAGCTTTAATTTTAAAGGAAAAATACGACTTGATTATTTTTCTTGCAATACTTGCTCGATAAAATGTTTTATTTTTTTCTTCTATTTCTATTTTTAGAAGATTTTATTCTCATCTCATATTGTTTTGCATTGTATTTTATTTTAATATTTTTTAATATTTGCATATTATATTGTTTTAGAGAATACATATTCCATAAAATTGTATTCTTTAATTTATGATAAATATAAAGTTTTTTTTAGGGATTTGTCCTACTTGTAAAGATAATTGCCATAAAGAACATTATATTGAGAAATTTTTAGAAAATCATGAAGTCGATTGGGGATGTTGCTATTGTGCGAGCAAGGGATTTTGCAAGTAATTACTATATTTTATATAGATTAGATTAAATTTCTTAATTATTATATAGGATTCAAAATAAAAATTCAAAAAAATGAGGAAATTTAAAAATTTGAATTTAATTAAAAAAAAAAATTAATCGAATTGTAAAAAACTCAAGTTTTTCTGTTTATCTATGATTTTATTGAGTTTTTGTAACAAAAAATGCTTTGAATATAAAATGAAATTTCATTTTTAAAAAAATTGTTTTCTCTATATTGATTAATATTCAAAAAATATTCCTAAATAAAAACACATTGAATTTAAATAAAAATGTCTTCATTTCAAAAAAAAAAAAAAAATTTGAATTTAACTCTGAATCTTTTCAATTTTTAACTAATATTGTTTTGAATATATAGAACTACTTCGTTTGTTTTAATATTAATACACTAAGAATATTAATTATCCTGATGTAAACTTAGTAACGGCTTTGGTTCCTTCTGAGATGGCGTGTTTGGCGAGCTCTCCTGGTAAAAGCAATTTGACAGCAGTTTGGATTTCACTTGAAGATAGTGTCTTTTTGCGATTATATCTGATCAATCTGATGGATTCCATCGAGATTCTATCAAATGTATCATTAATGAAAGAATTCATGATATTCATGGCTTTCTTGCTGATACCAGTTTCAGGATGAACTTGTCTCAAAACTTTGTAAATATAGATTGAAAATGATTCGGTTCTTCTTTTTTTCATTGTCTTCTTTTGATCCTTTCCATGGGCTTTGATGGTTTTTTGTGCTGGAGCTGGTGGTTTGGTTTCAGATGGGGTTTTTTTTGGAGGCATTTTTGAATAAATTTGATATTTTTTTGGTTTGGGGATTTTTGTTATAAAATCAAAGACTTCAAATTATTGATTAAATACAACCAAAAAATTGAAAAAATTATAATCTCAAATTTTATTGGCATATTTTATCCGAAATAAAATTTCTCAATTCTATTTTAAATCCATTTTCTTTTTTAGAGATAGAGACTTCAAAAATTAGAGTTTTTTTTAATTTGAACCTTTTTAAACTTTGAATTTAATTTAGTTTTGAAATTCAGATTTATAATTTTTTCCCTTCCAAAAACCAAGAACTTCATTAAATAATTTATGCAATCGTGCATTATTTTCTTTTTAAAAAGGTTTTGGGTTTATAAGAAAAGATCAATTAAAGGTTTTTAATGAAAAGAAAAATAAAATTAATTTAAGTAATTTTTTTATCTATAATAAATTGTTTTCTTTCTTCTAATATCTCCTCAAAATTTTGAAAAATCCATCTTTATCTATTTTTATGATATAAAACCTTAAATTTAAAATATTTATTTTTTTTTAAAAAAAACAAATATTTACTTTAATTTGGATTTAAAAATTTTTGGTATTCTTTCCTTAAATAAGGATTTTGTATATTGAAAGGGGTTGGATTAATGATAGGGTTATGCCCATAATTCAATGAATAGTCTTTCACTTTGCTCTTACTCTTACTATCGCTTCTCTCATTTCTTTCATGAATGCTTTTATAATCAGGCGTGTTTCCTGAATAAACTTGTTGATTCGGATTGTTTTTCAAAGCGATTTGTGACGAAAAGACTCCGAGATTCCTCTTTAACAAATCTAATCATAATTATTATGGTTTATTTAATGAATATTGTTTTAATAATGAGACTCCGAGATAAAGGCAATTCTTTGTGAAAACCGACATCCAAAGTTTGATAATCGTTAAAAGATTCGTTTTGTATTGGATTTTGAATGTTTTTATTATAGTTATTTTCATTATTTTTTTGATCATCATTTGTTATTTTGTTAAAAAGATCTGATATTTGTTTTTTTCCAACATTTCCAATTTGAGGTGTAAAACCTATGATTTTTAAAAATAAAAAATATTCACATTTATCCTCAAAGAGAGAGAAACCTGGTATTTGTGAATATAAATTATTTTCATTTAATTTATAAGCCTATTTTATATAAAAAATAAAAAATTTCATCAAAATTCTAAAGAAATTTTACATGCAAATCTTTTATATTGATCTGCTTTTCGTTCCTATTCATTCGATTTTTATTAATAACCTCCATAGTTCTTTCCACTCTCTTCATAATATTTTTTTTCTTTAACAATCTATAAAGAAACCTGCCGATCTAAGTCTTCTCTATATGTATTTTGACTTTTGATTTTCTCATTTCTGAGCCATTTTTCATATTCTTCGACAGTATTGCTCTAACCTTTTTTCTAAATTTAAGAATTAGCTACAAAAATATACTTCTTTTTGAAAATCCTGAAGGATTTTCTGATTTGTCTGATAGCTTATCACTTTTTCTTTTTCTTTGTTTTGGATTAGTTCTTTATTCGCCAGAGTATACATCAAATTTTCCTTTATAATTTAAATGTTTGTTTATCTATAACAAAATTTTATTTTACTTCTCTTCTTTTTTTCGAAATGTTTTTCTCTTTTTCTTCTCGTTTTTCATTTGCTTCCTCCATATCCTTAAGGATTCTCTCATCTAAATTTTGCATTTTCTGCAATTCTGGTTCAAAATATTTGTTTTTATGCACTTGGTATAAATTAAATTGATTTTCAGCCACATTTTTCCAAAACTTCCAAAAAAATTCCTATTTAATTTTTAAAATTTTTTTCTTTTATAACATTTTTGTAATTTGCTTCTTTTTGAATTTCTTTATACAAATTTCTTTTGAGCAAGTCATTATATTCCTTTTGATCCCTTTGTTTTTCGTTGAATTCTCTCTGATTTCTCATTTTTTGCAGCGAAAGATTACTTTTCCCTTCATTTTCCTCTTGTTTTTTCCGTTCGAACTTCATATTTTTCTGTTCATCAACTTTATTTCTGTCCAAATTCAATAAATATCTATCAATCTCCAAAGAATGAGCTTTTGCTTCTTTTTTTCGATTTTGAAGTTCTTTTACTTCATCATCAATCGATCTCTTCCTTTGTTCTTGAAGAACTGCTTTATCTTGAAGAAATTGTTGTAATTCCTTTTCAAAAATCAATTTTTTGTTTGTTTAAAAAATGAAAAAAACGTTATAATTCTGTTCATTTAATAATTTCATTTCACCAGCTTCAAGCAATTTCTGTTCTAATTTTCTCTTTTGTTCGTTATAATTCTCAATTAACTTATAATCCAGCTCAGAACTAAAAAACATCATTTTTTTGCAATAATATTTCTCATTTTTTTTTTGTACACAAAAACTTTGGTTTTTAAATTTTTTATGTTTTTTTCGATTTTATCGATCTCTCCTTCAATGCTAGATTGATGTAACACAAGTCCATGCCATTCATCTTTACCTCCGAAATTGTTTTTAGGATAGTGTCGCCTTAGTCGTGATATGTTTTGGGTTTGGTTCTATTCTTAGATTATCATACGAAAATATTAGTTAAATTTGTTTACTTGGGAAGAAAACGCTGAGGGGTCTTGCATTTTTTTTTAACAATTATTTATAATAAACAGTTGTATTTCGAAATAATTCTTTAATCGTATAAACTAATTATGAAAACTGTCAATTTTTTTTTGAAATAAATTCAATGACTTTTGTAATTTTTTTTTTTAAACAAACACTGTGGCTTTTAATTTTTGAAAAAAATAAGACAAAGTTTGCATTTTTTTAGAGAAATTACAGCTTTTCTTTCATTTAAACAGCTATTTTTTAAAAAATTTTCATAATAGATTTAATTTTAATGATAAAAACAATCAGTTTTTTTTTTATAAATTAATTAATTTAAAATGCAGAGAGAATAAAATAAATTCAGTTTTGTTCTAATTTTATTCAAATGCTCTAAAAAATTCTTAACTTTTTGTAAATTTTTTTTTTAATAAAACCAAGAATAACTAAAATAAATCATTTTTTTTTAAAATAATAAATATTAATAAAAGAATTTGATGCTTTTTTCAAGGTATGATAACTCTGATCGAAATTTTTTAATGAATTAAAAATTGCCCTTATTTCTCGAAAAACCTGAATAATCAAAGAAAAAGGAAACTTTGAATAATCAAAAAAATTATTAAAAAAATTATCAAAAATGAGGTCAGCTCACAACCTTTCTTCCAAAGAATGCAAATTAGAAATCTTCGATGTTTCCCATTCCAATCACAAAGAAAATTCTGAAAATTCTCTAAAAGAGTCTACATGTATCAAAGATTCTTTGATCAAAGACAATTATAACGACAAATTTGCAATAAATTTAAAAGGAATTCCTTCAAATACAAATCCTGAACAAATAAAAACAAACAATTTTTCAGAACAGATGTGTGGTCAAGAAAGAAAAAAAAAATACAAACCTGATCAATTGATTCTCATCAAAACTTTATTGACTTTAAATTTCTTTGGTGTTGTGATTATTCTTATCAATCTTCTCTTTGTGTATATCCAATTGATTTCTTTATATAAAGACCTGGAGCTTTTATCAAAAATCCTTATAGCTATCACTTTTTTTGAGACTATTGCTAATATTATTTATTTTTTAAGCTGGAGTTTGTTCTTTGTTTCAACTTTGAAAAGGAAATTACTTTGTTTAAAAATAAGTGTTTTTATGGCTTGGATTTCGTTTTTCGTGAAAATAATTTCTTTTCTAATGTTACAAATTGAGTTTTGCAATAATAATGGCAATATTGGCGTTGTGGTAGCTTCATGCATTTTCATTTGTTTCCAATTTTTCTCAATTTGGAATTATTCTTATGTTTATTCAAAAATGGCAAAGATGAATGAAAAATCATGGAAGAAAGCATTTAGAAGACCGAAGGGAAAATACATGTATTCACAAGATTAATATGGAAAAATTATTATAAATATATATAATATGATTTTTTTTCCCTTTAAAATTTTCTGTCTTAAAAAAGAAATCTGGATTAATTTATATTTCTTTATAAATCAGCGAATATTATATTATATGTTTTTTTATTCCAGAGATCTGCGTTTGCATCGTAATAATGTCCAGGACCTGGGAGTTTAGGGACTCCATATTTGAATCTTGGAGACTTTTTTATTGACAATTTATAAGATTACAAACAAAACTCAAAATATTATTTTTTTTCAAATAAACAAAAAAATAAAATTCATGTTAAGATTTACTTTTGAGGTAAATTTGAATGAGCTATCTTTTTTAGGTTTTTTCAAGAATTGAGCCCCTACACTTTTTGCATGAATTTTTGGCTCTTTATCTTCCACTTCAAAATCGAAAATTTCTATAAATTTATAATTTTTTCATATTTTTTCTTAATTTTTTTAAAGAACTTGATTCTTTTTGAGCTGGAATAAATCTTTCCTGTTTTATATTAAAAGGCGGTTTTTTCCTCAATATTTCAGGATCCTGTTCTCTATAGTTTTTCACATTGCTTTCGATCATATGATTCACCACATTATAAGCTCCAGACCCCGGATTCACTAGAAAAAAATCATATTTTTCTAAAAATACCAAGATATTATTTTTACTATTCTCGGCTCGAAATGCATCTCGCGCACTTTGTGATTTAAAATAAAAATTACTATTCGTTAAGTCTTTTTTTGATTGTTGAAGTGGGTCAATATATGTGCCTGGACCCGGTTTATTCTATTTTTTTCCAAAAAATTAAATAAAATGATTTGATTAACAAAATTTAAAAAAAATCAATCAATTTTTAACTTCTTGTTCTTCATTAGTTTTAAATCTTTCTTCATTAAATCCGAAATTTCTGTTTATTAAAATTTTATTTTTTTCATTTTTCGAGTTTATTTTCAAATTCAGATAATATGCGCCAGGGCCTGGAATTCCGGCTGTTCGCCTATTTTCAAAGCGATCGTTTGAAGACATAAAAGGAACTTTCACAATCGGAGCCATTTTCTTTTGTGTTTATTTTAAATTTTTCATTATTTTATAGAATACTTTAGCTTCCGGATTGAATTTGGGATCATATTTTCCAGGACCAAGAACTTTATTCAGATTTGCATTTTGCTCGAATCTCAATGATGAACTGCCGAAATTCTGTAATTCAAGTGGTTTAGTTTGAAATTTTATTGAACTGGCAAGTTTTTCATTGTAATAAGTCCCAGGACCTATAGATGCATCCTTAAAACAATAAAAACATTTTAAATAAATTTAATTTTGTTAATGAAAATTTTATTTTATTTTTAAATTTTTTTTGAATAATGACTGTAAAATAATAAATTTTGTTGACTTTCAAATCAATTTGATTGGAAAAGCTCATATCCAATGCATTTTTATCATTAGACGAAGTCTGGCTACCACCATTTTGCAATTGTTTCTTCATTCTTTGGAAAAGCAGTTTTTTTGCTCGATCTTCGGTTTTGTGCTCCAAAAAACTTCTTGAAAGTGTAGAACAAAATGAACCCGTCGGCTTATATTGATATAAAGGCTTAATCTCATATCTAATATCATAAGATCCTAATAAAACTCACTTTAAAATTCGGTCTTGTAAGTTTGAAAAAAAAACCCACCAGGTCCTAAATTATTTTTTTCTTTAATTTTTCTCAAATTATGATGTGAATTTGGTATTTTCCCCATAGAGTAGCCCTTTATAAATCAATTACATTTAATATAAAATTAAAGAAGGCTTCCTTCAAATCTATTACTTTATTTCTTCTTTGATCCAAAAAATCTTTATTTTCGTAGGACCCAGGCCCAACATTAGGTTTTTGTTTCAAAAATTTTTTTGATTGTATCTGTTTGAGTTCATTATCTAAATAAAAAATTAAAACTCCCATCATTTTCAAATATTTTTATCACTTTCACACTCAGAATAGCCCATTGCATGCAAAGTGCTTGGAATTGAAGGTATTGGTTGGTAATTTCCTTTATTCATGATCTCATCAATTATATTACCTTTATCGAAATTTTCTTTCTTTTTCATTTCTTTTCTCTCGATATTATTCAATGAATATGTTCCAGGACCTGGAAAATCCTCATTTTTTTGAATTGCTTCAAAACGTTTCGTCGAAGATTTAAAAATACTGTTTTGGGATTTGTTTTGAATTTTTTGACGCGTTTGGCTTGGTTTTATTTCAAAAGATTCTTGAAGAAGATGAGAATTCGTAAAATTGCTCATTAAAGCGAAATCGATGTGTGGGTTTTGTTTCATTTTTTCGCATTTTAGAAAAGTTATTTTGTCAGATTTGCTGAGAAAACCCACTGAACTCTCTTTGAATTTATAATTAACGTGACTCAAGTATTTTCCAGGCCCGAGATTATAGAAATCACAGTTTTTTTCTTTAGGTTTTTTTTCTGATTTGTAAACGAAAGCCATTGATAAGAAGTTTTTTATATTTCAATACAAATTAAAAGCAGTTTTTTATTAAGTTACAAAAGAAACTAAGACAAATAATTGAAATAATTAATTTTTTTTCAAATTTTCTTCTTCAAAAAAAATGTATATTTTTTGGAATTTTTAATTTTAAATTCTGATTAAATTCATAAAACTTCATCAAATTTATAAAGTTTTTTAAGGAAATTTTTTTTTTTAATATTTTTGATATTTTTTAGATTATTGAGCAAATTTTGCTAATTTTGATATTTTTATTAATTTTAATAAATTCTTAAAAAATG